>MDTE01199037.1_pt1 | contig 14473 bp, 17 predicted proteins | sample 811231 | NCBI WGS metagenome assembly MDTE01 (sample SAMN05326651, study PRJNA326480) | marine metagenome | isolation source: seawater | place: Indian Ocean: Red Sea | collected 2010 | reverse complement strand
TCGAAAAGTACCATATAATTTAAGACAAAGTGGACCAACAAAAGTTGAAATGTTAATTTCAACAAGAGTAAGAAAATCACCCTATTGGCATTTATCAATGCAAGCTGGATGCTGGAGAGCAACTGTTTATAATCGAATTTATCATCCTAGAGGATATGTAAAACCAGAAGATGGTGGAGCTATGGTTGAATATGATGCGATTGTAAATCACGTAACAATGTGGAACGTAGCTGTTGAAAGACAAATTCAAGTTAAAGGTCCAGATGCAGAAAAATTTGTTGACTATGTAATAACTAGAGATGCAACTAAAATTTCACCTATGAGAGCAAGATATGTAATTTTATGTAACTCATATGGAGGTGTTTTAAATGATCCAATATTATTAAGAATTTCAAAAGATGAATTTTGGTTTTCTTTATCGGACTCTGATATTGGCATGTATCTGCAAGGTGTAAACTCTGACGGTAGATTCAATTGCACTATAGATGAAATTGATGCATGTCCTGTTCAAATCCAAGGACCTAAATCAAAAGCACTGATGAAAGATTTGCTTGGTGATCAAGTTGATTTAGAAAATATGCCTTTCTATGGTTTAGCTGAAGTTAAAGTTGCAGGAAGAAGTTGCGTAATCTCACAATCTGGTTTTTCTGGTGAGGCTGGTTATGAAATATACTTAAGAGACGCAACATTATACGCTGATGATATGTGGAATGCAGTTCTTAAAGCTGGAAAAAAATATAACTTGATGGTTATTGCCCCTGCTCATCACAGAAGAATTCAAGCAGGGATTCTGTCTTGGGGACAAGATATGGATCAACAACATAATCCTTATCAATGTAATCTAGGCTACCAAGTCTCTTTATCAGGAAAAGGTGAGTGGAATAAAACTACGGACTATGTTGGTAAAGCGGCTTTAGAAAAAATGGGTAAAGAGATAAGAGATGGAAAAAAACCTTATAAACTTCAATTAGTAGGTCTTGAACTAGGTGGAAAACCTATTGATGATTATGCGCCAGATTTTTGGCTAATATCAAATGAGAATGGTGGCGATGCAGTAGGATTTATTACTTCTCCTTGGTATCATCCAGAAAAGAAAATTAATATTGCAATGGGTTATGTGCCATTTGATGGAACGTTAAATGCAAATGGCTTTCCAAAAGGCAAGGTTGGAACTAAATTTAAAGTACATCTACCTGAAAAATATTCTGATAATCCAGGGACACCTGTTGATGCAGTAGTTGTTGATATTCCTTTTAAAGAATCTTTTAATGCTAACACAAGAGAAGTAGTAAAAGGGTAATTTATTTAAGGGGAAGTTAATCTTCCCCTTAACTTCCATATGACAAAAGGTTTTCTAATTGCAGTTTGCATTATAATAACTATTGCTTTAATAATAATACCTTTAATTGTTTCTTACACGGAACAAAAAAGAAAAAAAAATTAATGTTTGGTGAATTTTTAAACATCGTATTTAAATCAATTAAATTAGATAAATCTCTTTATAGTGATAGTAAAAATTTTGGAGAGGCATCAATATACTTTGCCGGTCTTATTATGATTTTAGATGGAATGGCAGGAGCTGTCGCTGCTAACACAGTAATCAAAACAGCTGTGGCAATGTCAGGTCTAACTGCTATTTTAACATGGTTTGTGTGGGCGATATTTATATTTGTAATTGGTGTGAAATTATTTCCAGATAAACAGACAAAAGTTCCATTTAAAAAAGTTTTAACAGCAGTTGGATTTGCTCATGCTCCTGGTTTATTAAGATTTTTTGCGGTTACTCCTGATTTAATGATACCAATTATTTTTTTAACTCAATTTTGGATTTTTGCTTCTTTAATAATATCAACTAAACAAATATTAAACTTAAAATCAAATTTTAAGTCCTTTGGTATTGTATTCTTATCTTTTTTGATAATTGCCATTTTATCAATTTCATTTGTAATGAGTAGAATTGGTACCATGCCAATTAATAATATCTAAATTGGAAATATAGTCTTTGATATTATACATGATTTGCAAATTTTATAACCAGTAAGTATTAAATTGTGTGAAACACTTTCATGTTCATCTTTGCACTCATCACAAATATTATCTAAGTCTTTTAAGTCTTTTTCTTTAATTTCATTATCATCAATCATTATCAGTTAACCCCGCACCTGCTGCACTTTGTTTTGAACTTTCAGTTTCATCTACAAAAGTTTTTTTAGATAATTTATAAAGATTTTTCCAGTCTTTTTCTTTAAAAGAGTTTTTATTTTCTAGAAAAATAATTTCAACTTTTTTAGCTAAAAACGGAAGTTTATTTTTTGTATTATTTGATAAGATATTGATATTAAAATTTAATATAAAATTTTTTTTTTTCAAATTTGAATATTATTCTTTTACCAATTATTTCTGAACTTCTACTTACAAAAGATAAAAAAAGAATTGGATAAGCTATTTTATCAAAAGTAATTTTCTTTAATTTTTGAATAGTAATGATTTGATCTAAAAAATTTATTCCTAAATTAATCGGACATAAAAATAATTTATTTGTTTTGTTATTCTTTTTAATTTTTGATAAATATGCAAAATTTTTTTTATTAATAACTTTATAATATTCATTTAAGCTTTCGATTCCTGGAAAACCAAATAATTCTAATTGTTTAACTCCTTTAGCTACCTCTTCTGCCACACCCCACGAAAAACCAACCGCTTTGCTAGCTCTTTTTGAAATAGTCTCAATTTCACTTAAAGATTTCATTAATTTAAATGACTTTTATATACCCACTGTTCATCAAAATTTTTTAATTCATTAGGAAGTGGCGCCCCTTGAAACATGCAAATACGAAGCCATTTATCAGATCTTGGGTCAAACTTCAGCGCACCAAAAAAAGATAATTTAAGTCTTAACATATCTATAGGAAAAATTTTTTCACTTATTGTATTGTCTTGAATTTCTGAATAAGGAAATTTTTCAATTATAAATGCTCTTCTAACAACATGCCTTAAATCTGAATTATCAATTAAAAATTCGCTTATCTTTAAAGAATTTTTGTAAGATGATAATCTTTTTTCTAATGATTTTATGTCTCTCGCTATGGCAAGAGGTTGTTCTAATTCTGAACCTTTTTCTTTAAAACGATCTCCAAGCCTTGGCTCTTCTTTGTTTTTAGAAATAAACCAAAATTTGTTTTGATTTACTTTTTTTTTAAAATTAATTCTTAAAATATTAGGATACTTTTTTACTAGGATATCTTTTAAATCTTTGATTGTTCGATGCGTTGGAATATTAAAATATTGTTCCTCATCAGAACTCATTTCTTTAATAAGAGGTTCAACAATTTCATTAAATGGCTCCATCATAATAGATACTACATATTCAATACATTCATCGCATGTTTGACCTTCTAACCATAAATATAGTTCATTAAAAGGGTAATCTTTTTTAAAATTAAATTTTTTATCAATATAGTTTAAAGATTTATTAACATCTCGTAATAACGATTTTATTTTTTTAAGTTGATATGCATTTTCAGTATTCCAGCTAGTTATATTCTTGACAGAATTTCTTAAACATTCTTTAAATAAATCAGTATGTCTAATATTTACCTTTTTTAATTGCCTGATTTGTTTTAAAGCCTTTTCTCTACATATTATCCAATTATTAAGTAATGTTGGATGGTTTACAATAAATGGTGCCATACCTAGACCTGTTGAGTTTCCTATACCAAGATTTTTACAAATTTTTGGATCCAATTTAATTGCAGATTTTGGATTTATATTTTTTGCAACATGATTCACTTGATCAAAGGTGAACTGTCTTACTAAATAAACTAACATCATTTCTAATCTAAATGGCCCATTAATTTCTTCTCTATTTTTTATTCTAAATCGATCTGCTAATCCAAATTTACCTGATCCATAAACAGCCGTTGTTCTATAAAGATATCCAACTTTCTGTAACAAATCTAAATTTGGTTGCATCCCATTGCTTAAACTTTCAACCACGTGATTAAAAATTCTAACAGACTTATTTGCTCTCGATAAAGTTAATTCTTTGTAGGATAGTCTTCCAATTTCCTGTTTAGGGACTTCATTTTTTAATCTTTCAATATCTTTTTTTTGAGGTACTCCATCATGTAAAGTAAAAGCTGCATCCCATTTGGTGGCAATTACTCTATCTGATCTTTCATTGTCTTTTATTTGATTTGCAAAACAAACTAATGAATAAACTCTTTTTTTTTTTTAAAAGAATATACTGCAACCCCATATCCATTTTTATCTAAGTCAAATAAATCTCTTTTGTAATCCCAGTCTTTAAATTCACTCAAAAAACTTCTTAGAAATGATAATTTAGATTGATGAAATGAGCCAAGCCTAGAAAGCCTCATAATTATATTAGGGTCTCGTAATTTTACATTCATATCTATATTGTTTTATAAAAATTGTACCAATTATTTCCAAGTATTCCATTGGTCTCAGTTTCTGAAAAACCAACTTTTTTAAATCCTTTTTCTAAATTTTTAAATCCCCTGGCATCTTCAAACCATTCTGGTTGTTTAGGAAAACCGGGTTTATTTTTTGAACCTTCACCATAATTTTTTTTTTTGACCATGTGCCATTTCTCATCCATTCAACAATTTCATCAGGTTGATTTAAACAAAGATCTGAACCTATTCCTAAATTTTTAACATCCATTATTTCTGCAGTTCTTGCAACCATCTCACAAAAACTATCAATTGAACAATTTGTATTATTTCTAAGATGGTGAGGGTAAAGAGATAATCCTAATATGCCACCACTATCACTCAATGTTTTGAGTAATTCTGAAGATTTATTTCTTTTTGCAGCATGCCAAAATGATGGATTGGCATGTGTAATTGCTATTGGTTTTTCACTTATTTCTATTGCATCAAAAGTACTTTTTTCTGCAGAATGTGACATATCAATTACGATACCAACTCTATTCATTTCTCTAATAACTTCTCTTCCAAAATTGGTTACACCACTGTCAATATGTTCATAGCAACCTGTAGCTAACAAAGATTGATTATTATAAGTAAGTTGCATAAATCTACATCCAAGACTATGTATTTTTTCTACTAAATTTATGTCGTCCTCAATAGGAGAGCAATTTTGAAAACCAAAAAAAATTGCTGTTTTTTTTTCTACATTTGCCTTTTCAATATCTTGAAAATTTTTTCCTAAAAAAATTAAATCAGAGTTTTCTTTGAATAATTTTTCCCATTTTTGGATTTCAATTAAGAGTTCATCAAAATCCTCATGGTATACAATTGTAACATGAACTGCATCTAAACCAGCTTCTCGATTAATCTCAAAAACCTTTCTAGACCATTTACAATATTGAAGATTATCTATTTTAAATTTCATAGTGGTTTATAATTTCAAAGCTTATCAAGATGTAATTTTAATTACTATTTATTTTATTGAAATTTTAATTTAATTTTGAAATAAAGATTACTCTTATAAATCATGAGAAAAAATAAAAATCTTATAGTTGGAATAATAATGGGGAGTCAGTCAGACTACAAAACTATGAAATTATCTGCGAATATCTTAAAAAAATTAGGTATAAAATTTGAAACTAAAGTAATATCTGCGCATCGGACCCCTAAAAGAATGTATGAATATGCATTAAATGCTGAAAAAAATCGTATTGGAGTAATTATTGCGGGCGCAGGTGGATCAGCACATTTACCAGGTATGGTAGCAGCTATTTCTCCAGTTCCAGTTTTAGGTGTGCCTATTGAAAGTAAAAAACTTAAAGGTCTTGACAGTTTACTATCAATTGTTCAAATGCCAAAAGGAATTCCTGTCGGAACTTTAGCGATTGGAAAAGATGGGGCAATTAACGCAGCTTTACTCGCAGCCTCCATAATTGGAAACTCTGATAAAAAAATAATGAATAAATTAAAAAATTGGAGAAATTCTCAATCAAGATCAGTAAATAAAATTCCAAAATAAAATGTCTCAGGTAGTTCTAGGCATTCTTGGTGGAGGTCAGTTGGGCAGTATGATGGCAGTTGCTGCAAAAAAATTAAATATCAAAACAATTATTTATTGTGATGATTCAGATGCCCCATCTAAAAATTTTTGTGAGGAATTTATTTTTGCAAAATATAATGATAAAAATAAGATAAATGAATTTGCCCAAAAAGTAAATTTTATAACTTTTGAATTTGAAAATATCCCATATGAAACTTTAAATGAACTAAGTAAGATTAAGACTGTCTTACCAAAACCATCAATAAATAGATTAATACAACATAGACTGGCTGAAAAGGATTTTGTAAACAAATTAAATTTAAGAACTACAAGATATGTTCATATAGAAAATGAAAAAGAATTAGAGCCTCTAGAAGATTTTTTACCTGGAATTTTAAAAACTACTACTATGGGTTACGATGGTAAAGGACAGTATCCTATAAATAACCTTGAGCAGATTTCAAAATTGAAAATAGATTTTTCAAAAACTTATATTTTAGAGAAATTAGTTAAATTAAAAAAAGAAATCTCTGTAATTATAACTCGTTTTGGAAATAACAAATATGAGATTTACGAACCAATTGAAAATATACATGAGGATCAAATTTTAAAATATTCAAAAATTCCAGCAGATATTAACGATAAATTATTTTATCAATCAAAAGAATGGGCCATACAAATTGCAGAGGAATTAAAATTTATAGGAACTCTTTGTGTAGAATTTTTCATAGATCGAAATAATAATCTTTATGTCAATGAAATTGCTCCTAGGGTGCATAATTCAGGTCATTTAACTATTAATGCTTACAATATAAGTCAATTCGAAAATCATGTGAGAGCGGTTTGTGGGTTAAAACAAATACCTTTAAAGAAAATTTCGAATGCTGAAATGGAAAATTTAATTGGTAATCAAATTATCCCTTACAGACAAAATCTACAATTAAACAATAATCAATTTTTTTTTGATTATTTAAAAAAAGAAGTAAAAGAAAAAAGAAAAATGGGCCATCTAACAACTTTAAAGTAAATGCTAAAATCTATAGAAGGTAATTTTGATAATGTTGAAGTAAATAAACTATTACAAAAACATTTTATTGAACTAAGGAAAGCATCCCCAGAGGGTAGTGCGCATGTTTTAGATATCCAAGGCTTAAAAGTACCCTCAATTAAATTTTGGAGTTTATGGGAAAATGAAAACTTAATGGGTTGTGGTGCTCTAAAATTTTTGGATAAAAATCATGGAGAATTTAAATCAATAAGAGTTCATGATAACTTCAGAAAAAAGGGATATGGCATCAAAGTAATTAAACATTTAATTAATGAGGCAAAAAAACTTAATATTACAAGGATAAGTATTGAAACTGGGACAGGAAAATTTTTTATTCCAGCAAGAAAATTATTTGAAAAATGTGGTTTTAAACCATGCCCTCCTTTTGAACACTATAAAGAGGACATTAACTCTTTATATTTAACAAAACCTATAAACAACAATTAGGGTTAAAAATATATAATTTTATCTATTTTGTTGACAAAACCAATTAATTTATAAAAAAGGTCTTATTACTTTAATATAAGTAATAAATTAACATAACAATAATAAGAAGAAAAATATGAGTCTACAAGGAAAAGTAAAATGGTTTAATCCAACCAAAGGTTTTGGATTTATAGAAAGAGAAGATAAAGAAAAAGATGTGTTTGTTCACGTATCAGCAGTGAGAGATGCTGGCTTAAACGGTTTAGATGAGGGTCAATCTTTGACTTTCGATGTTGAAGATGGTCCAAAAGGTCCTTCAGCAGTTAACTTAAAAACTGCATAATTTTCAAATAATAATAATTGGCTATAAATTTTTTTAATTTAAATCAGGAATTAATTTATTTTTATAGCCAATGAGCTATTCTACAAACCATAATAATAGAAAATAATTTATGATTGGTATATTGGGTGGAATGGGTACACAAGCTGGTCTAGATTTTTGCAATAAGCTTGCGATCCTATACAGAGGGAAAATCGATCAAGATTATCCTTTATTTTTACTTTATAATAAATCAAATATACCTGGCAGACCTGAATCAATAGGTATTCACACAGGCAAACTATCAAACAAAACTAGTGACAAAAAAACTAGAAAAAAATATATGCTAGTATTAAAAAGTTTGATAAATGGTTGTAATCTTCTAAAACAGAGCAATTGTAAATTTATAGTTATTCCATGTAATACAGCGCATTACTGGTACGATGATCTTAAAAAAAAAAATTAATTTACCTATAGTTAATATGCCTAGAGAAGTCTTTTTTTATACTAAAAAAAAATGTAAAAAAAATTCTTCTATTGGATTACTTGCAACTGAAGGTACTTTAAAAACAGGTATTTACAACAAATTCTTTGATAAAGATTATAATTTAGTTTTTCCTAATAAAGATATTCAAAAAAGTTCAGTTAATAAAGCTATTAAACTTGTGAAAATGGGAAAAGTAAAATTAGCCAGTAAGGTGATAAAACCCGCAATAAACTTTTTGATTAAAAAGAAGTGTAATAAAATTATTCTTGGTTGTACAGAACTACCTATAGCAATATTTGCATTTAAATCTTTTAAAAATGTAAAGTCTTCAAAGATTTTTTTAGATCCAAACTTAATATTAGCCAATTCTGCCATGAAAAAATACAAAAGAAGATAATGCTAAATAAAGAGAAGCCTTATGTATTATTAGTAGCAGAATTAATTTATAAAAAAATTATTGATATAAAAAAAAAAAATCCTGATTTTTCTAATATAAATGCCATTGAAGCGTTTATTGGATCTTCAACCTATTTAGACATTAGTAAAGGTAATTTTCATGATAGATTAATTTCAAAATTATCAAAAAATAATTTTACTAAAAAAAAAGTTTCTGATGAAACTATTAAATTACTTCATATTCAAAAAAATATTTCTATTAAGCAATTAATTCAATTTCAAGATTTTTATTATGCAAAAAGTCATTATCCATTAGAAATATGGCAAAGAGCTTTTGATCATTTATGGAGAATGTGTGAAAGTTATGAACTTTGGTGCAAAGAGACAAATCAAGAAGAATTGATAACCCTAAATCTTATTGATTAAAATCTTCTAAATTTAGTTTTTTTCTAGCTAATGTAATTCGTTTTTCTACTAGTTCTCTAAATTCTTTATCAAAATTATTTTTATCATCCTTATTTTTTATTTCATCTTTAACGTAATCAAATGTATTTTTACCAGTTTTTTCCTCAATCGAGTAATTGATAAGATATTGCGCTCCGGCTTTATATAAATTTCCTGAAGAAAGTACTGTCATACCAGGACCTAATAACGAGAATACAGGAAGAAATCCTGTTAAAAAAGTAAAAGAAATTAATATAAATATAATTTTAATATGTTTAGATAACATAATTTAATCTTATTTGATTTGATCTACTAGCTCAATAATGAAAAAGTTCAAAATAGGCCAAAAAAAACAATGAATATATTAAATTTAATGAAATTAAGAATATGAGGTTAAAATTATTTCCATTTTTATTTATAATACTATGGTCCTCAGCTTTTATTACAACAAAACCAATAATTGATAATAGTGAACCATTTACTGCACTAGCATTTCGATTTGCTATAGTTGCTGTTGGTTTCTTTTTATTTTCAATTTACACAAAACAACAAATTATCATTGAAAGAAAAAAATTTTTTGAATCTTTTCTTAGTGGGATTTTATTTCATGGCTTTTATCTTGGTGGAGTTTTTTATTCAATTTCAAAAGGAATGCCTACAGGAATTGCAGCTTTAATTGTAACCTTGCAGCCAGTACTCACTAATGCATTAGCTGTTCCAATATTAAAAGAAAAAATTTCAATGAAACAATGGATTGGAGTTTTGCTAGGATTTACTGGGGCATCTATTGTTTTAGGTTTGGATATTGGTTTAGAGATACCATATGAAGGAGTAGTTGCGACATTGATATCTTTGTTGGCAATTACATTTTCAACATTATGGCAAAAAAAAATTAGTAATAAATTACCTCTCTCGGTAAATAATATGAATCAGGCTTTTGGCGGATTTTTATTTCATTTAATGATTATTTTTTTATTTGTTGATCCATATATTAATTTTTCAACAACTTTCTTTATTGCTATGAGTCATCAAATATTATTAGTATCTTTTGGTGCTTTTACAATTTTAATGTTTTTGATAAAAAAAAATTCAGCAAGCAAGACAGTATCAATTTTTTTTTTAATTCCGGCAACATCAGCTTTTATGGCTTGGCTTTTTTTAAATGAAACTTTAACCAATTTAGATTTGATAGGTTTTTTTATAACATCGGTAGGTGTTTATATTGCTACTCGAAATTAAAATTTATCATATGGACTTGTATCCGAATTCTAAGGACGAATCAGTAATAGAATGGTAAAATGATTCTCCAAAACTTCTTAATGTAAATAATCTCACTTTATCCGGGTTATTATTTAGCATATCTACAGTAAAAGCAATTCCATTGTAAGTAGAATTTACAGAATTATTTTTTTCTAAAATATTAAAGTTATAAGGACATCCTTTTTTTAATACTTCTTTAACATCTTTTCCTTCTAGCTCAATTACTGCTCTTGAATGAGATAAATCTGTCACAGCAAAATCATTAGTCTTAAAAGACTTTAAAATTTCTTCTAACAAATTTTTTTTATTTGATACTAAAAACCAATTTTTTGGACCACTCCACATGATTCTAGTATTAATATTATTTGCTACACTTAATGGTTGGTTATTTAACTTTAAACCATCAATCTCTTTATTTTCAATTGTTACTGTCGAATTCTTATATTGCGCTATTTGAACAATCAGTAAATCTTTAATTTCAAATATTTTTAAAAGATCATTTTCATTTTTACCTTCGTAATCTCCAAACTTACCATAAGAGTGAACATTTTCTAATGCTGATATCGTCATGATCTTACTCTTTCTCCTTTTGGATCAACATAGTGTGAGGATACTATCTCAACAGGTATTACTTTATTTTTTAGTGGAGACATCGCATATAATTTTTCTCCTATCATATTTTTTCCATTTTTAAGAATCGCTAATGAAAATGGATTATCATACTCAACACTCCAACAAGATGCAGAAATATGACCTAACTTTGGGTTTGGCAAAGGTGCTTTAGCATCTTTGACTAAATGAGAGCCCTCTGGTATGGATGTTTTTTTATCTAACGGAATAACCCCTACTAATCTTTGTCTATCTTCTGCAATAAATGCAGTTTTTTGTAAAGATCTCTTTCCAATAAAATCTTTCTTTTTACTTAAAAGCCCATCAAGACCATTATCATATGGTATTGTTCTACCATCTAGTTCTGAACCTGCTACGTGTCCCATTTCGATTCTTAATGTAGATAATGCTTCAGTACCATATGGTTGAATTTCAAATTCCTTACCAACTTCAATTATTTTTTCCCACATAAAGTAACCATTGTTGGACTCGACATTTAATTCATAAGCAAGTTCTCCTGAAAATGAAATTCTAAAAATTCTTGCTTTTACACCAAAAAGATCACTTTCTACATATCCCATAAACGGAAGTGCTTCGTTTGATACATTTAATTTTGGAAATAATTTTTGTAATAAATCTCTAGATTTAGGCCCAGCTATAGCCGCACCAGCCCATTGCTCGGTAGTTGAAACCACATTTACATTTAATTCTGGCCATACTAATTGTAAATAATACTCTAAATGAGATAAAACATTTGCTGCTTGAGCTGTAGTGGTAGTCATATGATAATGATAATCAGAAATTCTTGTAGTTGTTCCATCATCCATAACAATTCCATCCTCTCTCAACATAACCCCATATCTAGCTTTACCTATAGGTAATTTAAGCCAAGCATTTGTGTACACTCTATTTAAAAACTCAGCTGCATCAGGGCCTTTGACATCTATTTTTCCTAGAGTGGTTACATCGCAAACACCAACATTAGACCTAACATTTTTAGCTTCTCTCTTAGATGCCTCAAACAAAGTTTCATTACCTAATTTATAATAACGAGGTCTTAACCAAACACCAGCATCAACAAACACAGCATTATTTTTTTCATGCCATGAGTGCATTGGTGATTTTCGAGTTGGTTTTGAATGTTTACCAACTTCTCTTCCAACTATTGCTCCAATTGATATAGGTGTATAAGGTGGTCTAAAAGTTGTATGACCAACTGCTGGAACCACCTTATTTTCAATTTCAGAAACTAATTGAAGACCATTTAAGTTACTTGTTTTGCCCTGGTCTGTTGCCATACCAAGTGTAGTATATCTTTTTACGTGTTCAATTGATCGATACCCTTCTCTTAAAGCTATTTCGATGTCAGAAACTGCTACATCATTTTGAAAATCTAAAAATCTTTTATAATTTTTTCCTTTTGGTAATGGAACACACCAAAACTTATCATGAAGTGAGGATTTTTTTTCAACAACATTTGGAACGGATATTTTATTATCAGTTTTAGTTATTTTTTTTGATAATATGCTTCCTGTTTCAAATGAAGTTTTTAGGGTTTCCTTAAGAGAAAATATACCATTTGCAGCCCCTAAAGTTGTTTCATTTTGTTTTGATTGTCCTGGTATAAATGCATCAATTTCATCTTTAAATTTAGTTTTATTTCCTGACTGTGAAGCTAAATGAATTGTAGGAGTCCAAAAACCAGAGACACATATACAGTCACATGTTATATTTTCTATTTTGCCAAGTTGTTTTTTGTTATCTGAAATACTTGCAATATCTGCTGATTTAACTTTTTTATAACCTTGAGCTGCTACAACAACATATGAAAACTTAATTTTTATTCCAAGGTTTTTGGCCTCATCAATTATTTCTGACTGAGGATTTTTTCTAGTATCCAAGATAATTGGATCAATACCATGATTTTTAAATTCAATTGCTGTCTCATATCCACTATCATTATTAGTAAATACCAAAGGATTTTTTCCAACCAGAACCCCGTAAACTTTTAAATATTCTTTTGCAGCAGACGATAACATTACACCCGGTGTATCATTATTGCCAAACACTATAGGTCTCTCGATTGATCCTGAGGAAATTAAAACTTCTTTTGCTCTTATATACCAAAGTCTTTTATTAGGATGATATTTTTTTGTTTTTGGTAAATGATCACTCACTTTTTCTGACATCACAAGCATGTTGTGATCATAATAACCAAAAATTTGAGATCTATTTTTAATAATAACATTTGGCATCCCTTTGAGTTCTGAAATAATTCCCTCTGCCCAATCCTTTCCAGATTGATTACCAATATTAACATCGCTTGTTAGTAAAGATCCTCCAAACCTAGGTTTGTCCTCAGCTAAAATAACCTTAGCTCCATTTTTTGCAGCAGAATAAGCGCTTGCTAGACCCGATGGTCCTGATCCAGTAATTAGTAAATCACAATATTCGTACTTATGCTCATATCTTTCTTTATCGTGTTTAATAGAGGCAATACCTAAGCCAGCTGCTTTTCTGATAAATGGTTCGTAAAGTTTATACCAAAAGCTTTTTGGCCACATAAACGTTTTGTAGTAAAAACCTGCTGGTAAAAAAATTTTTAAAAAATTATTTATTGCACCTATATCAAAATTAACACTTGGCCAACAATTAACACTATTGGCCTCTAATCCATCAAACAGTTCTTGCTCAGTTGCTTTTACATTTGGTTCTGTTTCACCATTTCTGTAAAGTTGAACAACTGCATATGGCTCATCCACACCTGCCCCAAAAAAACCTCTAGGCCTATGGTATTTAAAACTTCTTCCTACCAGGTGTACACCATTTGCTAATAAGGCTGAAGCTAAAGTATCACCCTCGTAACCAGTATAAGATTTACCATTAAATTTAAATGATAATATTTTATCTCTATTAATTAATCCAATATTTTCAATTCTAAAATTTTGACTCATTAGGCAATTTCCTGATCAGCCTTAAAAGTTCGAAATATTTCATGAGTTGCTGTATCTCTTTCAACTTTTATCCATTGCCTACATCCCGAAATATGTTGCCAAAGCTCTAAATGTTTTCCTCTTAAACTTTTTCTATTATATACAAAATCATCCCATTTTTGGTCTGAAACATCTTTGTTAAGTTCTGGTCTTTTTACACTTGCGTCTCCACCGTAAGAAAACTCATTCTGAGATCTCATTCCACAGTGAGGGCAATTAATATAAAGCATTTAAGAAATCCAAGTTTTAGTTCCAAGACCCTTTTCGTCAATAAGATGACCAGTGCTGAATCTATTTAAACTATATCCGGCATTTAACTCATGAACTCTATCTTGAGCAATAGTATGAGCAAATGTCCAACCAGATGCTGGTGTAGCCTTAAAACCTCCATAACACCATCCACAATTCAAATACAATCCTTCAATATGTGTTTTGTCAATTATAGGTGATCCGTCCATAGACATATCCATAATACCGCCCCAAGTTCTTAACATTTT
>MDTE01105878.1_pt1 | contig 14473 bp, 5 predicted proteins | sample 811231 | NCBI WGS metagenome assembly MDTE01 (sample SAMN05326651, study PRJNA326480) | marine metagenome | isolation source: seawater | place: Indian Ocean: Red Sea | collected 2010 | reverse complement strand
TGATACCCTTCTCGACGGCCTCCACCGCCTCGACAAGGGATTCCCCTGATCCGGGTTCTGGAGGGAGGGTGACGGGCTCGATGTTCTCGGTTTCGGCAACCCTGCGGACCATCTTGAACAGGAGGTCGTGGAAGGATTCTTTCCCGAGAGGCCGCCTTCTCTTGTACGCCCACTGCCTAATCCTGCTAAACAGGCCGAGGTCTCCGGAGATTTGCGTAAGCCATCCGCTGTCTCCGTTCGAGATCCTGTCTTGGATGAACATCGAAACGGCTTCTCTGTCGTATTCCGCCTCTGTCAGGCCGGGCAATTTCCGCTGGTACTCCGCCCTCGCTGCTGCGTACTCCTCCGGGGCGAACTGCTTGATTGCAGCCTCAAGCTGGGCACCGTGCCCTGTTTTCCATACGGCATCGTTCAGCTCATGCATGTACACGCCCTGCATGAGATCCCTCATCTCGAAGGCCCCCAGCCTTCCCTCGGCGTACTGCTTGACGTACTTCCTAGAGACCCAGATGATCTTCTTGCCGTTGGGCCCTGTTGATGTCATTCCTCGCGGGGCGGCGTTGATGTCATTGTCCGTGTCGAACATTCGCAGCTCTACGTCGCTGCCGAAGACAGACCTGTGGTATCTCTGCAACTCCCGCTCGATATTTTCGATGGTCGCAGCTTTCTGCTCGCTGACCCCGGTGTCCATGTAGACGCCCGGCTGGACTTCGTACCCGTTGTGGTTGAGTACCCCCGCAGGGAGGTTTCCTTCCCTGATGTACTCAAGGTCTTGGTCGACTTCGAGGCCCACTCCGTGCGCAGCGGCTATCTCGGCAATCTTCTCTTGGGTGAGGCCTTCCTCTCTGAGCTTTTCAAACAGGTACTTGGCCCTCTCCCTGCCCTTCATGGAGTCGTTCTCTTCAATCCCCAACGCCTTGAGGATTGTGTTCACCCGCTTTGTGTTCGTTCGGGAGGGGCGTTCAATCATGTCGCTGATGGCACTCTTGGCGACGCCGGGGGCCTGCAAGAGACCCATTGTGCCTATCGTCATCAGCCCCACGTCCCAGAGCGACTTGAACATCGGCGACTCGGTGATGTTCCGGTAGTCGTCGTAGGCGTCGTTGGTGAGGTTGTCGTAGTCACCCATGCCCGGAATGTTCAGTGCGCGATACTTGTTTGTCAGGGCCTCGGTGAGGACTTCCTCGATCGTTTCGCCGCCGACCCCCATGAAGAAGCCTCGGCCCTTTTCCCGCGTGAACCTTGAGAACTTCTCGGCGAAAAGTCTGGACGGCACGCCCAGCTTTTCTATGTGGCTCGCCGTTGCGGAAATCCCAGCCTTCTTGGCCCACATGGATTCCGCACCGCCGAAGCCTCTGAGTAATCGGCTTTTGCCGAGTGCGCCGAAGCCAAGGATGAGGCCCTGCTCAATCGTCCCGGCGTTTATGCCGTGCCGCCACTTCTCGTCCTCCGACATCTCAGGGTTCGTTCTGTCGAGTTCGAGCTTCATGTCTTGGGCGGTGGCCGCTCCCCACCCTGCGAGCCGGTTGTAGCCCTGAACTGCGGGCCCTATACCCGGAACGAGCCCGAGGCCGCCGCCAAGCTGCTGGCCTGTCATCTTCCCGGCTTCAAAAACGAGGGTGTTGAAGCCCTTGCGGAGCTTCCCTACCCCAGCCTGTTCCATGCCGGACTTTACGCCACCGTCGTATTCCTGAGCCGCCTGCATGAACCCCGAGGCCATGTCTTGGCCAATGACGCCAAATGTCCCGAGACTACCGCCAAATCTGGCCGTTCCTGCCCTTGCTCCTTCAAGGGCGGATCTTGCCTCCCACGGAATCCAGCTTTCCTTGTGAGCCTTCCCGAGCTGCTTTGCGAAGGCCTTTCGGTCCTCTTGATCCCGGTAGGCCTGAATCTCGCGAAGAGTCTTCTCTTCCTCTTCGAGGCGAATCCTGTCGAGGTCGTCGACTCGGGCGGACTCCGCCGAAGCGTTGACTGCGTCGAGGAATTCTTGCTGGTCGAGCTGTGAGTCGTAGATACCCATTCCGGTTCACTCTCTGAGCATGTCAACATTGCGAGGTGCGAAGCTTGTGAGCCAATCCCAAAATCCGCCCGCCGCCCCTATGGCTAAATCTGCCCCTTGGACAAACTTGCGGCCAACTACGTTTTCCCAGTCGGTGGCTTGGCCGAACGGGTTTCCGGGGGAGCCGGGGAAGATTGGGTGCTTGTCGAGCTGCTGAGCTGTTTCCCGAAGGGTACTCTGGCTGGGAGGATGCTTGTGGCTCAACGGAACCTTCAAGGCACCGCTCGTCGCGAGGCCGGTCATCAGTCTAGCCGCGTTCTGGCCCGGACTGAACAGCCCGTACGCCGCCTCGTCTGGAACACGGGTTCCCGGTGGCAGCAACTCCGCATCGCCAGTGTCCCTGTACTGGCGAGGGGCTGTTCGAGCGGCATGCTGTTGCGGGTAAGGGACAGCGTCCGTGGGGTGGGCTTGGTTGGCGGCCTCGAAGAAGTCTGTCATGTTTCCGAGCGTCATCTCGCCGGTAGACCTGATCCCCTGACCAGTGTCTGGCAGGTACGGGATCTGTCCGGGGTCAAAGATGATCTGGGCGACCCCGCTCATCGCCTGCCGCTGTGCGGGATGCATCTGCCTGAAGCCGGTTTCCGAGGGGATCCAAGCCGACCGCATCCTTTCCACCCATCCACCCTTGCCGGACAGCGATGTACCAAGCTGCTCAAGCTCCGCCTTCACGTTCTCTTCGGCGTACGCCTCTCCGTCACTGCTTGCGAGCATGGTCTGGATTTTCACGAGGGCCTGATCCATCTCTCCATTGAGCCGCACGAGGTCGTTCTTTGTTCTCTGGAGAGAGGTGCCGTTCTTGATGCCGCCCTGACCTGATCTTGCCACCTCGTACTCGTTCAAAGCCTTGAGCTGCGTCTTTACGTGATTGGCGACGAGGAGCGCGTCGTTGATCAGAGGGGTGCTTGTCTGGCTGCCATCCGCCCCCGCAAACAGTTCGCCAACCCTCCCCATCGTGTCGCGAACTCCGTTGCGGGTTATGTCCAAGTGCTTGCTTTCTGCAACTGCCCTCTCCCTCCTCTGCTCTCCCACGCTCCGGGTGTCTGCGCTTTGCAGGACTTGCCCTGTCCTCGGGTCGACTATGTCACCCTGCGGCTGAGGCGGTGGTGCCATCGTGTCCACGGGAGGAAGGCCTTGCTCCGCGCCAGCGTCCCACCCCTTTGTCTCCGCCGCCGGATCGCCGGGCCACCCTTGCCCTGCATACTCTGCCGGGGCTGGGGTTGGCGTGTTGCCCATCTGCATGTCGTAATTGTCGCTGAACTGCTTGTAGAAGTGCGACATGGGCTTCACGTCTTTCAGCCACTCTTCCCTGATGGCCTGCCTTGCGGCCTTCTTGTGTCGTTCAAGGTCCTCCGGGGTCCAGTCGGGTCTTGTCTCTGCCAACTTGGCGTACTGGGCGTCAGATTCCTTGTACGCTTCTGCCAGAGCCTTGCCCATGACTTCCTGATGCTTGGCGTATGTCGTCTCGACGCCCCTCTGGATGGACTTCATCTTTATGGCTCTTGCGGACTCAACGACCTCGGTCTGGCCCGTCTCCTTGTTGGTCATCAACATCCTTCCGCCGTCCAGCGGGGACAGGGCGATGTTGTTGGCTGCGTCTGGACGCATCCTGCTCGGGTCGATTGATCTTGCTTGCCGGTACGCCCTGTCTATCGCAGCCTGTGCGGTTTTTTGATCGAGAGTGCCGTTCTCGTTTGTTCCTACAATTTCCTTGCCGTCTGGGGTCGTGATCCGCACACCCTTCGCGATGTTTGGTTGAACCTTGTCGAGCTGGTCGCTCAGGTGCGAGCTGGCAGCCTCGTTGTGGGCTTTGACGCTGTTGAGCTTCTGGGTGGACTCCAGCGTCGCGTATTCCTCGCTCGACCTCCAATGGGCGAGGGCCTCAATCTTCTTGAGTTCCACCTCTGCGTTTTTCTGCTGCGACCACGCCCTGAGCTTGGCATTTGTGAACGGGGCTTGGTTCTGGCGAATCTCTCCACTGAGCCTGAAGGCGTTCTGCAACGCCTGCTGCTCAGCCTGATCTTCGTACTGCTTCTTCCACTTGTTGTACTCCCCCTGCCCCGCTTGAAAAGCGAGCTGAGCCGTGAGGGCGGGGTTGCTGCTGTGCGATACGTTTACGGGCATGGCTTATCTCAGAAAATTTTGTCCCAGATCCGCTTCGCCTCTCGTCCGATTTTCTTCCCGGTTCGCTTGACCTCGTCTTGGATCTGCTCGCCGATTCTTCCGGTCTCCCTCCGGATGTCGTCCTTGTTGTGATCCCAGAGTTCGTAACCCCCGTAGGCTGCTGCTGCCAGTGCCGCGTACGGTGCTGCGGCTGTAGCCAGTCCACCGAGTCCGCCGCCACCGCCAAGGCTGCCAAGGCTGCCAAGGCTCGTCAGGGAATCGGGAAGCTGGAAGTTTCCGAAGTTGAACAGCCCACCGGCACCCGGCCCGCCACCAGCACCCGGTCGCAGAGGGCCTGTGCCAGCCCCCATCCCGTAATCATACGACGTAGTCCCGCCTCCCCCGCCGAAGCTGAAGAGGTCGCGAAGTCCGCCCAGAACCCCGCCCCCGCCACCACCGTCGCCCCACCCGCCGTCGAGGCCAAGGATAGAGTTGATGGTCCGGTTCAGAGGGGAGCCTGCCTCGGGGCCGCCCGGAGTGGTTGCCCAGTTCATGGCAGCCCCACCCAGAAGCGATTGCCACGTCTCGGGGGTGTCCGGTCCTGAAGTCCCCCTGCCAGCCATGCCAGCCTGAAGCATCAACCGGTTCATGGCATTCATGTCGGGGCCAGTGTCGGTTCTCCCGCCGATGATCTGCTGCCTGTTCCTGAATTCAGGCCGCATGATGCCCACGGTAGCCTCAAGGATCTGCTGCTCCAGATCAGTCGACTGCTGGTTGAAGGCCTGCTGGAGCCCCGCCCGCTGAGCCGAGGAGATGGTTGTCCCGCTGAGCCTCGGGTCAATCCTCGACAGCTGCTGCTCGTAAGAGCCTTGCAGCTGACGCCTCTGCCGGTCGCCGAAGTTCTCTAAGGCGTCCCTGCTCATCGCAGCGGACTCCTCCGCGATGTTCAGCATCTCCGCCTGCTTGGCAAGCTCGGCGTTGATCCAGTTCGCCCGGTCGTCTTCAACCCCACGGTAGATGTGGCCCTGAAGCTCCCCGAACGGCATGGAGGCAATCTGCTCTGCCGTCAGGGACGAGGGGACTGTCGAGTGGTAGGTGAACTGACCGGAAACAGGATCTCTGCGCAGGCCCATCCCAGCTAGATTATCACTTGGTGACTGCGCCATTCCATTTGCTCCCAGAAAGCTCTGGTTCTCTGCGGGGACGTGATACGGTGTGTTGCCTTTCGGCACGGCTATTCCCCTTCAAACGACAAGGCGTTCGCCTCGTCAACGATCGGCTGAAGCGTTTCCTCCTCCTGCTTCTTCTTCTTGTAGTCCACGTAAGCGACGCGGAGCGTGTTGACGACGAGGTTCTTGACGAAATCTTCCGGCTCCATCTCATCCGGCTTCTTCCGCACGTCGCAAACTGCCACGACGACTTCGTCTGGGATGTTGATTGAAAGTTGCATTCTTCTCTCCCTGAAAATTACATTCCCGCTGTTACAGTCTGGTAGTGTGCAATCCAAGCACCCGCCTCGACGCAGATAAACCGCCACCCTTCGTACTGAGTCTGCAAGCTGAGGGAGTTGGTGGAGCCGTTGATTGTGTCCGTGCCACCCCTTGCAACAGTGACGTTGTTGCCTCCCGTGCCGTCGTCTTTCTTGTATACCTCAACAATCCTGCCGAGAACAGCGGAAGGCAATGTTACTTGGACGTTGCTGCTTGTCGCGTCTGCGTATATGACGCGATCAGTGTTTCCGGTGGTGTAGTTAGAAGTCTTTGTGGCAACAGCGTAGCCCATCCCGGTGTTGCAGTGTAAGCCGTGACTGGGGCTTGTTGTTGCGTTGATGCCGACACTGTTCGTGCTGGCGTCGACGAAGAGAGTGTCGTCGTCTACCGAAAGATCTGACCCGACGTACAAATTCTTGAGTACGCCCGCACCCCCGTCCGTCTGGAAGGAGCCTGTTAATGTGGAGGTGGAATTGGTTTCGTCTTCAATGTGCACGAGGCCATTGAACTGAGCGGTTAAGCCGACATACAGCCTCTTGGCAATACCCACGCCCCCGTCTGTGTGGAAGGAGCCTGTTGTCGTGGAGGAGGCGTCGGTTGTGTCGTCAATGCTTACGGTCCCGTCGAATTCGGCGGCCCCGGCCACCTCAAGGGTGCTGTCGAATTCGGCGGCCCCCGTAAACGTCGAGATGCCCAGCACCTTCAGCCCGCCGGATCCGTCCCCAATCTTCACGGATTCATCGGACGCGTCGATCCACAGCAGGTCTTGCATACCTTCGCCGTTTACGCGAAGGTCTCTGTTCGCGCTGCTGCTATTGAAGTAGACCGTTGTTGCGTCAATGTTCAACGCGCCGCTTGACGTTGAGATGTTGTTCGTGCGGACCTTGATCTTGGTCCCGAGGAGGATGCTGCCGGTACCCTTTCGGGTCAGCTGGAGGTCAATGTTTGAGTCAGTGCCGTTTGCTTTTATTTCCAGTCCGGTTCCGGTGTTGCCTGTCTTAAGCTGGAAGTAGTTGACGGGAGAGCCGGGTGCGTCCAAGTGGAGGAACTTGCCGCCATCGTTCGAGTAGATGTACTCACCCTCCAGCTTCATCCCGCTGGACGAGAAGCTCGCGAGTTCAACCGTGTCGTCCTTGAGGACGATGTCCCCGCCGTCTGCGTTCAGCTCAATGTCTCCGGCGACGTCAAAGACGAGATCACCGTCAGCTATGATCTTGTCCAGATCGGTGATCGTCAGATCGCCGTTGGCGTAAGTGACATCGCTGAGGTCGTCCAGTGCTTCCGCCCCGCCGCCGCTGCCCCTGAACTCACTGGCAAGCACCTTCTTCAGATTCCCAGAATCTGAGGTGTCCGACAGGAGCAGGTAGTCTCCGTCTGCGCTGACGACTGCGGTCTTGTTGGTTATCGCGACCTTATCAACCACCGTCGCTCCGTCTCCGGAGCTGGTCACATCCCCGCTGTGGTTGGGGTGGACATAGTTGTTCGCGTCGTTTGCTCCCGTGTAGCCAAGATTGGCAAGAGTCAGGGTGCGAGTTGTGATGTCTGCAACCACGACCCCGTCGGTGAGCGAGATCGTGTCTATGACCTGCGCATCGCTCGTGTCCAAGTCCGTATCGACCCCGATTGTCGTGTTGTACGTTCCGGCGGCTTGTGCCCCGATGTCGCCCGGAGTCAGTTCTCGCGTGGCAAGGGTGGTGAGGGTTGCGTCTGTGACGTGCCCCGTCGCGTCGGTGTCGACGTTGAAGTCGATATCTGAAATTACGGTGGCACCAGACAATGGGCCCGTGTCGACGCTGAGGTCGTCACCGTCGTATGACGGGTGAGTGTAGTTGTTCGCACCATTCGCGACGTTCAGGATCGTTCTGGCGTCACTGGCACTCAGCACTTCCACGTTGCCCGTGTTGTCAGAGGTTCTCCCCAAAAAGCTGTCGGTCGCCATCGTTTGCATCATCGTCCGCTGAACGGCATTCGCCTGAATTGTCGCATCGGCAGACACGGCGGCACTTCCGTCGAAGCTGACGGTCCAGCTTATATCTCCTGTCGCCGTTATGCTTCTTGCGGTGGCCAGAGCCGACGCGGTCGCGGAATTTCCGGAATAGCCGCTGCTCGTTATGGTTCCCAGAGACGCTGCGGCGTCTGCAAACGAGACTGTTCCGCCGTCTGCGTTCAGGACGATGTCGCCTGCTGAGTCCAGTGTCACCGTCGTCCCTGCCAACTCAGCAGTTCCGTCAGCGGTGATTTGCAGGTTGGCACCCGCGCCTTGGTCGTCTATCGTGGTGATCGTTGTGGCCCCGGCGTCGCCGACGTTGATCCTGAAGTAGTCCCCAGTGTCTTCGTCGCTCACCATCTTCAGGGTGACATTGTCGACATCGAAGTCGAACACTGTCGTGGTCCCGTCATCCATCGTGACGTTGCCGCCGTCAGCAGACAGGGCGATGTCGCCCACGGCGTCGACCTCAAGGTTTCCACCGACGATGATTTTGTCCAGATCAGTGATCGTCAGGTCGTTGTTGGCGTAGGTTACGTCGGACAGGTCGTTGAGTGCCGTGATTTCGTTTGTGTATGTGATCTTGTCGCCGCTGCGTGCAATCGACAGCCCTGTCCCGGCCTCGAAAATCACGTCGTCTGTTGACGAGTCACTGCCCGTGAGGCGGAGAATCTCTTGGTCTGCTTGTGCCCCATTCACGGCTGAGATCGAGTATGTCGTTCCGCCTCCGCTGCCGGTTTGCTCTGCCCAAGACAGAACGCCGCTTCCGTTGGTTGTCAGCACATCGTCTGCGTCCCCGTCTGCTGCCGGGAGTACCCAGATTTGATTCGATGCAATTGTGGCAGGAGCCTCAAAACCAACGTACTCCCCGCCGGAAGCATCTGCGAACCGGATCTCGCTTCGCGCATCCATCGTCAGCGGGCCGGTCATGTTGTCCCCGGTGACGGCCACGAAATCCGTGGCGGCGGAGGTTGCGGCGGTCCCGAGGCCGAGGGTGCCTCTTTGTGTCGCCGCATCGCCATCGTCGAGAAGGGCCCTTCCGGCGGAAGTGCAGGTTATCTCCTCCACGGTGCCCGCGCCTGAGGATGATCTGCCAAGGATTTTGTCTGTGGCAGAGACGTTCTGGATCTTGGCGTAGGTGACGCCTTCGTCTTTGATTTGGACAGCCCCGGTCCCGTTACTCGCGCTGAGTTCCAGCGTGGTGCCGTCAACTGTAACTTCAAGCTCGTTATCGTTTGCGGTGATGCCGTCCCCGCCAATCACGTTCACCGTAACCGTGTCGGTGGCACTGGCCGTGGTTACACATCCGGTTCCACCGGCCACCTCAAGGGTGTTGCCGTTTGAGATGGTCTGGTCGGTCCCCTCGTCTCCAGACAGAGTGAAGCTGGTCATCCCGGTCGTCCCGGCGGCCCAGCTCAAGGCTCCGCTGCCGTCCGTTTGCAGGAACTGGCCAGCGTCCCCATCTGTAGTGGGAAAGGTCAGGGAGTAGTTTGTGCCGATTGTGTCTGGGGCTCTCAGCCAGACGTAATTGCTGCCGTCAAGGTCGTACAGGAATACTGACCCGGTTTCTCCAGTGCTGGACCCGTAATTTCGAAGAGCAAGCCGTTCTCCGTAGATGATCCCGTCGAAGTAGGCGTTTTTGAACCGCAGGGCGTCTGTTCCCAAGTCTATGTCGTTGTCGGTGTTCGGAGTGATGGTCCCGTCCGTGATGCGGATCTGCTGGGCGTTGTTGACCCGGAACTTGATCTGGTTGTCCACGTCGAAGTCGATGCGGTCTGAAGTGTCCCGGCCAACCTTGAGGTCCTCGTTGTAGATTGAGGTGACCGTTGTCAGGGCGGCATCCAAGTTCACCGTGACTGTGTCGGTGGCCCCGGCTGCGGTTGAGATTCCGTCGCCGCCCGCCACTTCCAGAGTGTTGCCGTTTGAGATGGTCTGGTCCGTTCCGCTGTCAGCTGACAGCGTGAAGTTGGACATAGATCCCGAAGCCGCGCCGCCCAAGTCAACCCACTCGCCTCCGATTCTCCCGTAGACGGACGTTACGCTGTTTTCCGTCCTGTAGGAAATAACGCCGTCTGCGGTGCTGGTGCCACTTCCGATCTGAATGTTTCCAAGAATCCTCCCGTCGCCGTCCTCCTTGAGCCAGAACCTCTCTGCGCCGGGGTCTTGGTTTTCTGAATACGCGAAGGAGAGGCAGTGGTCGTAGCTCGCGTCTAAGGTGTGCCCGTCCCAAACGGCCAAGTCCCAGTTTGAATCGACATTCGTGAACTCTGTAATCCGTATGTTGGTGGAGCGGTTGGTGTTCCCGGCCCCTCCCACCTGCGAGCTGGAAATGTGGAGATCAGCGTCGATGTCGTTACCAACCCGCTGGCCTATCCCCGTTCGTCCCAAGTTGTCGACCCGGAACATCTCGGTGCCACCGAAGTACCCCAAGACAAGGTTCGCGTTGGAGGCACCGTGGTCGTTGTTGCCCGCCGCACCAGTGGTGTGGGTGCCGGGCCCGCCGTCGTTTCGCAGCTCAAGGCAACTGGTGTTGTTGTCGTCGTCGCCGTGGTCTTGCCAGAGGTTGAGCAGGGCGTTCGGGTTGGCTGTGTTGGAGGAGTTCGAGTAGATATACGCCGCGTCTCCGGAGGTGAGGTCGTTGGCGGTAATCTTCAGGGCATTACTTGTCGTTGCGGCTGTGTCGATTTCGACTGCGGGGATGTTCTCGTTTGAGACAATATCGAGGGTTGCGTCAGGGGTGGTGTCAGCTAATGTTGACGAGATGCCCACCCTGCCGTGGGTCGTGACAGCACCTCCCGCCCTTCTCGTGATAACCATCACCCCGTTTCCACCACTGGCAATCGGGTTGGAAATTCCGTCCCCAACACCAAACTCCAAGCAGGGGTTATCCAAGTCGGTCCCTGCGGTGCCCAAGATGTAGGCTCTGGGGGAACCGGCGTGGTCGAACATGATGTACGGCCCGCCAGTGGCGTTTGCCGAGTTGTCAGACTCAAGGTAGACGGCCCCGTGCCCTCTCTGGCCTGAACCGGTCCCGCTTGTGTTGACATGCAACGGCTTCGCCGGGGAATCGACACCGATGCCAACGCCGGTTGATCTGATTGTTACGTCTACGTTAGTGGTGTTGAAAACGGCAGCCGGAGCTGTCGAGTCCTGCCTGACGTAGAAGGCGGTCGCGTTGGTTGCCGAGGCGTGGTCTTGGGTAACAATCAAGAGTTCCCGAATGCTCGTGTTGTTCGCATTCGAGGTGATACTCATCGCGGTCCCGGTGGTCAGGGCGTCGGCGGTCAAGTGAAAGGCGTTGACGGTTGTCGCTGCACTGTTCACAAGGACTTGCCCGGCTGCGTGGTCGGTGTGGAGGGTGATGTCTTCGCCCGTGCTGCCGATGTCCACCTCGTCCGCTGCGGTGATGGTGACGTCGTCCGCGCCCGTCAGGGTTATGTCGTCCGTCGACGTGAGGACGATGTCCCCAGTTCCGCTGGAGGCGATGGAGATGCCGCCGTTTGTCCCCTCTGTTGACAGGTATATGCTACTGTTGTTTTCGTGGGTCTGGATGTACAGAGAACCTCCGTTTGCGACCCCAAGTGTCGCGTAGCCAGCCGCGTCGTACGAGATCCTGACTTGCGGGTTGGTGGTGCTGAATACGGACAGGGGGTTGGCAGGGTCGACACCAATCCCTACGTTCCCGGCCCCGTCAACGATAAACGCCGTTGTGTCGACCTGAATCGAGTCGCCCGTGCCGTTGTTAGTGATCAGGAGTCCTGTGCCCGTGCCGCTCGGGACAACTGCCCCGTAGGCGTAGGCGTCTGCGGCAGGAGTCACTCTTGTCGACCCCTCGACATCGAGGGCGACGGCAGGGGCGAGAGAGTTGATGCCAACCCTCCCGTTTGCCACGTCTACTTCCAAAACGGAGGTTCCGTTGTTCTTCGCCACCCGGAAGAAGTTGTTCGAGTCGCCAGCAGAGGCGGCTGGCTTGAATATAAAGCCGCTTGTTGTGGACGAGTCGTTGGTCGTCGTCAGCGACACCACCCCTGTGTTGCTCAGGTGTATGTCGAAATACTCGACCGGGTTGGAGGCGTGCGACTCGTTGGCAATGCGAAATTGTCTGGTTGGGTTGTATGTGGAGTCGCTCGAGAGCGTGCCGACCCCGTTGAACATCGCTTGGGTGAACAGGTTCTCGGAGAAGATCGCGTGGGTGTCGTAGGGGGCAGGGGACGACTTCTGAACGATGAGGTAGTCGTCGTGCCCGTGTGTTGTCAGTGCGTTCAGCTGCCTGATTTGTTTTGAGGTTGCCATTAGGGATCACCTCCTTCGTAGTCGGCGCGAATGAAGGCACCCGGATCGCTGGCGTCCAGCGGGTCACACACAATGTAGTTCCCGTATTCGTCTGTAATCAGCACCGTCTCTGCGGTAACGGTTGTGATGAGGATGTCCTTGACTTGCTCCTGCCCGTCGACAAGCTGCTTCAGCTTGGCGACAATATCACCCTTGTTGAAGGGCGGGAGTTCGCCGTCGGCGATCCAGATGGTCGCCTTGTCGACGCCCGGATCAGGAGGCTCGGACTGCATGGACATGGTGAGGTGGCCGTCGATGTCCACTGCGGTGTCCGGGTCATCTACACCAACGCCGAGCCTCTGGATGTTCGTGGTCCCCGCAAACGCTCGGCTTGCGCGGCTCTCCCTGCCACTGAGTCCCACGAGGCGAATTGGCTGTCTTTGCGTCATATGGACCTGCCCGCCTCTCTTCCCGTGGAGTGGAACTGAAACTGCACGGACTCGAAAGCCCATCGCTTGGTCGGGGAGGTGCCATTGTACAGCTTCAGGTAGATCGAGTCTCCGGTAGCCCGCATTCTCTCGACAACCTTGCCGCTGTCTGCGTCCCCGTCTCCATCAAGGTCGTAGGGAGTCCATGTCCCGCTGCCAACCTTCCCTCTCGCGGTATTGCTTGCGTCGTCTCCGATAATGTTGCCCGGAAGCGCGGCCTCTGACGAAGACCCTGCATGGAGATCCCACTTGACCTCGCCGGAGTCCAGAGCGACCTTTCCTGTTATTTCGTCCAGTACCGTCTTCTGCCCTTGGCCGACTGGGCCCAGAAAGACGTGGCTGTCAATGTCCACGAGGCTGTCGTGCGTCTGGTCCCTGACCTGCGAAGGATCGAAGTAGTACATGTTCCCGTCCCTGCCGCCAATGACAACCTCCCTGTCTCCGGAGGTGTCTGCATCGTAGGTGACCATGCAGGGCGAGTTGTGGGCAATGTGATCGTACTTGTCTGGCCACCAAGAGTTTGTTCTGGCGTCGTAGAACAGACACTCCTCCTTGGAGGTCAGGTCATTCTTGGTGAAAAACAGGTTGATCCCCTGAGCCTTCTCGTTCCACTCCATCCTGACAATCGTGGTGGAGAGGTCCACGTCCCTGAGCCGCCTGTCGATAACGCCAGAAGTGATCCTTTCCGGCATGCCTCTCGGGGCAATCCTGTAAACGCCTCCGGTGCTACCAAAAAAGTAGGCCACTCCGTGCGAATCCTTGCACCAAGCTCTGCCCCACGCCCCGCCAGTCTTGTCGGAAAGCAGGTCGAATCGGCCTCCGGACATCGGGTCGCCAGAGAGCTGCCAGACGCTCCGGTCGCCCAAGAAGATGATGACATCGTCCGAGAACGGCACCATTCCCCTGACGACATCCGGCATCTGGCCCGCGTCGGAGACATGTCCTGCTGCCGCAGTGTACTCAGTGATGACCTGCGGGAAGTATTGCCAGTCGTCCATTGTCCCCGTTGCCGTCATGAACCAGTTGTGTGGCTCGTTGGGGAGGCCGGACATCACGATTCTTCCCCGCCAGCTTTCGATAAGGGTGGGGAACATCCCTCCCGAGTCCTCTGGGAACGAACTTCCCTTCTCCAAGTTGTCGTTGGATGTCCAAGCCTTCACCTTGTTGTCGTAGAAGTCGTAGAACTTCTTGTTGTAGCCGTCAACAAAGAAGGCTGCGTATATCGGACGCTCAACAGGGTCTCTCACGCCTGCTGTCGTCAATGCTGACGGGGTGGAGTTTTGTCTCCCGTAAAACGGCACACCGAAGATGATCGGGGCGGAGTGTTCCAGTGCGTTTGATCCGTTGGAAACGTCCTTCCAGTCTCTCAGGGCCGGGTCCGGAGTCATCTCCATGACTCGTATCGTTCCCTCGCCGACCCCGACAATGTAAGACTGCCTGAACGTGGACTTTTCCCCGAATTCCAGATCGTACACCCTGTAGATCGAGGCAAGCATTGCGGCACCGGCACGGTTGGCAGCGGCTGGCTGGGCGTTTGCCACGTCGTACTTTTTGTTGCTGCTGTTCCCTGAAGAGCCGGTGACTGCCGTGAGCGAACCGGTTCCGTCCGTCCAGTCGTCGTCGGTGAGGTAATGCTCGTAGATCGACGTTGAGGAGACGACCTCGACGGTAGTTGATGTCTTCATCCTTGTCAGGACAAGCTCGCCATCTCCCTTCGCCCTCACCCCCTCGTATCCGTTCACCCCGCTGACGAACCTTGGGCCGTTCGAGGTGGACGGGGCCACCACTGCGCCTGTCTCGTTGTGCAGCATCGCCACGTGGCAGACTATGTTTGCGAATATGCCAGTGGTTCCGTCCGTGAGCCCTGATACCGCCAGCCTGTCTGTCCGGGTGCAGTACGACATGGAGTAGATGGTGTTCGTTCCAGTCACAACTCCGCTGGTCCCAAACGACGAATCCAGACCGGACAAGTCCCTTTTGACCTTTGCAATCTTGTAGGACGACACGTCACTGCTGTCGATGATGGAGTAGAGGATGTAGAGGTCGCCCTTGTTGCTCAACGCCATGTCCATCCGGC
>MDTE01120012.1_pt1 | contig 14474 bp, 23 predicted proteins | sample 811231 | NCBI WGS metagenome assembly MDTE01 (sample SAMN05326651, study PRJNA326480) | marine metagenome | isolation source: seawater | place: Indian Ocean: Red Sea | collected 2010 | reverse complement strand
TATGGTTAACGAAATCTTCTATGAAATCTAATACATTTTTTTGAGTTAGTAGATCATATCTTTCTGTCTCGACAGTAAGCTGATATCCAAAGCACTTATTGATAAGCTCAACAAACCTATCAAAATCTGCGACTGAGCAAAAACTAGCATTCTTACAGCTAATCTCTCCGGCTCTTGTATCTAATCCAAAAGATTGAAGCTCTATAAGTTCTGAGACAATGCCCTCCCATTCATCTAAAGTATAAAAAACTTCAGATGGACGAATATATCCTAAAACTTTAAACTTCTCATATTTCGACATTTAGGTACCATAAGCTCCATAATACTGAACACTGCCGCCTCGAAGTTTTTCCCTCTCCCACTTTTCTTTCTGTTTCTTTTCACCAGCTTTAGAAACTTTCTTTTTAGCTGAGTATGACATCCCACTGGAAACATCAATTAGAGCCGAGGATACTGCACTCGTTATAGAATCAACCATGCCCTCTAAGCGTTTTTCTGTAGCTTCTTCTTCATCCCAGCGAGAGGAAACTTGAGAGAACTCATCTAATAATACTTCTACCCAGTCGGAAATCTGAGGTTTGAATCTTGTGACATCTGAAACCGTAGCTAGAGATTTGCGCTCTAACAGCATAGACTCTCTAACAATTTTCCGAATCTGGCTTTCAGTTAATATCATTCATCTTCCTCTAGTTCTTCAAGAGTTTTCTTGCTCCACTTACTTTTAGGCATTAACTTTTCAATTCGAAAATTCAGGGCTTTCATGCCGTTAATAGTTGGCTGGCCCAGATCATCAGTTCCTATCTTTTTAACGATTGTTCTTTTATTTTTAAAGCGTCCAGTCAGTATTACATCGCCCTCTTCAATGTCTAAATCTAGAGCTTCAACAATTATTTTTCTAAGTTGGCGTTTAGTTATCTTCATTTAGTTAAACCACCCTGGATTATTCTTATAATCTTCTAGAGTTTTTTCGTATGTTTCTCCAGCCAATCCTTTCGGTGGTGGATATTTTTTCTCGAGCTGACTCTTAATACTTTGCCATTGCAGCTCTCTCTCTTCAGGGTCTGTAGGCGGAATCTGTCTCCGTTGCCAATATATATCGGCCATTACTTCATCAGGCTCATATTCCCACCACTTGCTCGGAACTGTTTTAATTTCGTTTAAATATTCTGTGGCAGGCGGCAGATCGATGTCTGGAGGCAGGCCTAGATCATGATCCGGATCTTGCCATTCTCCCTTTCCATCCCAAAATCCAGCAGGGTCGGCGCCCTTAGGTGGAGGTCTTTCATACCATCCCTCTTTTTCTATTAGATCTAATAGTTCAGAATCATGCATCCACATCTCTTCAGAGTTTGGATATGCTCCCATCACCACCAAAACATTTGCACCGGGTGGAACTGGTTTTCCTATATCAATAGTAGCCTGAACAGTCTCAGGATCGGCAACGTCAAGAATATACCTTAACTCTTCGTCGCGCGTGAAAGCAGCGCTACGCCAAGCAAAATGATTTTCTGGCCAACGTGGAACATCTAAAGCTTCTTTGATGATTCTGCGCAGCGCTCTTCTTGTGATTTTCATTTTAAACCCTCTATCATAAGTATTTCACCCCATCCCTACAGACCAATTTTTTACCTGGAGTGTTTTGCCTATTTCTAGCCATTGTTTTAGAACTCCCCAAGCAGCTTGATCCCCACCTTTTGCTTGATCGTTAAGCTCCACAATCTTCTCAAAACCAACTTGATTTAATCTTCCCAACTCAGATATATCTACAACATCTTTAGATTTATAAGCGTCATCTAGTATCTCAATAGCTTTAGCACTGTCAATCATGTCACCCACTCCACCAGCGTCTCCGTATTTACTGAGCATGCCTCGCAATGCAGTATATTGACCTTCAGACATTGTTCCGCCATCTCCTGTTCCACCAGGCGCTTGAACTGCTGCTTGGGCTTCACCGCTGAAAATAGACATTATAGCAAAGATAATAATCATGACTATTATGATTGAAACAATTCTATGAAGAATAGGATGGTTCTCTTTAAATTTAGCATTAGCAGCAGCCAGTTTACTAATTCCGGCCCGAAGTGCTTCTACTGATTTTGTAGCCATGGCGTAAGCTTGGGTTGAAAGATTGAGGATAAATTCATTAGCTTTTTCCCAAGCTGCTGCGGCCGCATCTGTAATTTTGTCCTTAAGCTTTATAGCCCCGCCTTTTACAGTTTCATACGCAGAAGCTAAATCATCCATAAAACCTTCTGTAAGAAGTTGGTTGATTTGATAATCTACTGAAGATTCCCAGAGATTAATCATTCTCCTCTCAGAAATCATACCCAGCCTTCTCTGCTCAAGAAGATTTCCAAAAGTTATAAGCTTCGGTCTTCTTTTACGACTTTCTATAAGATACACTGGGCTTTCCATTAAGCTCATAGATTTGAGATATTTTTCCTGATTGTCTTTATCAGATTGCTCCATGCCTTCTTGGTCTAGCTTCATATTCTTTCTATTAGAAACTTCCCAACCATATTCATTAGCTTCAAATATCAGCTCTCTTATGTATTCACGTAGTAAATTCATGATATTTTCCTCAGGTTAGATGCATTTCTTTTCCACGGTTTAGAATACCCGCGAACATCAACACTTACAAACTTTGCACCACGATGAGCGACAGTTCCAGTAATTGTCTCACCTTCATGATCGAATTCGACTTTGTCGCCCTTCTTAAAACCGGCTTTTATCTCCTTCTCTTTCCTCTTGTGAGCATCGGCGGCTGCTTGCCACAACTCCATGATCTCATCTGCAGTAAGATTATCCAGATCATTTATAACAGCCTGCAGGTCTATTTGCTCATTAAGCATTTCTCTTATGTACTCGCGGAGTAGGTTCATTAGTAATACTTCGCCCCAATTGTCGTAATGTCAGGATATGCATCGACCATCTTATCTTTCAAATGACCAATTTGTGGCTGCATCATTTTACCAAAACTAACATGGTCACCGGATTGAGCTATATTCTCGTAAAAGTATTCAATTAACTTACTTGCTGTTCCCTGTCCACGACTATCACTTCGGTTTTTCATATAGTCAATATACCAATATGAGCTCCCATCAGAATTCTTGGCTTGGAGATGATAGTCTAAAAATCCAATGACACAGACATTTGAGACTCCAGGAATAAGCTCTCCCTTACGGGGCTTTTTTAACCTACGACCTGATTTACCGTAGCGCTCCATTTCCTGATATTCTTTAAAGTAGGGATCATGATGCTCTGGTGGCTCTGTAACTGATTTGTCACAATATGCAATACGCTTTACATTACTTGAGCGAGAATACTTCAGCGGAGAATCTAGCTCATGGAACTCGACAGTTTCCGTCAAAAGAGATTCTCTTATGTATTCGCGCAGTAGGTTCATTCTGGACTCCACAGCTCATTACGATCTCTATCAAAAATAGGTACCCCAAACTCTTGAGCTAGCTTCATCACTTGCCCTAGTTTTCCAGGTGGAATTAATTCAAGCTCATCTTCAACGTCGCGACCCCTTTTCTGCTTACTTAGTATCTGTATGATTTCCCACTCTGGAACGATACCAATCGGGCTCCAGTTGTCAACTAAAGCTTCGTTTGTGCCTGGTACATCTTCATCCCACGTAGACTGATCTAAAATATATGGGATATTTCTTGCCATCTTCTCAGCAAACTCGTTTCCACGTTCAAGTTTTCCATAGCGACTATAGTCTTTTGATGTTGTTGGGCGTTTATTTCTGCCTGAGGATTTGTCTCTATGCGCGACCTCTTCTTCGGTGCCACCGAGGGATTTGCCAGGTCCATACTCCCAGTTGTGGCCACTATAAAGTTGGTCCATATCATTAGCTGCTAGAGTAATTCTACCTTTTACCCATAGCCCAGTCTCTTTTCCATACCCTACGATTTCTTCACCAGGCAGAGTCATTGTTGCAGATAGCTCATCTTTACCTCTACCCGCTAAATCTGTCAAAGTGTATGGATCACCCCAATGAATAGTATCTAAAGTTGATAGCCACTTGTGATCTGCATTCGCGTTAAACGCGCGCTTAATCGCTTTGCCTCCGCCTTTTCCTGGGTCGCCGCCGAAGAACATCTCGCCTTCTTCACCGAACTCTTCTGATGCGGCGGCAACGTCATGCACAAATCCCATGGGATCTTCTTTGAGTAACTCTCTTATAGTTTCATTTAACCATGCATCGCGTTGTTTCATGGTATCTCTGAGTTCTTCGTCCCATGGGCCCTCGCCTTTCATAACACAATTAACTACAACTTCCTCTGCATTGTATTCCTTGACGACCTCTGGTTGATACATGTCATAGTACACGTCTTTCGGTACGCCATCTGGTTTTGTTATTCTTGTCTGATCATCGAAAACTAAGTCGCCCATCTCAACCCATGCATGTACGATAGGCTTCGGTGGTTTCTTCCACTGATCAGTTACTTTCCCATGAACCACCTTAAACTTATCCATGTCGTTTAAGTCTGGGTGTCTCTTTGGAGCACGACCTCTCCGGGCTTCAAAATGTTGGTCAAACCACTCTTCAGCTTTCTTCGCAGCAAATGGAAAACACATTCCCGCCGCAAGAACATTCTGTTCAACCAATAGCGCCCTTATGTATTCGCGCAACTCATCGACCTTGCGTGGGGGTAGAGCCGGTGATTCACCATACTCACTCTCATACCACCCCAAATCATTAGCTAGCTCTTCTGATTCTACCTCAGCACCCACCAGACTAATGACTATAGGATTTATGATTTCACCCACACCAATTGGCAAAGGAGGGATAGGAATTCCTGTAAGCGACAAAAACGCCAAGGGAATGATTACATTATCAAGAGCTTCCCCAACAATAATCCCTATTGCAATGGGCAAACCCTTCTTTAGACCGCCAACCCATCCCTCTTCCTGAACAGCTTTTCGTATAGCCCCCACTGCTTTCTTAAGAAGCTTGACTGGATTGACTTTGTCGTTAGCTTCTTCCAAAGCTGCGATGATCATCTGCTCTGATATCTTATCTTCAAATTCTTTAATCTGCGCTTCAACGGCTTCTTTTCTTGCGTGATTAGGTAGTTCGTTCCCCTTCCACGTATCAGCATTATTCCATCCCCATGTGTACCCCAACACATAATCTATAGAATCTGTAGATTCGCCAACCTGTTCTGGACTTGGATCTTCATGAGTCCACCCGCCTTTTTTCTCAAACCGACCTTCAATAGCGCCAGCAGTAAATTCTGCAACGTCTTCATTAATCTCACGCTCCAAAACATGGCGAACCAAATTTGGTGCTATTTTCTTAAATACAGAATCTAATACATCGTCATATTGGCGCGTGGCCATGAACTCACCAATCTCGCCCATAAGATCGCTGTCTAGCTGTTTGTTAGCTACGCTCTTCTCAATAAGAAGTTGTTCTCTTATGTATTCGCGTAGTAGATTCACGACATCCTCTTAGCATATTGTTTGGCTCGCTTGAGCATCTCTCTAAACTCTGGGCGATTTACATCAGATCTTCTCTCTATATCTCTAAAAGAGGCAGAATTATCTCTAATGATTTCGTGATCTGGGTTTTGTTGCTGTAAAACTCTTACAGCTTCTTCTTTACCCAACGAATCAACCAACTCGTTAGCCATCTGAAAGGAAAACGTTTCTAATTCTGATGGTCCACTTGGATCGTCAAAGAAGAAATAGTCAGAACCCATTCCGGAACTTCCGCCGGCTTTCTCGTAAGATCCTTTGAATTCATCCCAACTTTCCATAGTTGGATTTCCGCGAGAGAACTTCATGAACTGTTGCATGTGTAAGAGTTCATGCATGATAACTTCATAAACTTTTTGAGATGCTGAGTTTATATCTCCAAAAGTAGATCCATCAGCAATATTAGCCAGTATTATTTCTATATTATGAAAACCGTCATAGAAATACGAAGCTCCTTTTACTACAGCATCTTTTCCACCGGATGGATCAGTCTCCATCATGTCTACTTTAACTAAAGCGTTGATCTCTCCAGCTTCAAACTTATCATCAAAATAATCATTAAGAGTATCTCTCAAAACATTAGCGGCTTCGGAAGACCAATCTTCATCATCAAGATCAGCTTCAGGATCAGCATCTAAAAAAGAAGAAGCTCTTAAAGCGTGTTGCAGATCAGTAAATTTAGGTTTGCTCATCTGTTTAAATCTCTTTTCACTGAGGAGCTCTTTAATATATGACCTCAACTCTTGTTGGACGGTATAGTCTATGATGCTCTCGTCTTCTTCTGGGTGCCTCTCTTTTTCTAGCTCTGGTGGCGGTGGCGGCGGCTTATGAAGCGGCAACCTTCTTCCCTGCTCCCGTCTTCTCTCTTCTTGTTCTTCTCTTTTTTTAATTGCGTCAATCATCCAAGGCGGTAAATTCTCTCTAATAATTCTTCTAATGGGAGATTCAGTAAGCAGTTTTTCTCTTACGTAATTTCTTAAGAGTGATTCACACTGTATCCCAGTTATACCGGAAACTACGTCTCCACATTGCACTTGGTTTCTATCAAACCAGCCTTGGTTCATCTCTAAAGCATAGGTTGCGGGAAAAGCAGAAGGCACACCTCTTTCATCGTGTGGCTGCATGTCTTTAATATCTAAAATCTCTCCTGATTCTGAAATATAAGCGATTGAAAGTGGTATGTAGGTGTTCTTCATCCAGAAAGATCTTGGTTGAGAATCTGGAAAAGCAAACAACATACCTTTGTTCTCCGCTAAAGAATAACGATTCATTAACCCTAGATTCCTAGAAGAAGAATCTCTAGCAATTTCCACCACGATTGGAATATCATTTATTTTTATTTCTAAGGTTTTCATTATTTCTTTTGTTTCTTAACTCGCGCTTCATGTTTCTCAAAGCTGTCTCAAGAATTCTATGTTGGGTTTGAAGAGTTTTTAAAACTTCTTCGTTCAACATGTCTCGATATTTTTCAGTTTGGAGCTTTATCCTCAGGTTGAATATTAAAAGGGTCAGTGACCAAGTTATCAGAATTATATACGATATCGTGATGTCCATACATTGGCCCTCCTAAATCTTTTAACTAAATATTCCTCTACTTTATCATTAATATCCCTAAGGGAAATAAGAATGACAATAAAAAAAATGAGAGACGCCACAGGCATCTCTCATAAATTTATTTTAAATTTAGGAGCTAAAAAGAATTATTCTGGAGCGACTGCGGAAACTGCATCTACAACAGCGTCTACAACTGGAAGATCCACGTTTTCGCTAAGTACATCAGCTTGAGCATCTACCATTTCTTGAAGTGCTACAGCCTGAATAGCCATGGACTCTAAAATAGGCGCATTGCTAGAAATATCACCACACTCGGCACATGCTCCAGCAGCGGCATTTAATGCTTCAGCTACCTGCTCAAGTCCGCGGGCGGCTAACTCCATCTCAACCATAACTTCCTGCTCGGGAGCCATGCTTTCAGCCAGGGAGGCTTCTACTGGAGCGGCAACTACTTCTGCTGCGGCTGCGGGATCTACTGCTAATTCAGCTACTTGTTCTCTAATGATTCTTCTTAATCTGTTTCTATTGACTCTCATTTTTTTCTCCGTAAGCTCCTAAGCTTAATTTAATGGTGACCCATCATATCTTATTTATTCACCTAAAGGCGCTAATTGATCTAAAGTTTTAGTTAAAAATGAACCAGGGCTAAAATTTTTACCCTGATTAACTACTTTGTAGGTAATTGTCTTTCCAGAATCTTGGGGTAGGACTTCTATTCTGACCACAACTCCCTGACTACCAAAGTGCTTACACCCTGGGTTTACATTCTTCACAACATCTCCAAGTACTGGCTCAAAAGAGTGGCTCTGAAAACTTTCCTCTAAGATTTTTCGAATGTATGATCTTAGAGAATTAATCATGCCGCACCCAATAATATCTTCATATGAGAAGACCCGCACTTTCCAATTCCCCTACAGTACCAGCCTTCGTAATCTGGTCCGTAACGCTCTGCATATTTTTGCTCTGGGTGCTTTCCAATCCAGCTGACTTCTTTACCTAGAGAAGATTCAACAGCGGATTTCGATTGGTATGCCGGAACTCCATACCTGGTTATCATAATATGAGCTATCTTCCCAGACATCTCAGCTATTCCGCCATCAAGCAGCATTTGCGCAGTTTCATCAAGATATTTTTGAATAGCAGCTTCGGATCCATCATGCCCAACTATGCCGAGCTTCTTTCTGCCTCCGCGCATTTTCATACCTCTAAAATAATCAGGCTCAGGATCGTTATCTATATCTGCAGCTAGCATGACAGTGTAACCAGCAGGAAGATCTTCTGCGCGTCTTACTTTAATATTTCCATACACCCCTGGTTCAATTTCTACATCAGCGTACGCATTTTGAATTAGAGTAAATATCTCATCTCCAAGATTCATCTCTCCAGGTTGATATTCGTCAAAATCTTCAGGATAAAGATTAATGGTTTGGCCTTTTGGAGCTTCGAGATCAGCCCAAGTCTTTTCCGCTAATATTTTTCTTATCTTGCTCCTAAGTTGAGCCTCTGATATTTGAAACTTTGACACGTTTATCTCCACATAAACTTAATTATTCATCTACCGTGGGTAATTCCAAAATAGCTGAACTCCAATAATCATAAAAGATAAAAATATGCAGATCATAGTTTTAGTAGTGAATGGACTTTCGTTTAGAATCCACCAAGTTAAAAAAGGAAAAATCAAATATGAAGCAGCAAAAGCAAGAAGCCGAGCACTCCAAACTTCCTCTACTTCTCCAACTATTAGCTTAGCCCCGTAAAGAAAGCTCAGCCCAGTTGGAACAGCATACAGGCAAACTGTAAAGATAGGTCTATCTCTCCACCACTCCCAAGCAAACTGAGAATTTAATTGAAACCATGCAAAAATATGCCCCAAACAACACAAGGCAAAACCCAAAGCCAATTTAGCTGTCATTATTTTCCTTCATTGATTCGTCTAGTTTTTGTAGCAAAGATTCTTGCTCTTCTGTTAAAGATTTTGGAAACTCTACATTTAGCTCAACTATTTGGCTTCCAGAACTTCTTCCTCTTTTTACTCCCATCCCCTTAAGCAAAAGTTTTGCACCATGAGAGCTTCCACGCGGGATAGACAGCTTCTTTTTTCCATGAAGAGTGTCTATCTCTATTTTTCCACCAAGAGCGGCTGTGGTAAATTTTACACTTTGAAGAGTGTATATGTTATCTCCCTCTCTATGAAATTTATCAGTGCTGTTTTCAGAAACTACTTCTACGAATAGATCTCCTGGGGATACGCCATACATGGCTGCGTCTCCCTTTCCTTTAAATTTAAGTCTATCTCCAGAATAAGCACCAGGTGGGAACTTTATGTCTAAATCATCTTTAACTTCTACCCAACCATGACCTCTACAGTGTGGGCATGGTGGCGGGTTTTGGCAACCTGACCCGCCACAGCTCGGGCACGTGCTTTCAAATGTTATTGGACCTTGGCGATGCCTTATGGATCCCTGGCCGCCGCAAGTAGAGCAAACTTTAGTCGAAGATATATCGAGAGTTCCTATACCTTCGCATTTTTTACAACCAACCCTCTTGTTAAAGCTAATTTTTTTATCACACCCCTTAATAGAATCTTCAAAATTAAGATGCACACGAAATCTTAGATCGCTGTTCTTAGGCTGTCGCGGTCTTCGTCTAGATCCACCAGTGAAAGCTTCAAATATAGAAGAAAATGGATTCATGTGATCAAAACCGAAACCATCAAAATTAAATCCGCCCATTCCCGGTGGAGCGTTTTTCTGAATATCGTAGTCTTGGCGTTTTTCTTTGTCGCCTAAAACACCATAAGCTTCAGATATTTCTTTAAATTTAGACTCCGCTTCTGCGTTGCCCTCATTTTTATCTGGATGATATTTTAAAGCAAGCTTCCGATAGGACGCTTTTATCTCTTTTTCTGAAGCTTCTTCAGAAACTCCTAAGATTTCATAATAATCTTTCAACTTCAACCTCTTTGAATATCTTCAGATTCAAAAGACTCTCTAACGTCTTGCGTTCTTTTTAAAAATCTAGTTGGAACACCTTTTAAAAGATCTCCTCCAACTAATAAATCCACGACTACTGAAAGAGATGACATAGTTTTTTCAATATAGTCTAATCCCTCATAAGGACCCTTAACTACTACCATTATATCTTCAGAAGAAATAGATTCCGGAACATGAGCCCTGGCCTCTTCTTTGAATAAAACTAAATCTCCCTTTTTAACACTCACAATTTCATCTCCTCCCAATCACCATTCCAGTTCGTATATCTTACTTTTTTAATTCCGGCGGTGCGGAGCTCTTTTTCACACAAACTACATGGTTTAGCCATAGTAAACTCATGTGTGCATTTCTTAAAACGAAGCACTTCTATTTCATCTCCCGGTTGGGCAAAACGAAGAACATTCATTTCAGCATGCATGTGAGACGCCCAAGTTCCATCAGCATATTGCCTTTTAAACCTTGGGTGAGTTTTGTCAGTATTTTCACCGATGCGGACAACTTTTCCGTTTCGACGAAGAATGGCGGCAAGGTGATATGTGCGACCATTGTTAACTGCTAGTTTTTTAGCTCGATAGTACACTTGGCATAATTACCTCCTACATACAATTCTATATTTTTAGAAAGTTATGTACAAGCAGTTAACTGCTCTAATTGAAAGTGTTCGAAACTTTCTACGTGACCGCCATCTTTAAGCACTTCATATATGACAAAATAATCGCAAATAGAAGACGACATCCCCTTCGACGAATACTCTTTTAAACTTACTATTAATCCATAACCTGCGTCACGAACAATATCGCCGTCAGCGTAGTAGTCATACCACTTAACTCTAGATCCAATATCGTACATTAAGTTACGAAATGTAGAACTAAAGAAACTAAAGCTACAGCTGCTAAAGCCAAGTTTATTGTATTTTGGCGCTTTTCAAAGCCCCTTAAATGCTCAGCATTACAGTTTATTATTTCAGCATTGCTGGCAATTAAAGCTAAATTAGACTCGGCTTTTTCATTGACGTCTGCTATTCTCATCCGGCTCATTTACTTCTCCTCTAATCTGAATCTCTGGAAAAACAATAGGCGCCTTACTTGTAAAAGTAACAAGAGGTGCTATATGAATTGAATCAAATGTTTTATCGCTGTAAACGATCTCATCCGCAAAGCATTCTGAGAGGAATACTTCAGTGGAATCAACACTAGAACTAAAAGAATAAAAAATACACGCAGCAACGCCCGCTGCGCCGAATGCTCCAAAAGCAATATAAGATTTCATGAGTTTCTCCCCTCAAAGTATTATATATCACCCCAGGGGAGAAAGTTTATTGCCCTTATTAGCGACGGCGCTGCTTAGTCAAATTAGCAGTGCTCACCAGCTGTCCATCAACTAGAGCGTCATAAACAATCGATCCGCGTTCGTTGATGTGAGGCCCGGAAGAAACGATGGCCACCTTGTAACCGCCATCCTGCCAGAGCCAGCGCATTTCGCCTTCCGTAAAGCGGGGCTCAGAAATCTCAGCAATCTTGCTGCGAAAAGACTTTAGAAGTTTATTAACGCACCACTCGTCTAGATTGGGCCTAGCGCCGCGAGTCGCCTCGGGAGTTTCATTCCAATCAATCCACTCTGCAGCTCGAACCAACGCGCTGCGAGTTCCAGCGTGTGTTTGCCAATAAACGCTGTTTCTGGCTTTTGCAAGCTGAATGCAAACTTTAAGGGTCTCGATAGTTTCGGCATCTGGAGTAAAAGGTCCGGTAGCTTTAAGCTCGTCAGACTGAGCAAGAAGTTTGTTCATAAAAGCTTCTTGCTTTTCGCTGAGGTTCCAGCCGTTGCGATACTTGTTGGCGAAGTCAAGAAGGATGTGGGCGGTACCCTCCATTCCAACTACAGCAGCTGCAGCCTCAAGACGAGCTACTTCTTCAAGATTTTTAGGTGCCGGAACTCCCTCTTCAATCAGGCTGTCCAGCCAGTTACGCTGCTTTTTGCTCAGTCCGCGGCCGCGTTCGAGACGAACAACTGCATCTCTTATAAACTTACCTTGATAAGAATCAGCCAAACCAGCTTCAGTAAAATCACCGAGAAGCTGAGTGGCTTGAGAGAGTCGAAGTGCTGCTGACTTGCGTGGCATGATAGGTTCCTTTGTTGAGGTTTGCCTTTTCCTTATAGTAGTATTATACTATATCTAAGGCACTTTTTTACAGAAGTGAAGAATTTAAACAAAAAAAAGACAGGCTGTTGCCAGCCTGCCTTCTTTATCTATCTAAAATCTATCAGACTTCTACGCTACTTGTATCCTCAGCAACATCGAGCTCTGCATTCAAGAAACCTTGAAGAGCTCGTGCTTCCTTAACTGTCATAGTAAGACCAACAGTTGAAGAGCTGTACTGGTCACCGGCACTTGGGTTAGTGGCGATGGTTACAATGTTAGAGCCGGCCTTCTTGGCGGTAGGGTTACGGCTGATACCGAAGCTAAAACGCTTCGTTGACTTTGAGTTAGAATATGGCATGCTTTTTCTCCTAAATGTTATAAGCAATTATTGCACTGTGCAATGTCTTAATATTAACCTTTTGTTAATAAGTGTTCAAGGTTTAATATGCAAGAGTTCCTACGTCGTCGATAGCTTCAAGAAACTTACGAATAGTCTCCTTCTCATCATCTGACCACTTAGACAAAGGTGAGCCACAAGTCTTTCGAGTGTGAGTATCAATCCACACGCTATGCTTGTCGCTCTTGTAGCGATCCAAATCAAACTCTTGAAGCGGTGGAAGATCATGTCCAACTCGCCAAGAAACTCGATGAGTATCCTCGACGCGAGCAGTCATTGGGTCCTTTCGAAGATTGGCTCCTACGATCTTAGCTGATGCAACCATGCAATCATAGATGCGTTCCATATTTGTCTTGTGGTTTCGATTATGACGATTTCCGTTCATTTGCTATTACCTCCTAGCAAATTAAACTTAATCAAAAACGCCTAATTTTACAAGATTATTTTTTGATTTTTAAGCTGCCCTCAGGGACTTTCAATACAATGATTCGCCGATCTTGAAATCTTTTTGAGAAACTCTCAAGAACAACAGGGGCGTCAGCATGCTCTTCAACGTAAATTGAGATATGAGTTCCACCATCGTCAGACTCAATTCTAACATCGAATGCGCCATCGGTGTGATCTGGCATGTCAACTCTAATTAATTCAATAGCGTCTTTAAGTCTCAGGGTACCCCCAGATTAAGCTGCTTCTGGGAACATTTCATCTATAAAACCCCCTAAAGCATCAGTGATTTCGCCCTCGACTTCTTCGCCGGCGTCTCCATCTGCAGCATCGGAAACAATTTCGGGACCTACTTTTTTGATTGCTTGTTTTATTCCCCCAACAATTGTTCCAATAATTCGTTTAGCTGCCTCAGCAATTTGTGTGGCATCACCCGCTAATGCTCTAATAATAACTTCTATATTTGATCCAGTGACAAGACCTACAACTAAATCCTTTAAAAGTCCAGCACCATCTCCAGTAAAAAGATTTCTGACAGCTCGACCAGCCTTTCCAGCTTTTTCTGTTCCGGCCTTAAATCCCTTTTGAATAGCCTGGATATATTCCACCATCTTATCCCAAGCAAGGTCGCCAGCAGCAAGAATCCCCATAAAGGATGCTGCCGCTAAACCAAAACCCGAAGTAAAAGGTCTAAAAAACTTACTGTCAAAGAGAGGCTGCATATACTTTAAGAAATCTTGTTCAGATAATTTCTTTAATATCTCAAACATCTTTTCTACTACAGCGCCGGCTTTTCCTCTCATAAACTCTACAGGGTCAATATTTCCATCTTGGCCTTCTGGTGGATTCTCCATAAAACCTAGCACTTTGAGTGTGTCTTCTACGTCTTGGGCGCCGGTTTTCTCTTTAACCTTATCAACTACGTCTTCACATATGAGACCGCTTATTTCTAAAGACCAATTTAATTCAGATATTGTGTTGATGCCGAGATCTCTCATCTCATTTGCTGCTTGCTGTACTTGTTCTTCTGTAACATCAAACGCCTTATAAAGATCTTGTTGCAGTTGTTCATTTTCTGGAAACACTGTATTTATGAAGAAATCAATGATAACTTTCTTTGCAGTTTTTGACCACTCTTCTACCTTATCCTTAATGGCTGCTCCCATTTCTTGTATTTTTTCTTTTAAAGACGCAGCGGTGTTTTGTAGAAAATCTAGTATCACATCTCCTTTGGGCAGTTTCAGTATGACGAAACTAAATACATCTGCAATTTTACCACCCAGTTTTTTGACTATCTCGGCTGCTTTTCCGCCTAACTTTTTCCCTGTTTCAGCAGCCCACTTTCCAACATCAACAACTTTACCACCCACAAATTTAGCAGCAGCTTTGAGACCGTCCCAAACACTCTCAACAATAAACTTAGCTCGAGCTGTAGATTCTTCATTTAAAAGCC
>MDTE01183733.1_pt1 | contig 14480 bp, 11 predicted proteins | sample 811231 | NCBI WGS metagenome assembly MDTE01 (sample SAMN05326651, study PRJNA326480) | marine metagenome | isolation source: seawater | place: Indian Ocean: Red Sea | collected 2010 | reverse complement strand
TGAATTAATTACGCCGATCGCAATGGATAAAGAACTTCGTTTTGCTATCCGTGAAGGTGGCCATACTGTTGGTGCTGGTGTAGTTACTGAAATTGTTGAATAGGATTATGTGCTATGGCAGGTAATAGTAAACGTGCAATAATACAAATTGAAAGTACAGCTGGGACAGGCTATCGTTATACGATAACGAAAAGTAAGAAACTCCATCCCGGTCGTGTAGAATACAAAAAATATGACCCTTTTGTACGTAAACATGTTGTTTTCAAAGAAACGAAATAGCCTTTTTTGAGTGGATGTATTATTCACCCTGGCTAATTATAGGAGAGTAGCTCAATTGGTAGAGCAACGGCCTCCAAAGCCGTAGGTTGCAGGTTCAAGTCCTGTCTCTCCTGCAATTATTGAACTACTTTTAAAGACTTACAAAAATAAGGAAAATAGAGTGATTAAAAAGCTTCAGCAATTTATAGCTGATGTTCAGTTTGAGATGAAAAAAGTTTCGTGGCCAAATTGGGAAGAATTGAAAAGTTCAACCTATGTGGTCTTATCCTTATCTTTCATTTTGATTCTATTTTTGTTCTTTGTGGATTTCCTATTATCAAAAGTAATGAATTTTATTCTATAGTTTATGGACTGGTATACGTTACGAGTTATTTCCGGAAAGGAAAAAAAGATTAAAGAAGCCATTCTATACGATGTTTCTATTTCAGAAATGGATGATAAAATAAGTGATGTGCTAGTCCCATCCGAAAACATTGTTGAAATGAGAGACGGTAAAAAGAAAATAAAAGAGCGGGTATTTTTCCCGGGTTATTTGCTTATTCGGCTTGAAATGAATAAGGAAACACGCTATCTCCTTGAAAATGTAAATGGTGTGATTTCTTTTGTTGGTCCAAAAGGATCACCGCAGCCGTTGAGGCCTGAAGAAGCACAGCGTTTCCTAGGAAATTTTGATGGCGGTGATGGTCCTCTAAGAGTTACAGAGGCTGCGCCATATAAGGTCGGTGATCCTGTCAAGGTAACAGATGGTCCATTTATGGATTTTTCAGGGCTTGTACAGGAAGTAAACCATGATAAGCAGAAATTAAAGGTTTTGGTAAGTATTTTTGGGAGACAAACTCCCGTTGAGCTTGATTATCTTCAAGTTGAAATGGAAAATTAAATAAGGTTTTATTTATTATGGCAAAAAAAATTATTGGATTTATTAAATTGCAGATTCAGGCTGGTCAGGCAAATCCTGCGCCGCCTGTTGGTCCGGCATTAGGTCAGCATGGTGTGAATATAATGGATTTTTGCAAAGCTTTTAATGCTGCAACTCAAGATAAGATGGGTGATGTAATTCCTGTGGAAATCACAGTTTATGCTGATCGCAGTTTTACCTTCATTACGAAAACGCCTCCTGCCGCAAAATTAATTCTAAAAGCTGCAAAAATTCCAAAAGGTTCCGGTGAGCCTAACCGTGAAAAGGTTGGGGCAATCACAGAATCCGACATCCGATCTATTGCTGAAATAAAAATGCCGGACTTAAACGCCAATACTGTTGAACAGGCTATGATAATGATCAAAGGTACTTGTGTTTCAATGGGTATTGAAGTCAAGGGTTAAAGTTTAAATATGAAAATATCTAAAAATAAGAAATCAATATCTGAAAAATATGACAAGATGAAAGCTTATCCATTAGTTGAAGCAGTAGAAATGGTTTTGGAATACAAATATACCAAATTTGATGAAAGTGTAGATTTGTCAATTAATTTGGACGTAGATCCTCGTCATGCAGAAGAAAATATTCGGATAACAACGCCATTGCCTCATGGAACAGGGAAAAGTGTTTCTGTTTTAGTTTTGGCTCAAGGACCAAAAGAAAAAGAAGCACAGGAAGCCGGTGCTGATTATGTCGGTAACAAGGATTATTTATCTAAAATCAAAAATGGTTGGACAGATGTAGATAAAATTATTGCCACGCCAGATATGATGGGTGAATTAGGTAAATTAGGGAAAATATTAGGTCCGAAAGGACTTATGCCTAATCCAAAAAGTGGAACTGTCACTATGGATGTGGCAAAAGCAGTAAAAGATTTAAAAGCTGGACAAGTTGAATTGCGTGTCGAAAAAACCGGTATTATTCATGTAGCCTGTGGGAAAATTTCCTTTGATAAGGAAAAATTAGTTGAAAATATTGAAAAAGTTTATGATACAGTTATAAAAGCCCGGCCAGCATCGGTAAAAGGCCAGTATCTAGAAAAAATGTCTGTTTCATCTACTATGGGACCTGGAATCCAAATTGACCATACATCTATAAGGTAGTCTTATGCCTAATACAAAAAATATTGAACAGATAAAACAACTAACGGAAGCCTTCTCCAAAGCTAAGGCCGTTTATTTTACTGAATATCACGGATTAAATGTTAGTGATGTGACCAAGCTTAGAAGTGAATTTTTTAAAGCTGATGTTGAATACAAGGTTGCAAAGAATACACTGATCAAATTAGCTGCGGAAGAAAATAAAATAACTGGTTTAGACGAAGTCCTAACAGGATCTACTGCAATTGCCATATCTTATGGTGAACCAGTTTTGCCAGCTAAGGTAATTAAAAAATTTAATAAGGATAATGATTTGCCAACCGTAAAAGGAATTTTATTTGATGGTGAGTTTTTACCTGGAGAAGAATTTAAAAAGTTGGCAGACTTGCCAAATAAGGAAGAATTATTAGCAAAGCTGGTTGCTATGTTAAACAGCCCATTGCAAAAGTTAGTTTCCACATTAAGTTCACCACTGCAGAATACTGTAGGTGTTTTGAATAATTTAAAAGAACATAAATTTTAATCTTGAATAATAGTAAAGGAGTAGTCAAAATGGCAGTTACTCGTGCAGACGTTCTCACATATCTTGAAGAATCAAATATGGTGGAAATCTCAGAACTCATAAATGAAATCGAAGAAAAATTCGGTGTAACCGCAGCCGCTCCGGTTGCCGTAGCAGCCGCTCCGGCTGCTGGTGGAGATGGCGGTGCAGAAGCAAAAACTGAATTTGACGTTATTCTTAAATCAGCTGGTCAAGCTAAGATCAATGTTATCAAAGTAGTTAGAGGCCTCACGGATTTAGGATTAAAGGAAGCTAAAGAACTTGTTGATTCCGCACCGAAAGCACTCAAAGAAGGTGTCTCTGAAACAGAGGCCAATGACATCAAGGCTCAGTTAGAAGAAGCTGGGGCTGAAGTTGACATTGCTTAATTAAAGTAATCATACTTTTTTCATTATTTTAACAGCGGGAGTCTTAATTGATATCTTCAAATAATCAAACCGCTCAGCGAGAATCTTTTTCTAAAATTCCCGCTTTTGTGGACGTACCTGATCTTCTCTCAATTCAAACCAAAGCTTATCAGCAATTCTTACAGGAATGGGTTCCACCGGAAGCTCGTCAGCAAATTGGGTTAGAGGGGGTCTTTAATAATGTTTTTCCGATTGAAGATTCTCATCGGAATTATATCCTTCAATACAAAACCTATTATCTAGGACAGCCTAAATATACTCCGGATGAATGTATGGATCGTGGCGTAACATATTCTGCGCCACTACGTGTTCGACTTGCTTTGCATATTACAGATGAGAACAATAAAAATGAATATGCGCAAAGTATTGAACAGGATGTATATTTTGGGAATATTCCCTATATGACCCAAAAGGGAACCTTTATTATAAATGGCGCCGAAAGAGTCATTGTGTCTCAATTGCAACGCTCGCCAGGTGTGTTCTTTGATGAATCCATTCACCCTAATGGAACTAAGTTATTTCAAGCTCGCATAATTCCAGCTCGTGGTTCTTGGGTTGATTTTACAACAGACATTAATGACTGCTTATTCGTAATTATAGATCGTAGAAGAAAATTCCCTGTTACCATGCTTTTAAGAGCATTAGGTTACTCTTCGAATACAGATATTTTTAATGCATTCGGTTCAATTAAATCACTTAATCCGAAGAAAGATGATCTAAGCCAGTTTATTAGTGCAACTGTAACAGAAGATATTGTTGATACTCGAACTGGAGAAATCTTTTTAGAAGGTGGTTCAGAGCTCACAGTTGAGAATATTGAATCTTTAAAGGAAGCTGGTATTACTGAAGTCAAAGTCGTAGATGGTAATAAAAATTTCCATTCTATGCTACTATTGAATACCATTGAAAAGGATCCCACAAGAAGTACAGAAGATGCGCTTGGTGTTGTTTATCAACTTATTCGATCAAGTGAGCCTCCAAACCTTGAAACTGCACAAAAGTTTATTGAGCGAATATTTTTTAGCCCTAAAAAGTATGATTTGGGTCAAGTTGGAAGATATCGCTTAAACCAACAGTTTAACTTAAATGTAAATGTTGAAGATACTGTCCTAACTATGGATGACATCATTCAGGTCATCAATTTTCTTATTGAAATGCGTAAGGGTGAGAGAGGTGTAGATGATATAGATCACCTGGGGAATCGACGTGTAAAAACGATAGGGGAGCAATTAACTAATCAGTTTAGTGTAGCTTTGAGCCGGATGATTCGTACTATTCATGAAAGAATGAATTTGCGAGAATCTGAGAGTATTACACCTCAGGATTTGATCAATTCCCGTGTAGTTACAACGGTTATCAATACATTTTTTGGTACTTCGCAGTTATCTCAATTTGGTGATCAAACCAATCCTCTGGCAGAAATCACTCATAAACGTCGTATTTCTGCTCTTGGGCCCGGTGGATTAACTCGCGAACGTGCAGGCTTTGAAGTTAGAGATGTGCACTATACTCACTATGGTAGACTTTGCCCGATTGAGACACCGGAAGGTCCAAATATTGGTTTGATTTCATCTCTGGCTATGTTTGCAGAAGTAAATGATCATGGATTTATTGAATCACCATATAGAATAATCAAAAAGAATGGAGAAGGTTCTATTGTGACCAATAAGATCGAATATCTTTCTGCAGATGATGAGGATCGAGTCCTTGTAGCACAGGCTTCTACAGATAGGAATGATGATGGTAAGCTTTTAGAAGAAAAAATCCGAGCTCGTGTCAAGGGTGATTTCCCAATTGTAAGCCCTGAAGACGTGGATTTTGTCGAAGTATCACCAAATCAAATTCTAAGTGTAGCTGCTGCATTGATACCGTTTTTGGAACACGATGACGCAAACCGTGCCTTAATGGGGTCAAATATGCAACGACAAGCTGTTCCTTTGATGAGCCCACAGGCTCCTATCGTGGGGACTGGAATCGAAGGCAAAGTCGCAGTTGACTCACGATCTGCCGTAACATCACCTGTTGATGGAAGAGTAGTATATGTGGATTCAGAATGCATTCAAATTAAGCGAAAAGATGTAATGGATTCCTTAGCGCTTTATGAAGGTGAGAGTATTATTGAAATTGGGATGAAAAAGTTTCATCGCACTAATCAAAATACTGTTCACAACCAACGTCCTTTAGTTAAAGAAGGAGCTCGGGTTAAAAAAGGTGATGTAATTGCAGATGGAGCTGCTACTGAAAAGGGTGAGCTTGCTTTGGGTTCAAATATTCGTGTAGCATTTATGCCTTGGCGCGGTTACAATTTCGAAGATGCTATTGTTCTTAATGAGCGACTGGTAAAAGAGGATATTTTTAGTTCAGTTCATTGTAATGAAGTTGAATTAGAAGTGCGAGATACGAAAAGAGGGCAGGAAGAATTAACTCCAGAAATTCCAAATGTTAGTGAAGAAGCAACAAAAGACCTGGATGAATCAGGTATAATTCGTCCTGGTGCACGTGTAAAAGAAGGTGATATTCTAATTGGAAAAGTTACTCCAAAAGGTGAAACGGATCCTACGCCAGAAGAGAAATTACTCCGTGCTATTTTTGGTGAAAAAGCTGGAGAAGTAAAAGATGCTTCCAAGCGGGCAGAGCCAGGAATAAAGGGAGTTGTGATTAAAACTCAACTTTTTGAGAAGCAGGCGAAAAGAACTAAAAAGGAAGAAAGGGAGCAAATACTCCTTTTCCAAAAATCTGCTTCTGAACAAAAGAAAAGACTAAAAGAGTCTAGAGATGAAAAATTAACCAATTTACTAAAAGATCAAATTTCAAATGGTATTCGTGATGTTTCATCAGGTAAAACTCTTATCAAAAAATCTACAAAACTAACATTAAAACGTCTAAAAAGTTTTGATATGGAGCGCTTTGCACAGGATGGCGCATGGATTGAAGATAAAGCTGTATGGAAAAAAATCAAAGCTGTATGGAGGTCTTTCAGGGAAGAATGGGCTAGAATTGAAACAAATCTTGAACGGGAAATTTTTAAACTCCGTGTTGGAGATGAGCTTCAACCGGGTATCTTAAAACTGGCCAAAGTATTTGTAGCACAAAAACGAAAAATATCTGTGGGCGATAAAATGGCTGGTAGACACGGAAATAAAGGTATTGTTGCAACAATTGTTCCGGAAGAAGATATGCCGTATATGGAAGATGGAACACCAGTGGATGTTGTTTTAAATCCGCTGGGTGTGCCTTCACGTATGAATTTAGGCCAGCTTTATGAAACAATGCTTGGATGGGTTGGTGAGATTACCGGTACAAGTTTTGCCACCCCAGTTTTCGATGGTGCAACACCAGATGAAGTAGCAAGGGAACTCGAAAAAGCAGGTTTACCTGAAAGCGGGAAGGCTCCTTTGATTGATGGGAAAACAGGTGAATATTTTGATAATCCTGTCACAGTCGGTAGTATTTACATGATGAAATTAAGCCACATGGTCGATGACAAAATGCATGCTAGATCTACTGGTCCTTATTCACTTATCACACAACAGCCACTAGGTGGTAAAGCTCAATTTGGTGGTCAGCGATTTGGTGAGATGGAAGTTTGGGCACTTCAAGCATACGGTGCGGCCCATACCTTACATGAACTATTAACAGTAAAATCAGATGATGTGGAAGGGCGGTCAAAAGTTTATAATTCAATCGTCCGTGGCGAACAAATGCCTGAATATTCATCACCAGAATCTTTTAATGTCATGATCAAAGAACTCCAGGGTCTTTGTATTGATGTAGAACTGGATTAAATAAGGAGTCCTTGTTTTGACATACATACAATCAACCAATATTGATACTTCAAGCAATTATAATTCAATCACAATAGGATTAGCATCTCCGGAAATGATTCTTGCTCGCTCATACGGAGAGGTATTAAAACCGGAAACGATTAATTATCGTTCTTACAAGCCAGAAAAAGATGGCTTATTCTGTGAAAAGATATTTGGCCCGGTAAAAGACTATGAATGTCATTGCGGCAAATACAAAGGAATACGATATCGCGGAATCATTTGTGACCGATGTGGGGTTGAAGTAACTCGTAAGAAAGTTCGGAGAGAGAGGATGGGGCATATCACATTGGCTGTCCCTGTTGTGCATATATGGTACTTAAGATCTATTCCAAGCAAATTGAGCTATCTTGCTGGAAAAAGTACCAAGGACCTTGAACGCGTGATCTATTATGAAATGTTTATGGTTATTGAGCCTGGTGCAAGTGGTTTAAACCATTTTGAACTACTTGAAGAAGACGAATATCTTGAATTAGAACAGCAATTCGGGTACCGTGCAGTTTCTGAAGAAGATAGGGATAATGAAAATTATTTTCTAGCAACCATGGGTGGAGATGCAATCAAGGAAATGTTGTCACGTATCAATATTCTTGATTTGAAAAAAGAACTAATTGATGTGGTAAAAACTTCAAAGTCTAAACAAAAACGAGCAGATGCGCTGAAACGGTTAAAGGTAGTACAGGCTTTTGTACCAGATCCTACTAAAAAACGATTAAATAGGCCAGAATGGATGATTGTATCAATATTGCCAGTCATTCCGCCAGAATTACGACCATTAGTTCCACTTGAAGGTGGGCGATTTGCCGCATCAGACTTGAATGATTTATATCGTCGTATAATCATAAGAAATAACAGACTTAAACAGCTTATGGAAATAAAAGCACCGGATGTCATTTTAAGAAATGAGAAACGGATGCTCCAAGAATCTGTTGATGCATTATTTGATAATAATCGACGAAAAACAGCAATTCGTAGCGGATCTCGGCGTCCGCTCAAATCCTTGTCGGATATGTTGCGAGGGAAGACTGGAAGATTTCGCCAAAATCTGTTAGGAAAGCGTGTTGATTATTCAGGAAGATCAGTTATTGTAGTTGGCCCGGACCTCAACCTTCATGAGTGCGGTATGCCAAAAAATATGGCACTTGAACTTTTTAAACCGCATATGATTCATGAACTAATGGCGCGAGGTTATGTTCAGACTCCCAGAAGTGCAAAACTTATGGTAGAGAATTGTGAACCTGTGGTTTATAAAGTATTGGAATATGTAGTGCAAGATCATCCTGTGCTACTGAACCGTGCACCCACTCTTCACAGATTGGGGATACAGGCATTTCAGCCAATTCTTATTGATGGAAAAGCTATTCAGTTGCATCCATTAGTCTGCTCTGCATTTAATGCTGATTTTGATGGTGATCAGATGGCTGTTCATGTTCCACTTTCACTTGAGGCGCAAATGGAAGCTCGTATGTTGATGCTATCGAGCCATAACATACTCCACCCTGCAAATGGTCAACCAATTGCAGTGCCTTCTCAAGATATGGTCTTGGGATGCTACTATTTATCCCTACCGCAAAAAGGTGACAAAGGTGAAGGGAAAATCTTTAGTTCGATTCAAGAAGGGTTACTAGCTTACGAAAATAGGGCAGTTGGACTTCATGCAATTGTGAGTGTGCAGCATAATGGAGAATGGATTAAAAATACAACTGTTGGACGAATTATATTTAATTCAATCCTGCCAGAATCTGTTGAATTTGTAAATGATATTATTGACAAAAAGAAGCTTACCAATATTGTAAATGAAGCGTACTTAATTTCAGGAAATTATCAAACAGTTCTTTTTCTGGATCGATTAAAAGAGCTTGGATTCGGTATGGCAACGGGAAGTGGTGCTTCCATTGCAATAAGTGATGTACTTATTCCCGAAAAGAAAGATGATATTTTGTATGAAGCTCAAAAAGAAGTAGATGAGATCAAGAATAAATTTGATAGACATATTTTGACAGATGGTGAAAGATATAATAAAGTTATTGATGTATGGACCCATGCTACGAATAGAGTAGCCGGTACTATGATGGATGCCTTAAAAACTGACCGTCAAGGTTTTAATCCTGTATATATGATGGCGGATTCTGGTGCTCGTGGCTCACAAGATCAGATTAAGCAGTTGGCTGGTATGCGTGGTTTGATGGCAAAGCCTCAAAAATCTATGAAAGGTGGAGTTGGTGAAATTATTGAGTCACCTATTACATCAAATTTCAAAGAAGGACTATCTGTTTTTGAATATTTTATTTCTACGCATGGAGCTAGAAAAGGTCTAGCCGATACTGCATTGAAAACTGCGGATGCCGGTTACTTGACACGACGTTTAGTCGATGTTGCTCAGGATGTAGTTGTATATATTACGGATTGTGGCACAATTAATGGAATCGTGATTTCAGACCTGAAAGAAGGTGAAGAGATTATTGAACCATTATCTGATAGAATATTAGGTCGTACTATATTGGATGACTTTATTGTAAAAGGACAAGTCGTTGTGAAATCTGGTACGGTGATTGATGAATCACAAGCGGAGTTAATTGGTGATAGCGGTGTTGAAAATATTCGAATACGATCCATTTTAACCTGCGAGTCCAAACGAGGATGTTGCGCTAAATGCTATGGATGGGATTTATCAACTCATCAATTAGTTGATATAGGAACCGCAGTAGGAATTCGTGCTGCACAGAGTATTGGTGAACCTGGAACACAGTTAACACTTCGTACTTTCCATATTGGTGGAACAGCAACCCGGATAATTGAACAGTCTGAAATGGTAGCAAAACGTCCTGGGACCGTTAAATTTTCTGATAATTATGATTGTGCTGAAACGATTGATGAAGCGGGAATAAAGGTAACACGTTGTATGGTACGTCATTCAAAACTTTCTATTTTGGATGATGATGGAAACCAAAATGCATCCTTCAATGTCCCATATGGCTCAACTATATTTGTTAATGACGGCGATATAATTGAAGCAAATAAGACACTAATTAAATGGGATCCCTATACCGATATCATCCTTGCTAGAGAGACGGGATATGTTGCACTGAATGACTTCATTGAGGGTGAGACTTATGCGGTAGAAGCCGTTGAAGGTGGGAAGAAACAGATGGTAGTTGTAGAGGCTAGAGACCGCAAATTAAGTCCGCACATTGAAATTATTGATAAAGATGGTAAAATTTTGGCTGGTGGTACAATTCTTCCTGTAAAAGCGACATTAGTAGTAACGGATAAACAGAAAGTGCAGCGTGGGCAAACATTAGTTAAAATTCCTAAGGAAATTGGTAAATCAAGAGATATTACAGGGGGTTTACCGCGTGTTGCTGAGTTGTTTGAAGCTCGGAAGCCTGCAAATCCTGCAGTAATGACAGAAATTAATGGAACAGTACGTTTTGGTCAGACAAAACGTGGTGTAAGGAAAATTCATGTGATGGGTGTAGATGAAGAAGAAAGAACCTATTCCATTCCATACGGAAAACATGTTATAGTCCATGAAGGTGACTTTATCAATGCTGGGACTGAGCTATGTGAGGGTGCGATTTCACCTGATGATATTCTTCATGTGTTGGGGCCTGCGGCTGTGCGTGACTACTTAGTGAATGAAATTCAAGAAGTTTACCGCTTGCAAGGTGTTAAGATTAATGATAAACACATTGAAGTTATTGTTGGGCAAATGATGCAAAAAGTAAGCGTTAAAGATACAGGGGACACTTGGTTTCTAGAAGAAGACCGTGTTTCTAAACGAGAATTCTTTGCTGAAAATGAGCGTATATCAAATATGGTTATTGTAAATGAAGTTGGTGATTCTGATCTTGAATCAGGCTCAATGATTGAGCGAACTGAGTTTCTTGAAATCAATAAAGAATTAAAAGCAGCAGGAGAAGATGTTGCCACTTATCGAAAAACTAAACCTGCAACATTTGAGCCGATCCTAATGGGAATTACCAGAGCTTCACTTAATACTGAAAGTTTTATTTCTGCAGCATCATTTCAGGAAACAACTAGAGTACTCACTGATGCTTCAACTGCAGGAAAAACAGATTATTTACAGGGGTTGAAAGAGAATGTAGCGGTCGGTCGTCTGATTCCTGCCGGAACTGGCACACCAGGTATTGATAATATACTTGTTGGTGCTCATGAATCATTCGATGATACTGAATCTGAGCTAAGTGATGCCGTTGCATAAAGGTAAATAATATTCTCAAAATGTTTATTGTAGTTCTTTCTTTTTCATCCGTAATTTAATAGGCTTTGGATAAAATGATATGCCGACGATAAATCAACTAGTTCGCAAAGGTCGCAAGCGTGTTTTAAAGAAAACAAACACGCCTGCTCTTATGAGTAACCCTCAGAAACGTGGTGTTTGTACGCGTGTTTATACAACTACGCCCAAAAAACCAAACTCCGCACTCAGGAAGGTTGCAAGGGTTCGGTTGACAAATGGAATGGAAGTTACGGCGTATATTCCTGGTGAAGGACATAATTTGCAGGAGCATAGCATAGTTTTAATTGAAGGTGGTAGAGTTAAGGACTTACCAGGCGTACGTTACCACATTGTTCGTGGTACTTTAGATACTGCAGGTGTTACTGATCGAAAAACAAGCCGTTCCCGTTATGGGGCAAAAAAACCGAAATAAACTATCTGTATAATGAGACGTAGACGACCTGAAAAAAGAAAAATTTTACCTGACCCAGTATATAATGATAAATTGGTCGCTAAATTTGTGAATTATATTATGGAGCAAGGCAAAAAAGGTATAGCCGAAAAAATATTTTATGGTGCCATGAATTCCATTAAGCAACGTACAAAAACAGAAGGTTTGAAAATATTTGAAAAAGCGATAGAAAATGCATCCCCTTCTGTTGAAGTAAAATCGCGAAGGATTGGAGGAGCGACTTACCAGGTACCAATTGAAGTGCCAAAGAATCGTAGGTTTTATTTGGCTTCTCAATGGATTATTAGTGCTGCAACTGGACGTTCTGGCAAACCTATGTCTGAAAGGTTGGCTTCGGAGCTAATTTCGGCTGCGAATGGTGAAGGCGGTGCAATCAAAAAGAAAGACGATACTCATCGTATGGCAGACGCAAATAAAGCCTTTGCTCATTTTCGTTAAACATCAATTTTAGATATTTAAGTTGAAGCAAACAAAATTAGAACAAGTTAGAAATATCGGTATCATGGCACATATTGATGCTGGTAAGACTACACTTACTGAGCGCGTTCTTTTTTATACTGGTCGTACTCATCGAATAGGTGAAGTTCACGATGGGGCTGCTACAATGGATTGGATGGAGCAAGAGCAGGAACGTGGGATTACAATTACTTCTGCAGCAACCACCTGCATGTGGGAAGATCATCGTATCAATATTATTGACACACCCGGTCACGTTGATTTTACAGTAGAGGTTGAACGTTCACTCAGGGTGTTGGATGGTTCTGTTGCTGTATTCTGTGCAGTTGGCGGTGTAGAACCTCAGAGTGAAACGGTTTGGCGTCAAGCTGATAAATACAATGTTCCTAGAATTGCTTTTGTAAATAAAATGGATCGTGTAGGTGCAGATTTTTATCATGTTGTTGATATGATAAAAGATCGTTTAGGCGCAGCGCCTCTACCGATGGTAATACCTATTGGTTCTGGTGAAATGTTTACTGGCATAATTGATCTATGTGAGATGAAATCTATCCTTTATAATGAAAGTACATTAGGCTCCCGTTTTGAATATGGGGAGATCCCCGCAGATATGATGGATGAAGCGGAAAAATGGCGTCACCATTTAATTGAAGAAACGGCTACCTATGATGAAAACCTTATGGAAAAATACCTAGGTGATGAAGAAATAACTGTTGCTGAGCTAAAAGAAGCTATACGAAAAGGATGTTTAGATAATACATTTGTTCCAACTCTCTGTGGATCAGCCTTTAAAAACAAAGGTGTTCAAAGATTGCTAGACGCAATTGTTAATCTTTTACCTTCACCTCTGGATATTGGGTCTGTAAATGGGACTGATACCTATAACTCGGATAAAACGTTGGTTCGTGAGCCGAAAGATGAAGAACCATTTAGTGCATTGGCTTTCAAGATAATGACTGATCCTTACGTAGGAAAATTAACCTATATGAGAGTTTATTCAGGTCGTTTAAGTGCAGGATCTTACATTTATAATCCTACATCTGGAAAACGAGAGCGGATTAGTAGGGTTTTATTAATGCATTCCAATAAACGCGAAGAGCGTGATTCTGTATCTACGGGTGAAATTGTTGCAGCTGTGGGCCTTAAAAATGTTAAAACTGGTCACACGCTTTGTGATGAAAAAAACCAAATTCTCTTAGAATCTATGGATTTTCCTGAGCCTGTAGTGGCGGTATCTGTTGAACCAGTAAGTAAAGGCGACCAAGACTCATTGTCCAAAGGGCTTCAAAAGTTGGGTGAAGAAGATCCAACATTTAAAGTTTCAACCGATGATGAAACAGGCCAAACAATCATTGCTGGAATGGGTGAATTGCATTTGGAAATTCTTGTTGATCGTTTACTTAGAGAATTTAAAGTTCATGCAAATATTGGTAAGCCAATGGTAGCATATCGTGAAGCTATTACTAAAACCGTCACAGATGTGGATACAAAATTTGTTCGCCAATCCGGTGGTCGTGGTCAATATGGTCATGTTGTGATAAATGTTGGGCCGAATGAACCTGGGAAAGGCTATCATTTTGAAAACAAAATTGTTGGTGGGGTGATTCCAAGAGAATATATTCCTTCAGTTGATGCAGGTATGCAAGAGGCTCTAAAAAATGGTGTCATAGCTGGTTACCCAATTGAAGATATTCGTGTTGAATTAATTTTTGGTTCTTACCATGATGTGGATTCATCGGAAATGGCATTCAAAATTGCAGGATCCATGGCAGTCCAGGATGCTTGTAAAAAAGCAGCGCCTAAATTAATGGAACCTATTATGAAGGTGGAAGTGATTGTGCCGGATGAATATCTTGGAGATGTTATGGGAGATTTGAATTCACGCAGAGGAAAAATAGAAGGGATGGACCAGCGAAAAGAAGCGCAAGTCGTTCGTGCCTTTGTTCCATTAAGTAATATGTTTGGTTATGTAACTGATCTTAGATCTATTACACAAGGCCGAGCAGTTTTCCATATGGAATTTGCAAAATATCAACAAGTGCCAGCCAGTATTGAGTCAGAGATTTTGGAAAAAGTGCACGGGAAAGTTTCTTAATAATAAGTCATTTGGAGTTGAATTATGGCTAAGGAAAAATTTGAGAGAACGAAGCCCCACGTGAACATAGGTACAATAGGTCACGTGGATCATGGTAAAACCACTTTGACAGCTGCTATCACG
>MDTE01006633.1_pt1 | contig 14480 bp, 12 predicted proteins | sample 811231 | NCBI WGS metagenome assembly MDTE01 (sample SAMN05326651, study PRJNA326480) | marine metagenome | isolation source: seawater | place: Indian Ocean: Red Sea | collected 2010 | reverse complement strand
ATCAATATGAATCAATAAAGAACAATAATACAAAAATTATTTCAAAATCAGATAATCAAATTCTCTATATAAATACAAATTTTTTAATAAAAGAAAATGATGTTATTTTTTGTAACACGTATATGATTGAGTCTTTATTTAAAGTTTTGAGAGATGTTAAAAATTTAACAAATATAAAATTAATCACTAGTCAAACTGACCATTTAATCACTGAAGAGTTATTTCGTTCAAAACCTTTATGTGTAAGTGAATGGTATAGTGTGAATGTTGGTTTTGTCCATAAAAAATTAATTCCAATTCCATTAGGTCTAGCTAATGAGTATTCAGATAAAAATTTACAGATTGACGATTTTACAAACCAAAAAATTAGGGTTGATAAAAAAAATATAATTTATTCTAATTTTCAGATAAATACAAACTATCAGCACAGGAAGAAGGTTTTGAAAAATTTAAAGGATAACAATTCAACAATAATTGATGAACCAAATCTTAAAAATGATGAATATATGAATAATTTACTTTCACATAATTTTATTGTTTGCCCTTGGGGAAATGGAATAGACTCTCATAGAATATGGGAGACACTTTATTCAAATTCAATACCAATAATCTTTAAACATCCAACTTTTAATACACTTAATGAACTTCCCAAAATAGAAATTTCGGATTTAAAACAGCTTAGAAATCCATTGTTAACAAGCCAATTTGTAAACGAGGAATTAAATTTTGATAAGTTAAATATTTTATGGTGGGAGACTTTGATTCGAAACAATAAGATCAAAAATTCAGATACTTTTCAATTCAAAAATATATCAGAATTTGAAAATACAAAGTTAAATCATAAACGAATCTTAAAAAAAGAATATAATAAAAAAATTTCAAAAACACTTTTCAGAAAAATTGACAACAAAATAAATAAACTAGTTAAATGAGTTATTTTTTTAAAATTAAATCTTATTTATTTAGACTTGATAATTTGCAAATAAATAAAACTAAATATTTTAAAAAACTATTTTTTTTCGTTGCATTGAAGTTTATCAATATATACAGATGGATAAAATCATATATGATTTATAAATCTTGTGATAATCTAGACGATTTTTTTTCATCAATCAACATAAAATGGTACGGTGGAAATGAAGGTCACACTCAACAAGTTAAGGAAGAAACCTTATATTTAGAAAATTTATCGAAAAATTCTAAAAATATTCTTGAAGTAGGTTTCAATGGCGGACACTCTGCTGAAACATTTTTAAAAAGTAATAAGAACGTCATTGTTACTTCTGTAGACATAGGTTTCCATCATTATGTTAATTTTGGATATTTCTATTTAAGAAAAAGATATAAAAATAGAATAAAATTATATGTTGGAGATTCGACCAAAGTTCTTCCAAAATTAATTTCTAAAAATTACCAATATGATTTAATTTTTATAGATGGAGGACATGAATATAAAATAGTCAAAAGTGATTTGGTTAATTCAATTAATCTATCTGACAACGAAACAACCATCATTGTTGATGATGTTTATTTTCCAACGGATGATTCTGAAAAAAAGTTTATTGATTCCCATAACAATGGGCCTTCACAGGCTTGGAAAGAAGTTGTGAAGAAAAATAAAATTATTGAAGTTGATTACAAAGAATTCAAGTCAAAATCAACTAACAAAAGATCTGTAGTCATCGGTAAAGTAAAGTAATCAAAAATTATTTATATTTTTCTACACCTTGTTTAGTAATAATTATCTCTTTATCTTTTATCATCCAATAAAAGTAAGTTATTTTCTCATCAATTTTTTCGGGAAACTCTAAGTAACACTTTTTTATGAATATAAAGTATATATTCATTATTCCCTGTTCATTAGTTACTGATAATGGATATTTTTCAACAAGATTAATGATTTCATTTTTTGTATTATTTGTTATTATGCTTGTGTCATAAAACATTAAGCCTGTTTGAAAATAGTTAGTAACATTCAAATCAAAATTATCATTTAAATCTTCAAAACCTTTTATCGTTTTATCAAATTGTGAGGAAAGAGATTTTTTATAATCAGGATAAGAGTCTGCTCTTGCTAAAAGTTTATTATTTTTCCTAAGTTCAAGTAGAGGATTTATATCGTGATGTATTTTCATATTTACATCTAAATAGAAAATAAAATTCCAGGCCTTCAGCCTTTCATCAAAAAGATGTAATTTGTGCCATTGAAACTTTTTTGTTTCAAACCTGTTTGGTTGATCATTAAATTTTGTTTCAGCCAATCTCTTCTTTGCATTATTTGATAAAACAATTTTTGAAAATCTAAATATTTTTATTTTTGAATCGTCTCTTAGGATCTTTAGGAAGAATAGAGGTGTAAATTTTCCAGTTACAATAACTATATCTCCATAATATTTTCCTACGTGTCTTATTTCGTATATAAAGTTATGTAAGTGTCTCCAAGCGTATTTAAAATTTACGACAACTGCTATAGAAGTATTGGTTTTCATTATTATTTGATATTCAGATTAATACTAACAAATGAAAATTTTACAAAGCAACTTGTATGGAATTAATTTTCAATTTCAATTAATGTTTATAATTCTATCTAGAATTAATAAATTAAAACATTATGATCAAAACAATTAAGTCATTGATTGACAACAAGTACGATTTTTTCTATAAGTTAATTTTTTATATAATTTTTTACTATTCCTGCGTTACTCTTTATTTGACTTTTGATATTGCACAATCTCCAGATTTTGAAAAATATTATAAATATTTTGAGTATTATTCAGGAAAAATTGATAAAACAGGATTAGAACAAGGAAATCTTTACTTTTTTTTCCATTACATATTTGCTGTAGCTGTGTCATCATCGACTAATCTTTTGACAATTAATGAAATAGTTAATATTTCAGTACATTTAGTGAACAGTATTATATTCCTATTTGGTATAAAAGGCTTTATTAAGATTTTAAAATTTAAAAAATATAAATCATCATATATATATCTTTCAATGATTGTTGTTTGTTTTCTTCCTCCTGCTATTCAATTAAGATTAACCCTGAAGCCGGAGATAATTGCGTTTTCACTATTTGGCTGGATACTTTTCCATATGAGCAAATACTTGTCAACAAACAATAAAATTGATATTCTATTATTTTTTCTTGCTCTTAGTGTATTGTTTACATCAAAAATATCTATTTCCTTTATCTTATTTGTTATTTTGGCACTGGAAATGTATACAAATCATAGAAAAATTTTTAATAGGAAAAATTTAAAATACATTCTACCATTTTTAATTCTGAGCTGTACTTTGATAATAGAGAATAGGCATCATAATGGATTATTTTTGAATGAAGTAAAGCATCCTGAAAATTACAATAACAAAGCAGACTTAAATTTTTTTTCAAACATTAATAGAAAAGACTTAATTAATAATCCAAATAGGTATTTTCATAACGAATCATTTATTTCAATTACTCTTTTTGACACATTCAACGATTTTTTTCTAATTTATTGGAATTCTGAATACACAGAATTGAACAAAAATAGAGATAAAGAATTTTTTAAAATAAATAAAATACCAAATAATAAGGGATTTCTCAAAGTTAAGTTTGATAGTCTTGAAAAAAGTTTTACCTTTTCTGGTGATTTTGATGCAAGGTGGGATGACCCAAACTACATTAATGAAACAAGAATGAGATTTAGCTTTATATTCTCTATATTTTTTTATTTACTATCCCTAGTTTTAAGTTTTATAAGAAAAAATAGGATTATCCTAATATCCCAATTTATTGGGATGTTAATTATTGCTCTATCAGCGCTTGGTGTATTCGGCACAAATAATTTCGATCCAAAGGTGGGAGATAGTGTAAAAATTTACTACATATCATTTTTAATATCACTTTCGTTTATTTTTCTAATTGTTGAATTATTTAGAATATTTAATTTCGGTTATAAAACAGCTTCGATAGTTTTCATATCTTTATTTATGTTTTTTATCGGGTTTCCATTCAGTTATGCTGAAGATACCAGAAATGACATTTTATATAAGAATTCACTACTTACAACTTGCGCTATTAATGAGCCTTTAATTCAAAACATATTAGGAATAGACGAAGAAGTTGATTGTAAAAAAAATTTCAATGATGATGAGATATTTATACCAATTACAAAAATGAGAAGTATTGAATTTAATATCAATATTTCAAAGATACCAATAGTGAGTTTCTTGGTGTTTATAACTTATCTTTCTTTGTTAAACAATTTTATAAGTCCATATATAACGAATTATTTTGAAAAGTTTAAAAGAAAGAGAAAAAATGGATGAGAATACGATTATAAACTTTTGTGGAGAATTTCCTGAAGACTTCATAAGCGTTGATATAAATAGTGATCCAAATTTTATTTTTGAAAATGATCCAGAATATGAATTAGTAAGACTTTTTGATGCTGATGGTAATACGGTTCTAGTTAACTCTTTTCTTGAATGTCAACACTATGTTAAAGGAGGTTGGGATTACCTTCCTTTGCAGTTAAATGAAAGTTTTTTTCATAATGCTTTTTTGGGTTTTTGTTTTGTGGCAGTAGTTATAGGATTTATATTTTCAAAAAGATTTTTCTATAAAGGGTTTAAAAAAGGATGAAAACAAGAAACCTTCAAATATTAAAACTCCTTATGATATTTTTGTTAATGATCATTCCATTTTCAATTTCTGACTACTCCGACAATGTTAAGCCAGAAAAAATAACATCTGATCTAAGGTTCTATGAAATAAATACGTGCAGTATCTCTTTATATGAGTTTTTAATTGAAAACCCAAATGTAGTTTACCAAGATCATTACAAAATAAGATTCAACAATTACTCATCTGCAAGATGTTTTGGACAAATTACAGGAATTGATCAACTAGGGTATAATTTTTATATTTCTATTGGAACAAACTCAATAGTAAATTTATTATTACAATCATCGGTTTGGATTCTTCTAATATCACTTATAAAAAGTAAGAAACAATTCAATTTTGACCTAAAATCACTAACCTCACAGATTATCGGTGTGTTGCTGATATGTTTTCTAATTTACTCAGAAAAAAGATATTATTCAAAAATGTTTTTCGAACTTGATTTAGAAGTACAAAGATCCTATGTGTATCTATTTTCATATTTTTTTTATGTTTCATTTTTTTCATATTATGTTTTAAAGACTAGAGATAAAAAAATAGTTTATTTTATACCATTTGGATATTTACTAATGGGTCTTTATAGCGGTTTAAACATTTATTTTTTGATGATATTTTTTCTAATTATTGGGATAGAAGTAATTTTAAAAGATAAAAAAATAAGAAAATATTTCAACTTTTATAATTTAATAATTTTATTTTGGAGTTTTCGTGCTGTAAGTCAAAATTTTTATCTAAAACCAGATAAAATTCGTGGTCTTTCAAGTTCAACTTACAATTTCTTAACAGTAAGTTTGTGGAGTTATATAATTATATTTTCAATAATTGGAATTCTGTATTTTACTTATGAGAGATTAAGTGACACAAAATTAATATCACTAAGAAACAATTTTTTATTTGCTGGCTCACTTATTTTAGTTTTAGGATATTTAGGTTCATCAATGCCTTATTTTAATTTTATGAATTTTTACTATTTTGGACAAACAAAAGTCGGAACTGACAACCAAAATATATTTTCAGTAAATTATTGGGGCGAAAGTGAAGCATGGAGGGGATTTTTTCCAAGTGCTGAAACAATAGGAGAGTTTTATGGTATTGCTATTTTATTGTTTTTTATTTCTACAAAAGTTGATTTTAAAAACGATAAATTATTTTTTCTTTTTATACCTCTATGTTTGACTGGACTTTATGCTTCAAATAACAAAGCCGCATTAATCACTCTTCTTCTTTGTCTGCTTCTTAAATTCAATAATATTTCAAAACTTAACATAACAGTCAAAACCATAGGTTTTTTGATTGTTTTTTTAGTATTTATTTATTTTGTAAGAGTTGAAAATCTTCTATTTGATTTAAATTTTACTTCAAGAAAAATGATTGATATGGGTTTTAACTACGGAATAGAGGATAATAGATCAAGTTTTATTAATTATTTTTATTCAACAGAATCTAACTCTTTTGTGAATTTTATAATTTTGTTATTAGGTCAAATAGCATTTTTAATTAATAGATCCGAACTTTGGGGTTTATTTTTTTCAAGATTTAATCCAAATCGATCAGAACTTTTACTCGGGACAGGCCCTTTCAACTTGTCAAACCACTATGGTGATATTGACATATCAACAATTAGAATTTCAACAGGTACGCCACTTGGCTTTTTGCTTCCTCACTCTTCTTTTTTACTAATATTGTTATTTTTTGGTATTTTAGGACTAGTCTTTTTTATATTTCTATTACTGAAAAATATTAAAGAATTAAGATCATACAATTACAATATATTTCTGATCGCTTTCTTTATATCTATAAACATTCTTAAAAGTGATTCGATTTTATACCTTCCATCATTAATAACCTACCTATTATTTGTTTTTTCTTTCAATATGAAAAAAAGTAAAAAAAATACTAAATTAACTGTTTAATTTGTCTCTTAATATTGCAAAATAGATTAAATATAAATTAAAAAAAGAAAATATATACCTATAAGCAGATTCTAATTCTCGATCTTGCCAGATAGTAATGTAAAGAATGAAAACAAGAAAAATATTTATTGTAAGAATGAATAAATATTCTATATTTGGTATTTTTTTCGTAATATAAAATGAAGAAATTATGAAGAAAATTATTAAAGTCAAAAATAAAATCATGACCCTGTCTAAATAAAAAATATTCTGTAAAATTTTTATAATATTATCAAATCCTAATTTTTCTATATTGCCTAAAACATAAAACTCACTAAAACTGAAATAATTATTTGAATTTTCAATGTTAATAACAAATTTATAGTTTATAAAATTCAAAGCAAATGCAGTAAATCCAAAAAATATAGAACCTAAGTCTCTTTTTTTTAATGCTATGAAGGCTATAAATATCAATATTAATATTGATACAAAAGGTTTTGATAAATACAAAAACCCAATAAGAAAATATGAAAAATATTTAATTTTTTTGTCTTTGAAGTCATTATTACTTAATGAAATTAATGCTATTGGAAAAAATAAATTTATTACAGCTTCACCCATTAAAGAGTTTATAAATAAATAACTGAGCCATGAGCTATTGAAAACAATAGAAGCAAAAAGTGTAATAGTTATCACTTTTGATACATTTCTAAATTTTTGCTCTAAAACAAAAAGGATAAATATAAATGCAAACACATTTACTATTGAAGGTAAATAATTAAAATTGGCACTGTTCGATACCAATTTAGTTAAAACAGCGAACGTATTATTAATAAGCAACCCATAACCAGGTTCGATATTATTTAATAAAGCATAATGTAAATTATTTTCATAAATCATCTTTGTCATTGGAAACCAAAAGTAATCAACATCACCATTTTTAGATATATTTTTAATTAAATCTTTACCAAAGAAATCTCTTACAAAATAAATAAATATAAATATAACTATTGTGTAAACAGAATTTAATATAGCAATTTTATTTTTTGAAATAAATATTGATGTTAACCAAATTAAATTTACGAGTATAAAAGAGGAATTAAAATTAAAATCATTAACTTGATAGAAAAGAAAAAAGAACTGAAATGCAAAAAAACTAATTAAGTACAAAATAATAGATAGGGATATTGAATTTAAACCAAGCATATTATTTATTGCACTTCCTATAAAAAATAAGAGAAAAAAGATAAATACTGAAAAAATAAAGCTATTTATATCAAAGTAAGATAATTTAAAATTATTTGTTGATAAATTGTAAATAAAATTTCCAGCTATAACTGTAACTATTAATGCTTCAACAAATTTAGTATTCAAAATTCGGTTCATTGTTATGTATTTTTTTTATTAGAAAAAAAATTAAGTAGATCAACCAAAAGATATAAAATCAAAATAATAATTAATAAGATCCACAATAAAAAATAATTGTAAAAAATATTTATCAAAAGTAGTGGCCAAAAAATAAAAAACAATATTGAATTTATGGATAAGTTGTATCTTGCTGTAATAAGATTTTTTCTGAACAATAATCGAATAAATGTAGGTATTGTTTTCAAAGAAGCTCTAATAAGAGGAATACTAGATTTTTCATCATTATAAATAGTCTCTATTCCTACCTCTCCAACTCTAAAATTATGAGCAGTTACATGGATTAGTAAAGAGTTTTCAAAAAAATAGTTGTTATTAAGTTCATTAAAATCAAAAGTTTCAAATATGTATTTTTTAAATGCTAAGAACCCGTTGTTTGGATCTGATATTGAATAGTTTCCAGAAATAAGTTTTTGTAAATTTGTTACAAATAAATTTCCAACTAATTTTGATAACGGCATACTTTTTAAATTTTTTTTCAGTAGAAATCTATTACCTTTTACAAAGTCAAGCTTATCTTCTTTTATTTTCGAAATAAACCTAGGTATATCGCTTGCTAAATGTTGCCCATCTCCATCAATTTTTATAATTATTTCATTTTCAAATTTAATTGCTTCACTGATACCTTTTTTCATCGTATATCCAATACCCATATTTTTTTCATTTTTAAATATATTCAGATCTATATCCATTTCATTTTTGAGTTGTGAAATGATTTCAAATGATCTGTCAGTTGAGCTATCATCAATCACAAATATTTTTGAACAATAATTTGAAACATCTTTGATTACTTCTTTTATTTTGTTTTCTTCGTTATAACAAGGAATTATTGCTGTAATATGTTGTTGCATCTAAAGTTATCATAGTAATAAAAAATTTAGAACCATAGTACAAAAAAATAATGAAACTTATATTTAAAAAAATTAATTATTCAGATGTCTCACTTTTGTTTTTTTTGATTTTTGCGACTTTATGTTCTTACATCCTTGAATTCAATATAAAAGATACTGCAAATCAATATTTTTGGTGTGTCGAGATAAAAAAAGATTTTACTTTTTCACTTTTAGAGAATATTAAATTACCAATTCATTGTGATGAGGGTCCTTATTTATCAGCAATTTCCAGCATTGATTATTTTTTTTCAGAATCAAATCCATATCAGAAAAGACCTCTTTGGATATTGAGCATAAAAACATTTTTTCTATTATTTTCTTTTATTTTTGATTCACTCTTGTCTGAATATCAAATATTTAGACTCTCTACTCTATTCTTACAAATAGTTATTTTGTTTAGTATTACAAAGCTGTTTCTAAGTATTTTAAAAATTGATTTAAAAAAAACCTCTAATTACTTGCCAATTCTTGTTTTAATTTTGTTTCCAAATATCAGATGGAATATTTTTTTTCCATCTCATGGAAATCTGACACTTTTAGCAACACTACTTTCCTTGTATGTAATTAAATATAGGTATATTAAATTAAACAACATAGATTTAACTTTTATAATTTTCGGATTTCTTTCACTTGTTCATAGGTCTTTTCTTGTATTTGGATTTTTAATAATTACCTATTTTTTGTTTCAAAAAAATTTTAAAAGTAAACAAATTTATAGTGCCTTGCAGTTACTATCTCCAACTATACTTTATGAATTAATAATTTATGTTTCACCCTTCAATTCATATGACTGGAATAGAAGTGAATACAATCAGTTTTATTGGATCATAGATTTATTTCAATCTAAACAAACGAAAAATGGGGATGATTTTTGTCAAACTTTTGAAACTTTCTTCGTTTGTAATATAGAAATTACTTTGAATTATCTTAAGTTTTTTATAATCCCTTTGTTTGCAGCAATAATACTTTTTATATTTTTAAGATTATTTAACAAAAAAATTTTAGATTTAAACAATTTGCTTTATATTTCAATTGGCATATATTTTTTTTGGTCACTGCAGGGTTGGTATCCAGAGTTCAGATTTATTAACTATAGCATTGGATATTTAATTTTATTGAGCCTAATTATGATGATTGAGGTATTAGGCGGTAAAAAATATTTATCCTATATATCAATTATAATTTTTTATTTTTCAATGGATTACCTTGAGCCCTATTCCAAAGTCAACTTTGAATTCAATGCCATTAATATTTTTTCGACAGTAGTTTTTTTAATATATCTTATAGATTTATTATCTAGAAAAAAAAATAAAATATTTTATTCTAGGTAAAAAAATGATTTCTTTTTACCATTGTATAAAAAGGAAATTAAATTTTAGCAACTTTCATAAACAATAAATTTTTTATAACCTTATCGATAGTTTTTTTACAAATTTTATTTGTGCAAAATATCAAATTATATTTTTTCATATGGATTTTAATTATTTTCTATGAAAAACTATTTTTAACTTTTTACACAAAAATTTTATTTTTCTCTCATTTTGTATTGTCGTATTTTTATATTGTTTTTAATTATTTTGCTAACAATAACTTACCACTGTTTTGGGATATGCAGTCATTTCTACAACTAATTAACTGTAATAATGATTACAGTTATGAGTTTAAATTTTTAAATACAACAAAAACGGTAACTTGCATTGAGGATATGGGCTTTGGACCTTTAAGTTTTTTACTAAGTGCTAATTTAGATACAGTACAAATTACAATTACATTTTCAATTTTGTACTTTTTATTTATTACATATGTATTGTATAAAAAGTTTGGATCAGAAGATTTTGTAAGAGTTTCATTATTGTTTTTATCACCAAGTTTTCTATTTTTATTTGAAAGTCTTAATCCAGACATATTCATACTTTTATTTTTTATATATATATTTCTTATCAGGAATCAAATGGACAATATTAATATTCTTCATTTATTATTATTAACACTTTTTACACAGTTGAAAATTTATACTTTAGCTATTCTCGTTGGCATATTAATTTATAAATATCTTGAAGGTAAGAATTTTAAGGATGTATCTTTTGTTATTTTTATAAATATTATTTTGCTAACTTACCATTATTTCGTTCTGGATAAAGTAACGCCACATCCTTCATCAATAAACAGAACATTTGGTTTATTGTCAGATTTTTATATTTTTAAAAATTCATTTGGTATTAATTATTATGTTTTATTTTTAACTTTCTCTCTTTTCTTTATTTTCATTAATAGAAATGATATAGATTACTTTAAAAATTTAGAAAATAAAGAATACTCAAATTTTGTTATTTTGGTTTATATTCCGATGATTATTTTGATTTTAATTTTTGCAAATTATGGATATAAATTTGTATTTGTTATTTTATTTTTTACCATTCTTCCTTTTGATCTTTCTATTAAATCAAAATTAATATTGTATTTTTCGTTTATTTCAACTCCACTCCTTTACTTGTTTGGTTACGATTATGCAGAATCTCTACTAAATCTTGTTTTTTTTGCATTAAACAGGTTAAGTCATCACTATATATTATTTATATGTACTTCAATGTTTATAAACTTGATTATTTCCAATTTGAAACTTTATCGTGATGATGTCATATAAACTAACTAATCAATTTAGAGAAGTTGACATTTTTTTTACTCTTACAATTTTGTCGACTTACCTAGGAATTTTTTATTCAAATCAATTTTTTTATTTAATTTTGTTCTTAACAACAACATATTTTTATATATTTAAAAAGGAGATAAAAACAAATTTCGAAAGGTTTTTAGTTATTTTTCTTCCAATCATTTTTTATGTAGAAAAAATTAATGATGCTGTTCAAAGAAATGATCTTTTATTTTGGGATAATCAATACTTATTCCATTTCTTTCGTTGTAACTCATATGATGAGGGCTACATATTACAGCTTACAAAAATTGCTTATGATTGTAGAAGCACGTTGGGTTTTGGTATCCTTTCAGAAATTATTGCTTTTGACAATGATCCTTGGATCTTGTCACTACTTATTTTCGTTTTAATTTTTTTTGTTATTATTTTTTCCTTATTTAAGTTAAAGAAAGAGAATGTCTTTCTTATTTCTCTTTTCTTATTATCTCCAGCATTTAGATTCTTGATTTTATCTTTAAATTCAGATATTTTTATTATTCTCTATATCTCATCTCTCTTTTTGAGAAAAAAATTTAAGCTAAGTATTTTGGATTACTTAATTTTGACTATCTTCATTCAGCTCAAAATTTATGCGATAGGTATTTTGATTGGGTATGTGATTAATACATTAATTTCAAAAAAAACTCAAGAGGCAATTTACTGCAGTCTTTTTCTAATCTCTAATTCTTTAATTGTTGGTGTTTTTCATATTGGTATCAATGCATTATCTTCACTTGAGCTTGGTGGTGTGCCATATGTTTATGCGCCTCTATCTAGTTTTGGGCTTTTTGCAGATTATTTGTCATATAGAGATGTACAAATTAATGAATCAATGGGTAACTTTAATTTTCTACGGATATTTTTGATTATTTTTATTTTTTGTAGTTTGTATATATTCAAATCAAAATTTATAGATTTTACGAAATTTATGGACGAAAAAGAAGTAAGTATTTTTATAACGATAACTCCTTTGGTATTTTTGATAAATCTATTTGCAAACCACGGTTACAAATTTATCTTTAATTTATTATTAATTTTTTTAATATTTAATTATTTAAGCAATTTACAAAAAATCTTTGTAGCATCATCAATAATAAGTACCCCGTTCTTTTATTTTCTAAATTTTGACTATTGCTGCCGAACTTATATTCCAAACATTGAAAGTACATTAACTTTTTTTTACTCCAGATTATCTTTTTATCTTTTAAACTTAATATTTCTTTTAATATTCTTAAAATTAGTCAAATATAGAAAAGATACATTTAACAATTAAATAATTTAATTACTATTCTTCAAATTCTTTATAGAATTTAAATATGATCAGTCACAACGAAGTTTTATTTGTTGGTATGTCAAAAAACTGCATTTCAACTCTAAAAGATAACATAATATTTTTAGAAGAATTTCAAAAACAAACCAATTTACAAATGAAAATAGCTGTAATTGATTCCGATTCAGATGATGGTACAAAAAGTTACTGTAAGGAATTACTCGATAGTAAAAAACTTAATTATTTTATTGAAGTTGATAGTTTGGAGCAAAAATATAATAGTAGGATACAAAGATTAGCTATTTGTAGAAATAAGGCATTAGAGGTTGTCGATAAATGCATTGTTGAAAATTTAATCTATATACCAATGGATATGGATATAAACTTATTCAAATATATGACAACAGAACAACTAGAAAAGACTATTAATTTTCTAATTAATGAGGAAAGTATTGAAGGATTATTTCCTTTCTCAATCCCTTTTTACTACGACATATTCGCATTAAGAAAAAAAGGGTGGGTTAATGAAAATAATTTATTAATCGCAAGCAAGCTTAAAGATAAATATAAATTATTCTCATTTATTTTTAATTATTATTTTATTTTTCGGAAGCAATTGAGTCCTACAAAATTTGATGAGAAGTTAATACCAGTAGAAAGTGCATTCGGAGGTATAGGAATGTATAAAATAGACAAGAAAAATATTAAAAATTTAAAATATTCCTATGATGAAGCAGCTGTAAATTATGTAACAGAACATCTCTCGTTTAATTTATCATTCAAAAATTTATTTATTCATAGAGATTGGAATATTGAAGCACCAAATAAATATATATTTTGGAATTCATCCAGTCTTTTTGAAAAGTTTACTTATATTATAAAATCTATAAAAAATGACTTAAAGGTTTTATTTGAAAGAAAGAATTAATGTATAAAAAAATAAATTTTATAAACCCTGAGTTGAAACTTTCAAGCAATTTAGCAATAGTAGGATCGAGTGGAAGATTGAATAATTCAAAAAAAGGAAATTATATCGATAGTTTTGATGATGTAATTAGGTTTAATACAGCAATTACAAAAGGCCATGAGGAAGATGTAGGGAGCAAAACAACACTTAGGGCCACAAATAATGTTGTATTCGACAATAATAATCTAAAAAGGTCAGGTTATTCAAAATCTCCTAAAAATTTTATGAAAAAATTACGAAATCAAAAAGTTTTATTTATTGGTCCACATCTCAAACCTTGGATAAATAGAGATCAAAATTCTCATAAGTCAAATGAATTATTTCTTTATGATTATGAAATGACATCAAAAATTAAAGAATTGATGGATTGTCATTTTGAACAAAATCTCCAAATAGGAACAATCATGATAGGATTATCGATAATTTCAGGTATCAAACCAACAATCTTTGGTTTTGATTTAGAACAAAAGTCAAGAACGCATTATTATCAAGATCGACCCAAAAATGTAAATAACTTAACTCACAATCCATATATGGAACAAATTGCAATAAAAAAGTTGATTAACCAGGACAGAATTGAATATATAATTTAAGTTGCTCTTGGATATCTAAAAGTATTTACAATTTTATAAAATTTGTAGTGTTTTTCCTATCAAATGAGTTATTCACTT
>MDTE01177038.1_pt1 | contig 14481 bp, 8 predicted proteins | sample 811231 | NCBI WGS metagenome assembly MDTE01 (sample SAMN05326651, study PRJNA326480) | marine metagenome | isolation source: seawater | place: Indian Ocean: Red Sea | collected 2010 | reverse complement strand
TTTTAAGTCGTGGTGCACCACCTTTACTCTGGACTTATCTTTTCTATCCCCTACTACCTCTTGTATACGATTAAGATTTCCACTAAAATCTAACCTGTCTAAACTTATTATATTCCAATCAGTGTTGTTTAGTATATATTCTATAGCATGATGAGCTATAAAACCAGCGCCTCCGGTAATTAAAATATTTTTGCTCATTGTTTATATACCCAATCCTGTAATTTATAATGAACATAAAAATTTCTAAAATATGTTCCTCCAAAAGTTTCTTTTCTTCCGTGTTCACAAGCCGCTGATTCATAAAGTATCATATCTCCAGGTTGTGCGTATACTTTATACCACTCTCCATCATGACCTTGTATATCTAAAGGCCAGTCATCTGCATTTGGTTTAGTAGCACACCCACAAGCTAAATCTTTATCTACAATAATAATAGAGCTTATATGGTGTGTAGCTATTCGGTCTACGTGAGGAGTTAATGTTGCTCCTTTAGTATAAGAACGAATACCATATATAAATGAAGGGGATAATTTTTCTTTAACCCAATCCTCGTGAGGTTTTAATAATTGATTATGAATTAAAGTTCGCATAGAAGAAAGATGGTCGAAAGACATTATCTCAGAACCTCCTCCTTTTATAAACTCATCTTTACCGTCAAATTCTTCATTTTCCTTTTTATCTTTCAATAACTCATAAGCCTCCTTTATTAAGCTCCAAGTTTCTGTTGGGCATTTCATTAAAGTAAAACCATTATCTGTAAAACGAGGAAAATCTGCTACAGATGTAAATTCCTTTTTCTCTTCAGGGGCTTTAAGACCTTCTGCTTGTGAAGCTTTTACTATATAAGATTTGTTCTGCATCCCCTCGACTATTTGAGGTTCTTCTACTTTACTTACTTTGTTTTCTTTTGCAGATTCATAATACATATTTTCATCTCCACTTCCATCCCAATTCCTTTCTCTCCACCAAGAAGTAACAATATATTTTTTCCCTTTATCTACCGTCACGCCTTCATGTAAATATTGCTCTTGCACTTTACCCTCTACCATGTTCTCCCACCACAAAGCTTTACCTGTTTCAGGTTGTACTGTAGTGTTTAGTTGAGGAAATCTTGTTCCTCCCCCTTCAAAATCATCATTTAGATATATCATTAAAGTGTGAGTTCTATTCCCTGAAGCTTTACAGTGCATATCATAAGCTACACCTCCAAAAAAATCATTATGAGGTTTAAAATATTGACCAGGTTCGTACAGTTGTCCTTGTAAAGCCTCTCCTTTATTTATATCAATTCCTAATATGTTAGCTACTCTGCCTTTTATATCTTGAATTAAAGGATTGTGTATTTCTAAATTTGAAGTGCTTGAAGTTCTGTGGTCAGTAACATCACTCCTGTCTGTTCCGCCTACCACTACCGATGAACGGGTATGATTAGCATCTATCATTTTAATTAATTCCTGACATTCTTTTGGTGTCAAGAAATTTTTAATTTCTTGCATTTGATTAAATTTTATTAAAGGTAATAAATATTTTTTATGATGCCTATTTTATTATGGACATCCTGTACAGAAGTAAGTAAATGCTGAGCCATCCCAATATCTCTGATTTCCTCCTACGCTTACGTAGGTTGCAGAAGAGTAAGGTGTAGAACATCCAGGTACATTTCCGTAGTACACTGTGGCTGTACATAAGTCTCCTGTGTTGAAATATAAATCTTCAACTCTTGAGCCCGCACATGCAATCGTTGACGATGCGCCCTGCGTACCTGCTAAAGCAAAGCAACTTGCTGATGGTACAGGGGAAGGAGTTGGTGCTGGTGTTGGAGTAGGCGCTGGTGTTGGTGTAGGAGCTACTGGTGTTGGAGTAGGAGATGCAGCACTACAAGCTGAACAATCACTGTAATTAGCGCTATAGCTATTAGAGTTTATTCCCGCAGGCACATCTTGAATTTCATAACAGTTATTGTCAGGCATAAATACTGACGCTCCTACTGAAAGCACAACAGTAGACACTATTTCAGTGTAAGTATCAACGCCTCCATCACATCTAGTAACTGCGTAATAGTAATTAGAAGTGACTGGTACAGGGGTTGGTGTCGGCGTAGGTGTCGGCGCTACAGGTGTCGGCGTAGGCGTAGGCGTAGGCGTAGGCGTAGGCGTAGGTGTACACCCTCCACACGAGCTATTTACCTGTAACGTAGTTACGCTACAATCTGACGTTGTTCCTACAGCTATAATTTTCCAACATTTAGTTCCATCAAATCCTGAACCACATGAACCTCCTCCACCTCCACTAATCTTAAGAGCCACTCCTATGGTACTAGAATCGTATGTTCCTACTAACGTAACATAAGCTGTTGAAGAAGCATCAGAACAATCTTCAATTTGAACATTGGTTGTAGCTACTGGCGTAGGTGTTGGTGTAGGAGTTGGCGTAGGGGCAGCACAACTAACTTTAGCATTAACCGTACCTGAAGAGTTAATTAGTAATTTATAATCAGGTGTCGCTTGACCGAGAACATTTGACACCCCATACCAATCTAAAGCTCCATTAAATACTGTAGACTGAGATGAGTTAGCGTACATGGTGTCTCCAACTATAATTAACCCTACATTAGCTCTACTTGTAAATATATAATCACTTGTTGCGTAATTACAAGCTGTAGATTCCACCCAGCCATTTCCTGCTGTAGCATTTACATAAGTAGTTGGACTTTCACAATCAAAGCAGTTTACATAATTAGTTAATGCCTCAATACTTACGCTTGATGTTGCGGTTGTTGTTTGAGCATTAGAGAAACATAAATCATTACCACTTACATTATACTTTATTACATTTGGCCAACTAGATGTTGTTGTAAGTTTTCTAAATACTTGCGTGGTAGAAGTATAACATTCTGTATACTCTTTATATTCATATATTGGCGTTGGTGTACACCCTCCACAACTAGAGTCTGCACTGTCTACTGTAACAGTTGAATCATAAGAGCTGGCAGCTGCATCGGTTATCTCCCAACAAGTTGCTCCTGTAAATTCTGGGTTAGGGCCTCCTGCTGCTCCGGTTATTCTTAAAGCTTGTCCTACTATATATCCTCCTGTTCCTGAGATTCTTATATCATAAGTTGGTGTTGTTGTTCCACACTCTCGTATTGTTACATCCTGTGTAGGAGCTGTAGGGGTTACTGGAGTTGGGGATGGAGGTGCGCTACAGTCTACTATTGCATTTACCACACCTGAAGCATTTATTAGTAAAGCAAATCCACTATCTAAATTAGGATAATGATTAATTACATTGGTTACACCATAATAATTTGTTCCACCATTCCACACATTTGTAAGACCTACATTTGTATAAATTATATCATTCACTTGTATTGAAGCAACGTTAGCTCTTGATGTATACATACTGTTTGTAGCTTGCGCTGCACAAGCAGCTGCTGAGTTACCAACTCCACTACCTACAGTGTAAGTAGAAAAGATTTCTGTTCCAGTAACAGTAGGAACTGGTGCTACAGGCACTGGTACAGGTGTTGGTGTTGGTGTACAAGCAACACAACTAGCATAAGTGGGTAAACCTGCTGCATCCACTAAAGAAGTAGAACCTGTAACTACAGGATTTTCCCAACAATTTCCGCTATATCCTAAGAAAGAAGGGAAAACATATCCTGATACCCCTCTAAATACCTGAGTTGTTGAACCTCCACATTCTGTATATTCTTTATAGTCATAAGTAATAGCCGGTACAGGTGTTGGTATAGGTGTTGGCGTTGGCGTGCCTGTACATGTAGCACAATCCGCAAAACTAGGAAGACCATTAACATTAACCGTAGATGTAGAACCTGTAACTACAGGATTTTCCCAACATTTTGAATCATATTCTACTGAAGCTGGCCAGCTTCCTCCTGATACTACTCTAAACACTTGAGTTGTAGCGCCTCCACATTCTGTATATTGTCTATAATCATAAAGGATTGGTGTTGGCACTGGAGCAGGTGAAGCACAGCTAGGACAGGTAATTTCTGCATAAAGCACTCCTGAAGCTTGTTGTCTATATATGCTTTCATTTGAATACCAGCCGTCTGGCGCAAAAACAGTTAAATCAGCATCCGTATACAGTGCTGTAGCAGTTGAAAAACTTGCTGAGCTATAATAATATGTACCTAATGCTGCCATTTATAATTTTACAAAGTTAACCATTTTATACTGAACATCTTGAGTCTCCACATCCTGTTACTTGCACTGTTACTTCTCCATCAGTCCCTGTTCCTCCTACCGCATATAATGAAGCACATCCTTTAACTACTCCTCCAAATGAATACTGAACTTCATCTCCAACCACAATACCTAAACTTGTCACTGCTTTTACATATACAGCTTGTAGATTAGCACAATCTATTCCAATGTAATAATCGTAAGTTGGCGCTGGTGTCGGACTCGGAGCAACCGGTGTAGGTGTCGGTGTAGGCGGGAATGTACAGCTACAACAAGAGTCATACCCGTCTACTGTAGAAAAACATAATTGCTCTCCTAATGAGTTTCTTAAATCATACACTAAATAAAGTTTATCTCCTCCAGCTGGAAGGGTAAATCCTGCTGAGTATAAATTAGGAGCACCTGAAGTAACTATTGGTGTTGCTGCTACTGATGCTGCTAAAAGTATATTCATATCCGTTGAATTATTTTCATATAGAGCATCAGTCCTTAAATATCTAAACGCATTATCAGTAGTGTTAAAGACGAAGTCATCAAAATTAATTTTATTAGACCTCATTGTTATAACCGCTCCGTCTGGAGGAATTACATTTGTTCCTTGTCCTCCCTCTAGTTCTCTATACTGAGAAACAATAGGGTCGTTTGGACTAGCGGCAAACGTAACTAAATCCGATTGCGTAGGCGAGGTTACCGTGCCTTGTGTCCATAAATACTCTGTATGAATAAATTGACCTGCATTAGCGTTTGTTGTTAAGGTAATACTGTATACGTTAAATAATACTGGCCCAGGACATTTTACGGTTACCTGTATGGTATCATCCACTGTAGCATCTGTAGATACAATTAAAACCACTTCTGTTGGAGAAGGCAGGCTTTTATCAAAACTTAATGTACCGCTTTGATACACGACCCCTGTTGAGTAAGTTACCCCATTGTAAATAGCCTGAATAGTATACCCAGTTCCAGAAGACTGTCCTTCCGTTATAATGTCATCACCCCCTTCAGTTACTATTTGCTGTTCTGTTCCTTCAGTTATAATTGGGTCTGTGTTTTCAAAAGGTATAACATAATCAATATAAACTGTGCCTGTTTCATCAGTGACGTCTACACAATAAACAAATTCTTTGGTAGCTACTACCGTAATATTTTTAGTTACTCCACAAGCAGTGCACAGCTCAGTTTCAGGTTTTATAATAGTGTTAGAAGTAAAAACATACTCGTGCATGTAGGGGTCATATCCTCCTAATTTTTGAGTAGGCGAGGCTTCAGCAAATAAATCTCTAAACCAACTACGCATTCCCTCGTTCGATATTACCGTAAGTGTTTCATCTTGTGCAGATGAACCTGTTAATTTAATAATAACATTTCTTTTAGCATCTGAAAAGAATTTATCTTCACCAAAAGCTGCAAAACTTTCGGGGTGATTACTAATACCGTAATCTTCAATACGTGCAATTTGTTGGCCTAAAACTTCAGGAACAGAAGTCACTACTCCTCCTCCTGTTGAGTCAGATAAAAGATTTTTACCTGCTAACACGTAAGATATTTTGTCTTCTTGTAGGGTTAAAACATCAGTTTCTCTAGCATATAAAATCTCTACATCCCCATAAGTTTCTTCTAGTGCTTTAAAATTTAATAACCCTAAATTAAATTCATTCAATCTATTAACGTTAGATTCATCATTATACACCCCACTGTATGTTATATCTGCAAACCTATGAGCTTCTTTATACTCTTCGTTCGAGGTAGTAAATACTCTGTTTCCTAAAGTGAAAGATTGACCTTTAATTGAATCTCTTATTTTATAACTTTCCGCCCCATTTCCAAACGCAAAACAGTTAATAAAACCAGGTTGAACTATAGCTGATTGTATTATATCCCCATTAGAGTCTTTAGTTTGGCTTTGCACGTTACCTATGTGTGTTCCATTACTTATGTTGTAACATGTGTCATTTTCATACCACACATCCGGCAAAGCATCCCCTGCTTCTGTTTCAAAAATATAAGTAGCGGAATCTCCTCTATACACGGTAAAAGAAACATCTAATATAGACTGTTCATTAGAAGATTTTCCTAATGAATAAGAACCCGAAACTAAAAGATAAATTAAATTGTTACCCGCTGCATCTTGTGTACTTGTGTCTTCATATATTCTATAATAAAAATCATCATTAAAATCTAAAGAGGCCGGTGACCCTCCTCCAAAATAAGTAGAGCTATTTAGGTCGCTGTCTGTTTTCATGCTTGCATATATACCTGTAGTGGTGAAAGGAGGAGCTCCCGTGCTTACTTGAGGGGTGACATAGGTATTGTTTATAGTTTGCTGTTGGCCTGGATTTTTAACTCCACTATTTAATGTGCTAGCTACATTATCTCCAATAAACCAATCAGCCATATTAGTATAGCTTGTGGATGCTGTAAGAGTTTGTTCTAATACATAATTACGTCTTCCTGTTCCTGCGCCTGTGCCTGTTCCATTTCTTTGCATCTCTACCTTCATTACTATTCTTGTTCCTACTGGCACGTCATAAACATCATAAACCGGTGTTGTACCAGAAGTGTTTGTGGCAGTAAAAAAAGGAAAAGCTACCACAGGGATAAACCCTGAGATTACAGATTTTATTTTTTTGGGGTCAACCGCTATTACTGCATTTGGGTCTTGAATAGAAGTAAAATTAGAAGCGTTTATTTTCATATAAACTCCACCTATAACTTCTACAGATGAACCAGCTGCATCATAAATAGTAATAAACCCTGCTGATTGAGCTTCTTTTTCCAACACTGTCGCCGTTATACATCGAGTCATTGGGCCTGTAGTGTCAGCTTTTACTATTAACCTATCTCCAGCCTCAACTTTAGTAGCATTCTCTCCTTCTAATAAAAAGTAACTTGCATTAGAGACCGTGTCTCTATACACAACATTACTGTATATAGTATTGTAGCTTTCTTTAGTGGGTTTTACCACAAACTTATATTTAGTAGCCCAACTAGGAGGCTTTTGTCCTATCGGTATTTCTATCTGCGCATAGTTTCGTGAAGTAGATTTACTACACGGGATAGTTATAGAATTATAAGGGCTAACTAAAGCTGTTGAGGCTCTATTGTAATCATCCATATAAACTATGCCAAACTCATACCCTCTATTACTGTGTAAACTTTTAATACTGGTGCTCTCTCTAAAACTGGCAGTTGCATTTACAATACCATAATAAGAATAAAGAGTGAAACTGCTGTCTGTATATGTTGCAGCTAAACTTTGAATTTTAAGAGACTTAGAAGAAGTTCCTGATATCGTTGCGGTTATAGGCTCTCCTTTGGCTGGAGAAGCAGCAGTTGATGAGGTTATTCCTGTTTGTAATAAATTTGTATAAGTAGCATCAAAAGCTTCAGGAATAGTTCTATTAAATACGTCAGTTAACGTATTTCCGCTACCTGCCTGCGCATTACTTAAAGTCTGAATTGTAGAGGCTGTTCCTATCTTTTCTTGAAAATCAGTACTTGTAACAAAGTCATAAACAGTATTATAATCTTCTATTAGAGTATATGTCCAGCTTAAATCATAAACTGCCGCACTAGGAGTAGGAGCAGGAGCTACACCCGAACTAAGTTCATTAGCAAAATAAGTTACACCAAAATTTATAGTTAATTCTGTACCCGCTTTTAATTTAGATTCACCAGAATCTAAAGCGCTTAAATCTAAATTTAAAACACTATCTGACACAGACTTTACCGCTGAGGTGGGGGTGTATGTATAGTCACCCTGACTTGTCTGTGCTGGAATAGTTAGAATAGATATTTCTTCAGATTTATAAGTAGCGGTAAAATCTAAATTAATTTTACTTCCCTCTGCATCTGTCAGATTATAACCTTCTTTATAATTTCCATACATAAGCCTATTACCCATTAATGTTTGGGCTTTTGCATATTGAGGAACATTATCATACAGTCTTAAAATTTCTGAATCCGGCAATACCGTGAAGATTTTTCTGTTAGTAAAAGGGAATGTAACAAGAGAATTATCAGTATATCCTAATTCTTTCTTATTAAAAGTTTCGATAACTTTAATAGTAGAGTTATCGGCTTCTTTAAATAAAAGCTGTATAGATTTAACAGCACTTCCTCCTGTGTTAAATGTAACATTACAAGCGTTATCTGCATTAACCATCCCCTCATTCAGATAACTGTTAGCGCTAAAATCAAAAGTTTTAGGCTTGAATGCGGGCTCACTAAACTGAGAAGTGGCCGAATACTCATTGTTCGCATATTGATACCTATAGGCAAAACAAATTAACTTATCCTCTAAGTACGCATCATCTATAGTAGATACATAATAAGTTTCAATCGTAGGAGCAGTAGTAGGAGGTTTTTTTATAACCAAGATTTCATCTTGATTAAATGTATCTAAATCTGTACCTGAAGCAGGGTCTCCATAATTTTGTTTTATATTTATTACTCTTGGAGCATTAAAATTATCTGTAAAAAAAAGTAAATTTTCTATTTTATCAACCCCTGTTATTAAGTAATTAGGATTAAAATTTAATGTGGTATCAATTCCATTTCCATTATCTATACTTATTACATGATAGATAAGCTCACCTGTTTCAACATCAAATGAAATAACTAAATCTAGCTTACCAGTTGCACCTTGAGTAAAGGCTGGGTCATGAACAAACCAGTAAATAACTAAATTAGCACCATCCTCAAAAGCACCTATACATCTTGCTTGAGAACTCAGGGGAGTTCCATCTACATATTGAAGGGTGGTTAAGGGAATATTTCCTTTACTATTTTCTACAGCTCCTATCTCGGTTTCTTCTGTAGAACCTAACCTTACATTCAAAGCGTCTACATATTCTCCATTAGGAACGAGCCTTTCATCAAGGCTCTTGTTCATACGTCCCCTTATAAAATTTCTTTGAATGTTTGCCATTTTATTTTAACCACTTATTCTCACCTCTCAAGTTCATTAATAATCTGCCTGGGTGAATATTACTTAACCTTATTTTTGCGTTTCTCAATAAAGCTTGCTTATCTTTTCTTGCTCTATTAACTATATATTCCTGCACTCCAAATCTTCCATTTAAGATGGCGTACTTAATATATGCGTAAATGTATTCCTCAAAAAGCTTGTTCAAAGTAATACTGCTATCATCTCCATTTTCCATTCCATCTGAAATATATTGAAGCACACAATCTTGATTAGCCATAGTAGAGTCAAAATTTATTACCCCCGCTTTTTTATCAATAGTAAAAGTCGGATTAAAATTAGCTGTTTCTGTATTTAAACCATAGCGAGCCCCAATTCTATATAAGTCATTATTACAGTTGATACACTCAGGATTTACTGTTTGGTCATTTATTTCGTTTAAATATATAGTTTGTAATGACCCATCTTTTCTTTCTATATCTAATGTAGATTCTATAACTGTTGCATTATTATCTCCGTCATAAGTAAAATCAGCTGCCCCTGTCTGAAGATAAGATGTAGCGGATTGAACTTGTATATTTTCAGTAAGCTCTCTTAACACATTATCTTTAAGTAAATAAAGCTTAACCCAATTAACATAATCAGGAGGTAAAACAAAGCGCAAGTCGTCATATACTTTAAGCTCTAAAGCTTTTATTTGTTTAAAAGCATCGTAATTAAGCTCTTGAATACCACGTTTAGCGTGAAATAATATCTGATATCTATTGATGTTATTAATTAACTCGTGGTTTCCTTCATACATTAATTGAAAATTTTTAACTATATCCTCTAAACTCACATATTGATAAGAACCCCAATTTGCATCTGTAGGATTTACACCATCGTTTGTATAATATTTTTTTTGATTTATATATGCCATAATTAAATATTAGTTTGATTTTGTTGTTGTTCTGATGCGAGTCCAAACTGAAACACATCTGCTTCTCTTATTGATACTCCTGCGTATTGTAATATTTTAGCCACCAAATTATTTGCATCATCTTTCGGAAGTTCAAAATCTTGAAAATCATTTTGTGTTTGGTCAAACAATGGTTCTCCTCCATATAAAGTAACATAAGTCCATTTAGGGTCTTTGGGATACCTAATATATTGAGCTTGCACGTCATTAGCCCCGTTAAAAGTATTAGGGAATACAGTAATTGCATCAGCCTCTTGCGTATAAGCTGGATAGGTAGCAGAAGGAGAAGTTAATAACGAGCTATTAAGCAGCGTTATTTTATTATGTGTAACTTTCTCGGCCTCCCCTTTTAATACTCCCCCTGAAAAACAAAGAACTTTATTTAATAAATAATAATCTGAACCTGTTGTTGCTTCAGAAGGAAGGAAAAAAACATTTTGTGTTTTTTGAGTTAAAAAAGAAGTAATAGAAAATGTATCAATAACCTCTTCATAGCTGAGCTTTATATCCGCATAACCTGTACCTGACAAGCGCATGTTCTCTTCATTGATTTGCTCATTATATTTTATAAAATATTCATCAAAAATATCCAGCTGTGCTTGTTTTGCAAATAAGTTAAAATCACTAGGAGATATATACCCGTAATTATTCTTATTTATGATAGATAACACAGTATTTCTAACAGAATTTATCATTTGAATTTGTTTTATACAAAGATAAGCAAAATAAAAAAGCACCCTGATTTGGGTGCTTTCTCGCTGTCGATAGTAAAGGAAGGATATTTCTTTATGCGACTGCAATTCCACTTACAGCATAAGGTAGGTTATCTACATCATACGCTGGGTTTGTCCAAGAAGTAGTTAAAGCTGCTACAACTGCGGATTCAATAGTGTCTCTTTGCGTTTCATCTCCCGCACCTGCTGTTGCGTGAGTAACAGTGGTTACTTGACCACCTCTATATGTAATTGTTACTGTAGTAGTAGATGCTTGCTCTATTAATACAATTCCGGTAATCGCTACCAACTGGTATTGCTCTCCGGTTACTGGGATATTTAAAAATTTTTGCATTGTAAAAAAATTAATAGTTAAACTTATCGCAAAGTTACGAATTTTTTGCTAACGATTTTAAATGTTTAAACGACTCCAGCCCATCATCGCTTTGAAAGAACGATGCTATTATATACATAGGGTCTTCACCATAAGGCACATTACACATTTTCTTTTTGTTAGATGGGGTATTAAACCACACTTCACGTTTTTGATTTCTTAACTGCAATAAACCTTTGTCTATTATGTTTTGAATAGAAGCATTAAGCTTAAGCATAGGGTCTTTAAGCAATCTCATAAACCCACCAGGGTCTTTTTTAGCAAAGATTAATATATCACGTCTTAATTCAGATGTAGTTACAGTGGTAACATCTCTTTGAAATAAAACTCTAGCTACATTTTCTACTTGCTCTACGTCTAATTGTCTAGCTTCAATTAATGCGTCCACCTCTGTATTAAGGTCACTCACTATTTCAGCCGCTTCTTTAGCCTTATTTATTTCTACAAAAATTCTCCCATTACCTGGGTGTAAAGCTAAAAATTGCTGTAGGACTTGGTTGTTTTTAGGCACATATAAAAACCCATCTTCAAAAACGATAGGTTCTAAAATTGCATTATCATCTTGCTCATCCTGAAAAGGAGAGTTTTGATTTCTTGCATATCGAAGTGGTCTATTAATACCTGTTTCTTCATCGAAATGCAGTAAAGGGAATCTGTTCGTGTGTCTTGACGCTAATATAAGCGATAAGGGAGCAGTTTCTCTAGTAAGTTTATATGATTTGTCTACGTATTTTGGAGTAGACTTTTTTGGTTGAGGCTTAGTTTTTTTCTTTTTTTTAACCGCCTCTTTGGTTTCCTGTGTAGGAATATCTTTTTCTTTTTCCATTGTTATTTAATTTAATTTAATTTAAAATTTAAAAATAGGGGCACATTATTATGTACCCCTATTGAATTAAGTATTAATCTTGAAATAAGAAGAAGTTGTTTGCACCTAAAGTACATACAGCTCTTTCACTCAAGAAGTTTACTTGCATGTTATCCACATCACTTGTCGCAGCACCACCAGCAGAACCAGTAATCCACGTTTTGTAACGTCTGTCTTCAGTTTCTGAAGCTCTATATCTAACATGTAAGAAAGGTCTTTTAGCGTTTTTACCAAGAATTTGGTCGTAAACACTTGTAGAACCAGCTGGAACTAATAGTCCATTGATTTTACCAGAACCTGCACCTGATGGTAAACCACCTCTCATTGTAGGGTCGTTTAAGTATTTCCAATCAGTTTTGTAGAAGTCATAACCTCTTCTAAATCCAGAGAATCCTAGATTTAAAGCCATTTCTTCGTCATTGTCAAATAGACCGTAAGAAGTACCACCCGCTCCATAAGAGTTTTGAGCAGCTAACATGTCGTCCATATCAAAAATGAATTGTCTGTTTGCGAAAATTACATTTTCTTCTATAGCTCCCTGCTTGTCTAATCTACTAATAATAGAGTCAAAATCTGCTAAAGTAGTTGGGTTACCACCATCCCAGATGTTTCCTCTTTGCGTAACTGCGTAGAAAATTCCATCAGAACCAGCACCTGGGTCTGCTGCCCCACCAGCGCTACCTAAGATAGCAGCTGCACCTGAGTTTTGCTCAGCTGGCACAGTTTCAATCATTGCTGTTTCTAAATAATCATCAAATCTAAGTCTTGTTTCGTGCTCAGATTTTAAATACCAAAGGTATCCTGTAGCTCCATCTTCAGTAGTAATTTCTACCCATCCAATTTGAGCCATATCAGAACCAGATACATTGTAAGTATCTTTAATGATAATAGGCTTGTTGTCAAAAATGAAGTCATTAGCTTCTAATGAACCTGTCATTCCTGCTGTACCTTTTTTAAATTCTGAACCGTAAATGAATACAGTAACATCTGCGTTACCTACCCCTGTTCCTGCTGTAACTAAACCACCTGCTTCGTAAAAGTCAGCTGTGAACTGTCCTCTACCACCAGCGGCATTATTTACTGCACTAACTACTGCTTTGTTTGAACCAGAGCCATCATTTTGAACAACCATAATTGTTTGTCCTACTCTAATAACCTGCTCAGCAGCAGCTGGGTCTAATACATCATTTACTTGAAAAGTTGCTTGGTCAGCATTAACCAAAGCACCACTTCCCACACTTGTATATTTTGTGTGTAATCTACCTTGCTCTGCCCATTTAATAAGGTCAGAGTTCGTAGGCATCTCTGCACCTACCATTCTTAAGAATGAAGATATAGTTCTATTTCCATATCTCTCAAACTCTTTCTCGTAAGTGTCAGGTAAGTATTGATTTAACCAATCGAAATCCGCATTAGTTAAATAATTTTGAGCTGTCGGAGTTCTTTCTGAACTCGGTGTCAACGCATACGTTGGCGTTGCTTTCACTTGTCCTGCCATGATTTTATATTTATTTTAAAATTATTATTAAGTTTTCTTTATACTCTTTATTTTCAATCCTCGGCTTGAAGGCTGAGAGACTGATTTAACTTGAAAACCTGATTTTACAGAAACCTCTGGAGCATTACGTTGAGTCATATTGACGTTTTTAGTTTTACGTATTACTTCATCGGTTGCCTGCGACTTGCCTTGTTCATAAAAGAACTGAGCAAATTTTTCAGGATTCATTGCGAGAGCTAAAGCCTTGTGGTAACCTTCTGCATCTTTAATAAAACCATTGTTATCCAAATATTTATTAATTAAATTTAAAGGAGTTGCGTTAGTTTTTTTAATTTCCGCAGCTGTACCGGGGGAATAAACCATCTCATCTTCTCCTATTTTGAATTTAAAACCTTTAAACTCAGGAGTGAATAATTCGTCGCTTTTTTTGACAAACCATTCTCTTTTTTGAGCTGCTTGTTCCTGTTGGATTTTAGCATTCTCTAAATATTGCCTATACTCAATAAGTTCTTCGTTATTAGCAGTGGCAGAACTTTCTCTTGACTCAAGAGGCTGTTTGTATTGTTCCTGCTGTTGTTTTAAAAACTTTCTTGCCTTAGCAATCTCTTTTTTCTTTGCTAGCTTTATTTTTTTTATCTCCGCTGGTTCATGTACTTCTTCATCAAAAGTAAACTCCTCCATCAAAGAATCAATATCATCAGAGTCTAAACCTTCTTCGGTTATTGTTAAATACTCTCTAAGCAAAGCGTCTGGCGAATAGTCTGAATAATCTTGCTGTAAACGAGCGTAATCATTCATTCCTCTTCCAGTTTCTTGTTTATATTTTAGGTATGCCGCAACGTCTTCAGGCAAATCTTCCGCCTCCTCACGTTTGCTAATTAACTCATCCATTGAGTTAACTTCCTTGCCATACCTTTT
>MDTE01009517.1_pt1 | contig 14481 bp, 7 predicted proteins | sample 811231 | NCBI WGS metagenome assembly MDTE01 (sample SAMN05326651, study PRJNA326480) | marine metagenome | isolation source: seawater | place: Indian Ocean: Red Sea | collected 2010 | reverse complement strand
CCATCGCCCATTGGCATCAGTCATAATCCGCACATCCTCACCAAGAGCCTTCCTAACAGCTTCAATCCTAGCAATATCTTCACTTGGATCAGGCTTGCCAACTTTCATTTTTATACTCTTGTAGCCCTCCTCTTGAGTTAATCTCTTAACGTCATCAACAAGCATATCTTGACTAAAATTAAGCCATCCGCCATCGGTGTTATAAGCTTCGACCTTTTTTCCACTAACTCCTCCTAGAGTTTGCCAAAGAGGTTCCTCACGATACTTACTTTTTAAATCCCACAAAGCTATATCAACAGCCGCTAAAGCCATTGTAGTTATTCCTGCCCGGCCTACCCACTGAAGCGGAGGATTATGCGCCAGTTTTTTCCATAACTTACGAGGATCATCAATTTCTTCACCTATCAACAACTCAGCATAGCAATTTGAAATGCAATCAGTAATTAGACGATCACTACCAAGATGAGCATGTGTTCCGGTAAAACCATACCCAATATGTTCTGAATCAGTCATTATTTTCACACCCGGCATACCCCAATGGGTAATTGAATGTGTACTGTCAGCAATTCTGTTTCTTGTTACAGGTACATGGAGAATGAAAGTTTCAAGAGAAGTAATCATTATTACAGACCAATTAGTAGTATCTTTTATCCAAATAATTGATAATGAACTTTAGAGGATTCAGTACCCGTAAGCCTTTGATCAAGGCCTTGAAATCTGTAAGTTAATTTTTCATGATTCATCCCAAGAGCATTTAGAATGGTTGCATGCATATCCCTTACCAAGACAGGATTTTCCTTGATGTAATAACCAAATTCATCGGTACTACCATATGAAATCCCTCCTTTGATTCCACCTCCTGCCATCCATATTGTATAGGCCTCTTTGTGGTGATCCCTCCCTGCTCCAGCTATTTTTGCACCTTGAAACATTGGAGTTCTTCCAAATTCAGCCCCCCAAACGATCAGAGTTTCTTCGAGTAAGCCCCTCATTTTTAAATCCTTAATTAAGGCAGCTATTGGACGATCAATTTCTTTAGCTTTATTCTTTATTCCAGACTGAATATTACCGTGGTGATCCCAACTTGAATTAAATAATTCAACAAATCTAACGCCTTTTTCGACAAGTCTGCGAGCTTGAAGGCAATGATTCGCAAATTTTCCATTACCATACATATCTCTGATGGATTGAGGCTCCGATCCAAGATTCGTCAATTCAGGAACAGATGACTGCATCTTAAAAGCGAGCTCATACTGCTCCATTCTTGTTATAATTTCAGGGTCTCTAGTATTTTCATACTCAATCTGATTTAGCGCATTAATCGCCTCTATGACTCGCTTTCTTTGAATCTCGTCAACACCTTTAGGGTTAGAAAGAAAAAGAACCGGATCACCACTACTTCTAAACTCAACACCTTGATGTACACTTGGAAGAAACCCATTATTCCATAAAGTGGCACCTGCCCCGGGAACATTTCCTGACACCATGACAACGTAAGCGGGAAGATTACTTGATTCAGATCCGAGTCCATAAGTCACCCATGAGCCAAGGCTTGGACGACCAATTCTGTTAAGACCGGAATGGAAAAACATTTGCGCCGGACCATGATTAAAATCGTCAGTCTTCATAGAACGGATAATAGCTATCTCTTTACTTACAGATTTGAGATGAGGAAGGACCTCTGATATTTCTTGTCCCTCATTCAACTTTTCAAATTCAAATGGAGAAGCCATCATCTTTGGATGACCTCTTAGAAAAGCAAATCTCTTACCTTCAATAAATTCATCAGGCGCCGGTTTCCCGTGATACTCTTTGAGTTTTGGCTTCGGATCAAAAAGGTCTAACTGCGAAGGAGCACCGACCATATGCAAAAAAATAACTGATCTTGCTGTAGGTGCAAAATGAGATAACGAAGTAGAGCTATTGTCTGACTCTTTTTTTACATTTTCCTCAGCCAGTAGGGAATTAAATGCAGTTGAACCCACGCCAAGTATTGAAGAACTCCTTAGAAAAGCTCTTCTTGTAATACAACGCTCTAATTCAATGAGGTCCATTTTAACTACCAATCTAACTTTATTTAGTTATCGTTTCATGCAGGTTTAGGATTGTAGTAGCAATCTCAAACCACGCGCTTTCTGATGACCCATCGGTATCTAAGGCCGTAAAGTATATTTTTTTTAAAGCTTCCAATTCCCTACTACCGGGAGACCTTGAAAGTGCTAAGCGAAAGGCATGATCTAATTGCTGGGTTGTATCCATCTCAGAAGTCTCTTTCATAATACGCCGAGAAAAAGCTTTTGCCATTTCTACGAAAACTGGATCATTCAGAAGAGTAAGAGCTTGTAATGGGGTATTACTTGCCTCACGTTTAACGCTGCATGCCCCTCTGGTGGGGGCATCAAAATTAGCAAAACTTGGGTAATGTGCTGATCGACGCCAGATTGTGTATATACCTCTTCTGTAAAGGTCTTCTCCCTCAGAAACATAATAATTATTGTCTACTTCCCCAATAACACGCCAAAAATTATTGGGCTGCTTTGGCCGAACTGGCCGACCAAACATTTTCTTAGAAAGAAGCCCAGATATAGTTAGCGCGTTATCCCTTATAAGCTCAGCAGGCAAACGGTTCCTTGGTCCCCTAGAATAAAATTCATTTAATGGATCCAGTCTTTGAGCCTCAGCATGTAATTTGGAAGACTGGCGATAAGTAGATGATAAAACAATTCTTTTAATAAGTTTCTTAATTGACCAGTGATCGGTTGACTGAAATGTAACTGCGAGCCAGTCAAGAAGATCAGGATGAGTTGGGGCAACACCCTTGTATCCAAAGTCCTCAATAGATGTGACTATTCCCCTGCCAAAAAGCTCATTCCAAACTCTATTTACTGCAACACGCGAGGTTAATGGATTATCCTTAGAAACTATCCAACGGGCTAAACCTAGTCTGTTTTTTGGAAAGTCTTCAGGAAAAGACGGTAATAATGATGGTGTATTAGCGACCACCTCGACTCCAGGATTTGTGAAATCTCCTCGGAGTAATACACGAGTCTTACGCTCTTGAGTCATTTCCTTCATAACTCTAGATGTGAAGCCAATTTGGAACTTACCTCCTTTGGCACGGCTTTGGTTTTTTGTTATCTTAGCCTTGAGTGACGTAAGAACCCCAGCCGATTCGCTTTTCTTAAAAAATACCTTATCAATAGCCAGCGCATCTTTATATGAAATATCATCACTTTTTGCTAACTTAACTTCTTTGGGGTGTTTCTCTTTTAATTGAATAAGTTTTTCATCAGATAAAGTATCACAAAGTTCTTTAACCTTCGTCACGTATTCTGATTGATTAATGGATACCGACTCTTTAGCTCTTTTTCTCTCAATTAATTCTGCATCTGACAGTGACACTTTTATATCCACTCCGGAATAATCCATAGATGCATCGTTTCCGTTAGGTCGTCGTTTTCCTTCAATTGGCGTATTATTAAAAAAGGCGAACATAGAGTAATAATCCTCAATTGAAAACGGATCATGCTTGTGATCATGACACTGAGCACATTCCAATGAAGTTCCAAGCCATACCGTAGCTGTTGTATTAACTCTATCTACAACCTGCTTAACCCTATCCTCTTCAGGGTCAGTTCCTGCTTCAAGGTTAAGTGTAGGTCCACGATTAAAACCAGTAGCTATTATTTGACTTTCAGTTGCGTTAACAATCAAATCACCCGCAAGTTGTTCAATTGTAAACTGATCATATGGCATGTCTGCATTGAGCGAACGAATTACCCAATCTCTATATGGCCAAACGTTCCTGAAGCCATCTCTTTGATAGCCATCTGAATCAGCATATCTGGCAAGATCAAGCCAGCTAATAGCCCATTTTTCACCAAAATGTTTTGAACTTAATAACTTATCAACAATTTCAGTATAATGATTAACGGATGGATCAAGTAAAAATGAATCAACTTCATTCAAGGATGGAGGAAGACCAACAAGATCAAAGTAAAGTCTCCTGATCAATCTTTCAGGAGACTGAGTATCACTTTGCTTCAATCCATTTCTTTCCATCTTAGAAAGAATGAAGAAATCAATTTCATTCGTTACCCAATCATGACTCTGTATTTTAGGTGTTTCTGGAATCTTTGGAGTTTTATACGACCAATGATTTTCCTCTGCCGTCACAAAACTGACAGCTAGAAGGATTAGCCACAAATGCCGCATTCTTTAATTAAACCATTATTATTTAACTTTTAAAGTTCCAAACATCACTTGGCCATGACCAGGATAAGTGCATACGTAAGTATAATCACCTGCTTTTGAGGGAACTTTCATATAAAGAGTGTACTTTCTTCCTGGAGCAACCTGAGGAGTTGAAGCAATGACTTCTGGAATATCAGGCACAAAATTTTGCTCTATTGCTTTAGGTCCAATTGTAAGAGCGGAAGCAACAACTTTCTGCCTACTCCCGGGTGCACATACTGCTAAATTATGCATGAGCCCGGTAGGATCATTATTGATAAATTCAATACCAATCATTTCTCCAGCTTTTGCTTCTAGTTTTTCGATATCAAATTTCATTTCTGGCTTAGCTCCAACTTTAAGAATCCTAGCATCCTCAAAACCCTCCGGGACAAGCGCTATCTGTTTCTTACTTAAAGAGTCCATTTCAGCGCGCAAATTTGCATCTTGAATTTTACTAAGTGATTCATTTCTAAAATTATTTAAAAATCCCTCAAAGCTGGCACCACCCTTAAAGTTTCTGGATTTAGCATACCAACTAAAGAATTGCTTTCTTAGATTTTCATTCCAGCCCTCTGAAACATTCTTTAGAGCATATGCATACCATATCTGCTGTCTTTGTGGGTTATTTGCTTTCTGATTTTGGAAGGTTCTACCGTACTGACCTGAACGAGCCAATAACTTATCGTCAAATTCGATCTCTTCCAATCCCGCAGCATCTTGATTCATCAAAGGAATTGTTTTTGCAAGAACATCATCCGCTTTCAAATATACCAACATAGCCACTAGCTCTCTATTCATTGCATCAGTTGATGCGGGATACAGAGGACTGATAGCTTCAGCAATTTCTTGTGCAGTCTCATCATCTGGACCGCCCATTCGAATGAAAGTTAATCCCATAACCCTCAAAGCTTCGAGCTTCTGGCTCTCAGACATTTCAGATACTGTTAAAGTTGAAAGAGAACCAAGAATATCATCTTTCAAAGCGGCATCACCTTGTCTAGAAAGTGCTAAAAGAGCTGAAAGTGAAGTTTGCGTATCTTCTTCTTCGAGTGCTTTTTCTTGCCACTCAACAACTGGTTGATGCTCAAGGGCAACACGAGCGGCATATCTGATGTAGCGATCCGTATGACCAAGGTTTGGCCAAATCTTGTCGACAGCCCCTTCAACAGCTTGACCGTGATAAACGGCCATTGATCTTCTAATTTCTCTTAGCTTTGTTTCAGAAGAACCTTTGGCTTTGATGGGAGCAATCGAATCACTGCCGGAATATTTTACACGGTAAAGAGCTGATTGAGTTCCCCGTCCACCAACAGCAAAATACATATTACCGTCTTTTCCAATTACTCCATCAGTGACATTCAATGGAACACCTGTTACAAACTCTTCTTTTTCAGCGCTGTAGGAAGAACCATCTTGTTTGAGATGGATTGCATAAATAGTTCCATAAGTCCAGCAGAACGCATAAATAGCATCTTGATATTTCGCAGGAAATTTGGACCCTAGACCAGAAATCACACCAGTCGGACAACCAGGACCTATGTCTAAAGTAGGAGGAAGAACATCTGGATACCACTCGGGAAATTTTCCAGTACCAGTTCTCCAACCAAACTCTGAACCACTCGTTACATGATAAATTCTTGTTGGACGATACCAGGGTGTTCCACTATCCCACTCCATATCTGAATCATAGGTAAACATTTCTCCATCTTTATTGAAGGCAATATCGTAATGGTTTCGATATCCTGCAGAATAAAGGTGAAATGACTTCCCTTCGGGGTCTGTACGAGCAATCCAACCACCCGGTGCTTTGACGTTTCTAGCATGGCCTCTGGCATCCGTCATTCTTGGTAACAACTGATCTTCCGCGTAATTCATTTTTAGAGCCGAAGTCTCAGGCTTTGGCACTGTGGTCATATTTCCTCCAATAACAAAAAGATGTTTGCCGTCAGGAGATAAGGAAACAGCATGAGGACCATGCTCACCTCCTCCGTTGAATCTTCTAAGCTCTTGAACTTTATCTAGAACATCATCACCATCAGAATCAGTAATTCGATACAGACCTGAACCGGGTTTTTGTCCATTAGTGCAAGCGTATAATGAATCAAATGCCCATAACAAACCATGTGCACCAGAAACAGGAACTGGGACTTTTTCAATTACAGGCTCCTCAGAAGTAAGAGTAATTCTAAAGATACCCTGACCTCCCTGATCTCCACAATAAAGTCTGCCTTTTGAATCAACTGCCATTGATACCCAAGAGCCTTGTTGACCCTTTGGAACGTTATAAATTTTTTCTACTTCGAATCCTTTAGGATGAACTTTTGCAACACCTTTCGCGGCAACCGCAACAGGAATGCCGGGTTTCTTTGAGAACACATCTCCCCAAGGAGAATCACCCATTTTACCTGCAATTACAGCATTTTTCCAACCAGTTGTATCAACACTAGGAGCTAACCAACCATCAGTCTTTTTACTGTTCACTATCCATTCGTTATCGCTAACTATGTTTCTGATAGATCCATTAGCTGAGACCAATTTGATCTTTGCCGCCAGTCCAGCTACTTGTCCCTCGTTGCGAGCTTCTACCGCAAGGACATTGTCACCATTGTGCAAATATTTTTTTATATCAAACTCATAATGAGCCTCCCACTGATTCCCTGAACCAACTTTCTGACCATTAACATATGCCGTAAATCCATTATCACATGTAATGCTAAGCTTAGAGGACTTGAGTGGCGAGTTTAACGTCCACTGACGCCTTGCATAAATAGTCTCTGTGCCTGCACTCTTATTTTTCCAAATCCATTTCACTCTTGGATTTTTAACCGCATTAACTAAGAACACATTTTCTGCGATTCGAGGATTTATATTCTTAGATGTTTTCTCGTCCTTTCTAACTAAAGAAATATCTTTAACCTCGAGCCTCATAGGTCCTCCAGCATGCAACTGAAGAGCAATCACACCTGTGCTAGATTTTTTACCATCTTCATTATCTTCGATATCAACAGTAACTTTTCCATTAACCATATGAGTCAACTTGTTCCCAATAGCTGAAATTTTGAATTCATTCCAATCCGCAAGGTTGTCAGTTTTTTCTTTATCGGGATTACCAGTTGAAGTTCTCTTACCCTTAGAATCAATGACTACATTTTGCCCTCTTTGAGCAATAATTCCGCGTCCTCGTTCTTCATACATCATACCGAGATAATTAGGTGCAGGATGCATATCCATTTGATAGCCACCAACAGACCATGTCTTTTCATTGAGAACCTTGGATCGGTATTGAATTCCTGAATTATTATTACCCTTAACTCTTGCTTTTAGAGTTAATTCAAAATCTCCGAGATTCCCACCTTCCCAAATCAGAAATGTATTACCAGGGGTCTTTTTTTGATTTGTAGTCTCTCCAACAATAATACCATTTTCTACTTTCCAAAATTCTGGATTACCTGTCCAACCAGTAAGGTCTTTGCCATTAAAGAGATTTTTCGACTCAGCACCACAAAGTACACTGAGATTTAAAAGAGTGAATAAAGTGAGAATTTTCTTTGCCATAAAATAAATAATTTAGAGTAAATCATATAACGATGAGCCTCCTACGTAAAGGTCGTTTGCCTAATAGGAAACTATGTTTAATATGCCATTATGAACAAAATTCTCACAATCTTTTTGTTTTCAATACAAATATTACAATCCTCAGGTGAAAAAGCTCTCCACATAGGGGCTTGGTCTCAATTTTCAGAAGTTGCCGGCAAACCTAAGAGATACCTCACGGAAGTTCCTGAAAGTGCATCAGTCAAAACACTACTTCTTCCTTCAAATGCACCCAATATTATCAAAGTCCTTGTTGATAAAAAGGTTTCACCATTTGAGCATGATCAAAATTTAAATCGCATAGCAATTGAATTAGATAGAAATAAAAAACGTTTAATTGAAGTTGAAACTGCTGATAACTCTAAGCAGCTTAGTGATGGACGAATTATTTTTTCTTCAATTGATGCGAAAATCAAAGGGAATACAGCAAAGCTGGAAAAAAACCCTGGTAATTATCGAATCGGTTTTTGGAGCAATCTAAGCGACTCTATATTTTGGAACTACAAAGCTACAAGATGGGGAATGTATGATGTAGAATTGACTTACTCACTGGAATCTAAAAAGTCAAAAATACATATCCAGATTGGAGATAAATCGATTAACTCAGAAATCCAAGCAACCAACAGCTGGTACAAATATAACACTGTAAGGTTAGGTAAAATATATCTTCCAAAAAGCGGGCAATATCTTATTGCCGTGAAAGGTGTCGAAAAAGAAAGTGCTGCTGTTATGAATTTCAAATCCCTAGTTCTTGTTCCGACTTCAGAAGGAAAAGAAATCATTCAGTCAGGTCGTAATATATCACTTCACTCAAGAGACTCTAAAGTAAATGGTGTCACTTTGCGGTATGAGCCTGCTCAAAAAAAACAATGTCTTGGATATTGGTCAAATCCATCTGACTGGGCGTCATGGGATTTTATTGTTAAAGAACCAGGTGATTATACGGTTACTGTTCGCCAAGGCTGTGGAAGAGGGCATGGCGGGAGCAAGGTGTCTATCATTTCAGGGACTCAAAAATTGATATTCAATGCTGAAGACACCGGAGGATTTCAAAACTGGAAAAACATCGACATAGGCTCAATAAAATTAAAAGAACCCGGTTTAAACATATTAGAAGTTAGACCGTTAGACAAAAAGAGCGTTGCGGTGATGGATATTCAAGAAATCATCCTTACCAAAAAGTAAATCATTATTTATTGATTTGGAGATTGATCTTCTTGAAGTTCAATAATTCTCTTTTTCAAGCCTTCTACTTCAATTGTTAATTCTTTGATCTGAGATTTCGAAGTTTCCAAATTATTAGTTATCTTTTGTTTGTCAGCCAATTCTTTTTCTAATAACTCTTGAATCTGGGATTTTTCACTTTCCATTTTTTTGACTTTTTCTTCGTGCATCTTCTGCAGAGATTTCATGAGTTTCTGCGAATCATTTAGTGCATCATTCAAGGCTGAAATATCCTTAGTAAGGGATGTGATTTTTTTGTTAGAACCCTCAATTTCTTCCTCTGATTTTTTTAATAATTCATTAGATTTGGCGTTATCCAATTTTAGTTTTGATATCAAACCCATTAAATCATCAGATCGTTTCAACAGAGCATTTTTTTGATTATCAAAACTTTCTTGGTTAAGCTGCATCTGCCCAGCCATTTTTTTTATTTCAGTAACTTTCTCTTGGAGCCGATCGTTAACTTTTTTTAATTCTAATCTTTTCACTTCCTGGGCATTGAGTGCTGCAGCTTTGGCTTTTCGCCGTTCATCACTTAGTGTACTTGTAAGCTTTAGATTATCTTGATCAGCTTTCGTAATTTTAATCTCTTGTTCTTTAATGTCTTGTTCTTTAAGAGCTAGAGTTTCCTCAAGGTTAGCCTTCTGTACTTTCACCTCACTTAATTGAGAAGCCTTTACAAACATCCAAATGATAAAGGCTATTAGAACCACAGAAGAAAGAACACCATAGACTGGAAATGAACTATTTTTTAACTCATTAATATTATCTGTTTTTTCCGATGTAATTTCACTTTTACTACCCCCCATTTCATTAGTAGGTTCATCATCTTGTTTGTCTTCAGACGTAAGCTGTATTTTCAAAATTTTCGGAGCTAAGAGAAATTGGCCAGTGGTCCAAATTGTGAATGGATTATAAATTAATTCATTTTCCCCATTTTCTTCATTGAGCACACTGCTAAATGCCTCTTCAGGAATTGATTCTATAGGCTCATCAGGATCAGCAATTAACTTTTGCTCGATACACCAAATTGAAAAGGCTTTTGATTGAGGCAATCTGATTAACTCTGTTTTTTCATCAAATTCAATCTTTGGCTCAATAATCATAGAGAGACTTTCCCCTCTTTTGATTGAATCAACCCAAACCGTAAAAGGCTCAGATCGATCGAGTTTTATCATCCTTATATCTCCAGTTTTACGCTCATCCCAAATCTTTGCAAACCATCCTCCCTCAGGTCGACTTATTGCTTTGGGTATTTTGTTGTTATCTTCTTCTCCTACTGGTCTAGCCATATTAGTAATGATGGTATTTAAATTGATCTGATTATCCCACAATTTATACTTTAATAAAGCCAGATCGTCAGACACATTCAACAATTGATAAAATCGGAGGCCATGCCAATATGTGGACATCCATAAGTGTTGCAAAGCTAAAATAACGCCACAATTATGTTACTTGTTATCGATAACTACGACTCTTTTACTTATAATCTGGTTCAGTATTTTGGTGAACTTGGCGCGGTAATGGAAATTCATCGCAATGACGAAATATCCATCAATCAGATAAAAGAGCTAAATCCATCCAAAATATGTATCTCTCCAGGGCCGTGCACTCCAAAAGAGGCCGGTATTAGTTGTGATGTTATCAAGGAATTCGGTAAAACCATACCTATCTTGGGTGTTTGTTTAGGTCACCAGTGTATTGGCCAAGTATATGGTGGAAAAATTATTCGTGCTAACAATCTAATGCACGGAAAAACGTCAATGGTAAAACATGAGGGTAAAGGCGTCTTCAAAGGGATGCCAAATCCTTTTGAGGCGACTCGATATCACTCTTTATTGATAGATAAAACGACTGTTCCTGGGTGCCTTGAAATCACATCCGAAGCTGTCACCGATGAACAAGAAATAATGGGCGTACAGCACAAAGAATATCCAGTGTATGGAGTTCAATTTCATCCGGAATCGATTTTGACCGGCGAGGGTAAAAAATTATTAAACAATTTTCTTCAGTTTTAGATCATCAAAAACTGTTTATGAATCAGTTCTATAATCAATTTGATATAACCCCTAGATATGGGACTGAAAGTGATCGACCAGACGATTACAGAACACCATTCCAGATTGACCGCGATAGAATTATTTACACACCTGCTTTTAGAAAACTGCAAAGTAAAACTCAAGTTTTTCTATCTGGCGAATACGATTTTTATCGAACTCGCCTTACACACTCTTTAGAAGTAGCTCAGATTGGAAGGTCGATTTGTAACAGATTAAAAAGAAAAAGTGATTACTTAAACGACGAGTATTTTATAGACCCCGATCTTGTGGAAGCTTCATGTCTCTCTCATGATCTAGGCCACCCCCCATTTGGGCATGCCGGTGAAAGAGTACTTCACAATATGATGTTCAAAATGGGTGGTTATGAGGGAAACGCACAAACGCTAAGACTCTTAACAGAAACTATTTGGGGCAATTCTGGAATGAATCCAACACGAGCATTTCTAGATTCAACTCTTAAGTACAAGACTTTATTGAAGGAAAAACCTGATTCTCCAAATCACTTTATCTATGACTACCAAGATAATCACCTAGATTTTGTTTTCGATGGACTCAATGAAATCATGGATTACGCCCCTGGTTCTGATAGAAATGGTTTTAAATCTGTTGAGTGCCAAATAATGGATTGGGCTGACGATACTGCATATTCACTCAATGATATAATTGACGGCACCAATGCAGGATTTATTAATTCAGAAAACCTTGAAAAATGGGCCGAGAAAAATGAACTCGATGAAATAGATGCTCTTAACGTCGAAACAATTTGTCGTGCTATAAAAAGAAAACGACTGGAGCCGCTGATGGGGCGAAAGGTTGGGGACTTTATAGCGTCAGCGAATTTAGAGGAAGCGAGCGAAAATTTTATGGCAAAAAAAACATGTCGGTATCAATACAAACTTCATGTTGAGAAAGAAATCACTAGGGAGTCAAAACTTTATAAAAAAATTGCCCTCGACTTAATTTTTAAGTCACCTCAACTTCAACAGCTTGATTACAAAGCCTCACGAATTCTTGGAGAACTCTTCAAAATATTTTTTGAAAATTATGTATCAAAAGAAATTAAACCTCTATTTCTTTTAGGCGCAGATGCTGAAGCCTTATTAAATAAAGCTGAAAAGGATGATCAAAAGTCCCGAATAATTAGCGATATTATATCTGAAATGACAGATAGACTAGCTGTCAGAACTTATAGAAGGTTGATTGATCCAAACTTTGGATCAATCATGGATCTTGTATAAAAATTCGTGTATCTTTGATGTTAAAATCTCATTTTAACAATCATTATTGTGAAACATTTTATACCATTCACTCTTTTTCTCCTCACAAACTTATCTTTAATTAGAGCGGAAATCATTATTAATGAAATTCATTACAACAGTGAACCAAATAACAATCTCAATGAGTTCATTGAATTATACAATTCTGGCACTGATACCCTTGATTTATCAGGATGGTTTTTCTCGGATGGAATCAATTTTCAATTTAATGAAGGCGCGTTAATTGAGGCTAATAGCTTCATTGTTATAAGTGAGGATCCTGAAAGTCTTCAGAATACTCTTGGCGCTTCCTCCCTAGGACCATATACTGGAAATCTTGGTAGTGGTGAACGGATAGAGTTAAGAAAAAACGACGGCACAATCGCTGATTCCGTTGACTACAAATCAAAATTTCCTTGGCCCGTTGGAGCAAATGGCACTGGAGCCTCAATGGAACTAATCAACCCATCGTTGGACAATGATTTGGGTGGTTCTTGGCGAAGTTCATTGGTCCCTGGAAAGCTTCCTGAACTAACTTTAATGAAAGCCAGTAGTGATGGCTGGAAATGGAGACCCGGATTAACAGAAGCTTCAAACCCAATCGATCAATGGAGAACAAAATCTTTCCAATTAGACGACACATGGAATGATGCCGCATTACCAATTGGCTATGGCAGCGTTAGAGGATTAACACTGGCGACCCAAATCGAGGGGATGCGCAATTCCTTCACTTCAGTTTTTTTACGCAACAAATTCAATGTTTCCCCAGGAGAAATACCACAACAACTTCAAATACGTTACTCAGTCGATGACGGAATGATCTTATGGATTAATGGAAAAGAATGCCTAAGATATAATGTCAACGAGGGAGAACAAACCGTAGCAAACACTGCAAGTAGAAATGGCCAAGAGGGAGTCTGGAGAGAAACCTTAGTTGAGGGAGTCTCATCGTATCTCAATGAAGGTGAAAACTTAGTCGCCGTTCAACTATTTAATGTTAGCACAAGCAGCAGTGACCTTGGAATCGATTTAGAAATAATCCGACCAAGCAGAGGCGAAAATGAACCTCCCAGACCCTCTCCTGGATCACAAAATACAACACTCACAAGCAATGCTATTCCTCTAATCAGACAAGTAAAACACTCTCCAGAATCACCAAAATCCGGCGATGAAACAACGATAAGCGCCAAAGTTACAAGTTCATCGGGAGTAAAATCAGTAAAGCTTGAATATCAAATCGTTTCGCCTGGAGAATACATCCCGGCTTATTTGGCAAAAACAACCAGTCAGTTAATTTCGCGACCAAACTCCGAAAGAGTAATCAACCCTGCGTATAATGATCCTGATAATTGGCAATCTGTTATAATGAAGGATGATGGTCTAGGAATAGATTCCTTATCAGATGATGGTATTTATACAGCAAAATTACCAAGTCAAGATCACAGAACACTTGTTAGATATAGAATAATCGCTGTAGCTAATGATGATAGCAAAATTCAAGTTCCCCATCTTGATGATCCTACTCTTAATTTTGCCTACTTCGTTTATAATGGCGTTCCTGATTATGTCGTTCAAAAAAGCAGAACCTTTCCAACTCCTCATACTTACTCATCTGCCTTAATTAATTCAGTTCCTGTTTATCATGTTTTGACTGATTCGAATGACTTCGATCAAGCTGTTGCTTACAATAGTCGGGATCATATTAGTAGAGATAATTATGATGCTAGAAGTGCGTATAATTGGAATTGTACTTTTGTTTATGAAGGAAAGGTTTATGACAATATCCGTTATCGTCTAAGACAACGTAATGCTCGTTATTCTGGAAACGGTAGAAGAAGTTTTAAATTTAGATTTAATATTGGCCAATACCCAAGATTCCATAACAACGATGGCGACGAATACAAATCTGAATGGAAATACCTAGCAACTCATAAAATGAGGGGCTCAAGAGGTAATCATACTTGGGGAATGGAACAAGCTGCTAACCATATATTATGGAATATGACAGGCACTCCCGCACCTTATACTCACTGGTTTCACATGAGAGTTATAAGGGGTAAAGATGAGGCTCCTTCTGGAGCTAACGGCCAATATCAAGGTGATTATTATGG
>MDTE01146169.1_pt1 | contig 14484 bp, 12 predicted proteins | sample 811231 | NCBI WGS metagenome assembly MDTE01 (sample SAMN05326651, study PRJNA326480) | marine metagenome | isolation source: seawater | place: Indian Ocean: Red Sea | collected 2010 | reverse complement strand
GCCGAGCCGTCGCCGGGCATCAGCGCCATCGTCGCGAGGAGCACGTCGTTTGACTTTGCGAACACGCACGCGGCGGTGAGGGGGGCGGCGGCGCCTCGCGCTCGATCAGGAGCCTGTACTCTCGCGCCGAGTAACCGTCGTTGGCGAGAACGCGAAGCGTCAGCGTCTCCGTGGCGGGGAGGTACTTGGTCAGGAGCACGCTCGCCGTCTCCTGGCCCACCGCGGCGGCGTCCACCTCGACAATCTCGGGCGTCGACGTCAGTGCCGAGCCGTCGCCGGGCATCAGCGCCATCGTCGCGAGGAGCACGTCGTTTGACTTTGCGAACACGCACGCGGCGGTGAGGTTGGTGATCGAGTACGGCAGCGGAGTCGCCAGTCGGTGGACCACGTCTGAGCTCGTCGCGGTGAACGTCGCGTTGAAAGTAGCCTCCGTCCTCGTCTGTCTCGACGGCGACCCGGCGAACACCTTCCACGTGTTCACCTGGTTAGACGACGCCGTCGACGCTCGGTGCACGTCCACGACGTACCCGGTGTACACCCCGGCGGCGGCTGCGGAGACGTTCACGACCACGCGGGTCACGCCGACGGCGACGCCGGTGAAGTCCTGGATCTGCTCGTTACCCATCTGCAGCAACCGGCGACCGGACGACGACGACGAGGACGACGAGGCGCTCCCGCTGTCCAGGTGGCCGAGTAGACCACGTCGTCGCCCCGCGCCCGCGAGGTTGAGGTGGTCCGTGATGCCGGGTTTGACGGCGGGTATGAACGTGTCCGCCACCGTCATCACCTTCGCGTCCTTTGACCTCGTCCGAAACCGCGCCTGAAACTCCGCGTACCCGTTGGCGAGGTAGACGTCGTAGGCGTAGTGCCCGCTCCTAAACTCCGGCGAAAAGTCCGCTTGCTCCATCGCGGGCGTGACGAAATCGCCAAACTCGTCGCGAACCCTCGGCGGCTGGACCCACACCTGTACACATAAAAACCCACGTCATTCATTCTAATTGCCCGTGCAAAGATTAAAATAAACGCACCTGCAGCGATTGAAGCTCCGCGTCGTCCCTCGCGTTCGGCGGCGGCGGCTGCGGCGGCGGCGGCGACTGGGGTAAGGGCGGCGGCGGGGGCGGGTCGTTGTCGATCCATCCCTCGCTCGTCGTGCGTCTCGTGCCGGGCGGGCACGCGCCGAGCGGGACTCCGAAGACCCACAGCGCCTGCGTCGCCGACGGCGGGGTTAAACCCTGGGTTTCGGTTTCGAGCGTCTGCGCGTTTGCCACCGGCGTGAGCGTCATGCCCAGCGTCAGCTCCCCGTGCAACGGTATGGCGTTCCACATGAGCGTCACCCTGACGGTCTTCGTGTCGCGATCGTGCGGCTCCCACGTGAGCGTGCCGGTGGTTGACTCGTACATCACGTCCTTGGTCATGGTCCCGCCTTTAACCTCGTAGGACACCGTGGCGGGTAACGCGTTCTCGCCGCCGACCACGTCCACGGGTATGTACGCGTACGGCTCACCCCCGGGGACCCTGTAAACGGCGGTGTAAGGTCGAACGTTGAGCGTCAGCGCCCGGTCATCGTCCGTGATGGTCACCACGGTGGTGCTCCTGTTGCCCTGCACGTCCGCGTTGGTGGCGTTGTACAGGCTGAGCGTCAACGCCTCCAGCGCCGTTTCGTATATCCGATCGTTCAGGATCTGAACCGTCACGTACCTCGCGCCGAGCTCGCCGGCCGCCCAGTGTAGCTCCCGCACCGGCACCGCGAAGTCCCTGTCGCTCCATCGCGCGCCTCCGTACACCGCAGCCGCGTGCGTCGTCGGCCGATAGCCCTCCTCCTCCGATTCACCGGGCAACACCGAATCCCCCCCGAACGATACGTTGACCAGCACGGACACGTTCAGCACGTTCAGCTCACCGACGAGCTCCACGGACACGTTCACCTCCTTGCTATTTTCGCTGACGTGGTACACGCTCTTGGACATGACGAGCGTCGGGCCGACGGCTTTGAACGACGTCGACGCCGCGGACGCCGACGACATCGGCGGCGCGTACTGCTGATCGTTTAACGACACCCGAACCACGTGATCGCCGCCGTCGAACGACGTGTGCGGCGTCGGGCACACCACCGACGCGCCGTCCGCGGAGATGTGCCCGTGCAGCACCGCCACCGCGCTCCCAGTCTCCGAGGAACCCGCCATGCCGAGCGCGCACCGAGGTTTCATGTAGCTCGGGTACGTCTTGAGGAAATACAGGTTGGTGGCGTAGACGGTGATGTTGACGCTTCCGAACCGCGGGCCGGACGTCGGGGACACCACCAGCACCTCCGGTGGGTTGTAGTACATGAAATCGAACGGCAAGAAGCACCCGTCGTCGAAGGTGAGCTCGACGTCCACCTTGGACGATCCGTGAGGCGCCACACACGTCGCCGTCGTCTCGGAAACCACCGTCGCGGCGACCACCGTCGGAACCGAATCCCGTCTGAACACGCACGTCATCGGCGATTGGAAGCCTTTGCCGGTCATGGTGACTAGGGTGTTTCCGGTGGTGGGGCCGGACATCGGGGAGACGTCCGTGAGCTCCATGCGACGCACCCGGACGTTCCCGGAGAGCTGCGTGACGTTGGACTCGGTGAGCGGGAAGTGATTCCCGAGGGACTCGAAGCCCTCCGCGCCGCCGTCGTTGACGAGACCCACCGTGAGCACCTTCCCGACCCCCGCGGGAACGGCGCACGTCGCGGTGACCAGCTCGTGGCCTTCAGGTTGGACGACGCGGCTGAGGATCGTGGCGTTGACCGGCTCGGCGAAGGCGGTGGCGGACAGAGAGTTTGCGTACGCCGTCGTCCTGTTTCCCGTCGCCCAGGTCCACGCGTTGAACGCGGAGAGGTTGTTGTTGTACGCCTCGTCGGGTATGAACCCGAGTCTGTCGAGCTGCGCCTCCGCTTCGGCGTTCGCGGCGTCGTAGGCGGTCTTGGTGGAGGTTACGTTCTCGTCGGCGGAGAGGAGGAGGTGCCCGATCTCAAAGTCGACGAAACGGCAGGTGAGGTTACCCGCTGGGGCGTCCTTCGCCGTGACGGTGACGACGGTGGATCCGTTCGCGAGGGCGCACTTGTCCGCGGTGAGGTAGTCGGTGTTCGCGGTGAGCATCTCGCCGTGGCGCGTGGGCGTGGGCGTGGGGGGAGGCGGGGGCGGCGACGGCGGAGGCGGAGGAGGATGGGGAAACGGGGGCGAGGGGGGAGGGTAGGGGATGGACTGCGCGGTCGCGCCGCGTCCAAAACCCCAATCCAGCCCCACCGGCCACGGCGTCGTCCCCGCGCCGATCGTCCTGGCGCCGTCCCTCTCACACTCGTCCAACGTCCGCGTCTCGGGTCCTCCGAGCATCGCGAGGATGATGGCGAGGGCCAACGCGCGCGTCGCCTCGCCTCGCCTCAAAAAAGGCGCGCACGTTCCGCTCCGTCGCCGCCGGAAGCGCCGCCTCGCCATATCTCTGACGTCACTCGACATCGCCGACTCCGTCTCGCCCGTCCGAGACCCGCGGAGAGAGCGCGTGTGGGGAGGAGGTGCCGGAAGCGTCGGCACCAACGTCTTTCTCTCGAAACGGCCGTGAGGAACGAGAAGGGCTGATCCGGTCGGTTGCAAATCGTGCCCATGAAAACGAAATTTGCCATGCGAACACGGTGACAGGAGCACCACGGATAGGACTGGTCGGACATTTTCACGTGTCGGCATCGGATACCTTTGTGCTTTCCTCGTTCCTCGCGGCAGGTTGATCGAGACGGGGCGGCACAGAGAGCACGCAGAGAGACGATCGGAAGAAGGGCGAGGATGTTCCGTCCCGTGATCGTCGCGCTCGTCGTGATGGCGGCGTTCTTCGCCGCCGCGGCTTCGGCGGAAGGCTTCGGGGTCGGGACACCCGACCGCGCGTCGGATCTCGCCCGGGCCGCGGGACACGACGACGTCCGCGCCGCGCACCGCAGATCGGCGCTCGCCCAGCGCAACACCCACGCGCGTCCGGACTTCGCTTACTACATGACCAAGTCCGACGCCCTGGACGAGGTCCGCGCCATCGTCGACGCCAACCCGCGGACCATGCGCCTCGACGTCGTGACCGCCGAGCAGGATGGGTACGCGTCCGAACTCCTCGTCGTCACCGTCGAACCCAACGGCCTCGACACCCCGCCCGAACGCGGCCGCGAGAAGACGCGGGTCCTGTACAACTACGGCGAGCACGGCCGCGAGCTCATCACCGTCCAGGTGGCGGTGCAGCTGCTGAGGGAACTGGCGAAGGGCGTTCAACACGCGTCCACCTTGTCGCACGAGACGATCGGTGCATCCGCAACCGCCGCCGCGCTCGTCGACGCCGTCGTCAAGATCGTCCCGATGGAGAACGTGAACGGGCGAACGAAGGTGGAGGGCGGGGAGTGGTGCGAGCGCAAGAACGGGAGGGGGGTGGACACGAACAGGAACTGGGCCGTGGACTGGGGGGTCAAGGAGGCGGACTTTGACCCTTACGAGGAGTACCCTGGGAAGGCGCCGTTTTCCGAGCCCGAGGCGCGGATGCTGAGGTCCCTCGTGGAGGAGTTCAAGCCGCACGCGTGGGTGAACGTGCACAGCGGCATGGAGGCCATGTTCATGCCTTACGACCACAAGGCTTCCGAGCCGCGAGGCGAGGGCGCCGAGGCGATGAGGAGCATCTTACGCGATCTGAACGAGTTTCACTGTGGGGCGCGATGCGCCGTCGGCGGCGGGGGTAAAGGGGTGGGCTACCTCGCGCACGGCACCGCCACGGACTGGGTGTACGAGAAGGGCGCGGTGCCGGTGGCGTTCACGTGGGAGATTTACGGCGACACGCAGGCGCACTACATGGACTGCTTCCGTATGTTCAACCCCGTCGGCGAGGACAGCCACGACGTCGTCGTGCGCGATTGGGTCGCCGCGGGCGTGTCCGTGCTGCCCATGCTCGCGCGTCACCCGGACCTGCCCACGGCGTCGGCCGTGCGAGGGATCGGCGGCGGGAGCGGAGCAAGCGGAGGGAGCGGGAGCGTCGTCGTCGAGCGGGATGACGGGGAGGAGGAGGAGGAGGAGGAGCTGGCGGGATCGTTCGAGGTTTCGGACGATTCGGAAGACTCGGACGAGGACAGGGACGGGGATGGGGACGGGACCCCGGGCGGCGCTAAGCTCCGGGGCGACGCCTCCCGCGACCGCGTCGTTCAACGTTCGGCGGTGATCCGCGGCGGCTCTGGGATTCGACCCCGCGGCTCGGGAACCCACACGCTCGGTACCCGCGGACTCATCCATCTGACGGACGGCATCGACGAGGCGCCGGCGCGGATGGACAAGATTCGCTCGCTTCAAAAGCTCGGCGGTCTCAAGGTTGACGGGTACGTGTCCAGGGAGGACGACTGGAGCACGAACGCGGTTCGCGTCGGAGGGTACTCGCTCGCGGCGGCGTTCGCGTGTTGCGTCATCCTGCCGCGGTGGAGGCGCACGCGCTTTCTCAGGCGAGGTTCTTCGAAGGGCGGGAGCCGCAGAAGCCCCAAGTGACCCGGCGGAGCGAGTCGACGCGATGAAACGCACATTCTCTTTCGGAACAGCCTCGATGTCGTCATTAAAACGGGAACAGAGCGGTACAACAACGTTCCTCGTCCGACGCTCGTGGCCGTCAATCGGCTCAACGCGATCACGTCCCTCGGGTTTTTGTCTCCCTTCTCTCCCCCCGTGACGGTTGGCCGAGTCCGATTCGCGCCAAAACTCGTCGCCATGTGGTGACACTCCGTCGTGCCCCACTCGCCGCCGCTGCCGTCGCCCCAACGACGAGACGTACCTCAGTCTCGTCCTCCCCGGGCTCTCTCCGCGCTGAATTTGCGCGACGAGAGAGAGCCTCTCGCGCGAGCGCCGTCGTCCCCCAACGCTCGCAAAATCCCAACCCGCCCCAAACCCGGTCGATCCCTACACCGACCCGGTCAATCCCTATAGCAACCCCGTCTAAAGGATCCTAACACGCGCGCATCGCACCGCCTACCCTCGGTCGACGCCTCCACCCCGCTTTCCTCGTCTTTCTTCGTCGCTCGTCGCTCCCTGAACCGAGCGCGGGGTCCCGCCTCCTTCAGAAATCGCTTTAAAAGTCCTCGTCGAGGGAAAACTTCGCCGCCTCCGCGTTGAGCGAGTTCATCACGCCGCTCTTCTGGTACTCGCCCACGCGCTTCTCGAAGAAGTTGGTCTTGCCCTGGAGGGAGATGAGCTCCATCCAGTCGAAGGGGTTGGTGGCGTTGTACTCCTTCGACATGCCGAGCTGGCCGAGGAGGTGATCGGCGACGTACTCGATGTACTCGGACATGAGATCAGCGTTCATGCCGACGAGGTTGCAAGGGAGCGCGTCGCAGACAAACTCCTTCTCGATCTCGACAGCCTCCTTGACGATCTGCCTGACGACGGCTTCGCTGGGCTTCTTGTTGATGTACGAGTAGAGGAGGCACGCAAAGTCGCGGTGAAGGCCCTCGTCGCGGCTGATGAGCTCGTTGGAGAAGGTGAGGCCGGGCATGAGGCCGCGCTTCTTCAGCCAGTAGATGGAGCAGAAGGAGCCGGAGAAGAAGATGCCCTCGATGCACGCGAACGCGATCAGGCGCTCGGCGAAATCGGCGGAGCTGTTCATCGAGGCGACGATGGGGGGGGGTTCGGGTCAGCGCGACGCAAGGAAGGGGTCGTCGAGGCGAAGGGCGAATTCAAAGTTTGAAAAGTCGGGGCTCGGATTGCCGGGGGCGTGCGCGCTCACCTCTCGATCCACTTGAACGCCCAGTCAGCCTTCTTGGCGATGCAGGGAATGTTCTGGATCGCCTGGAAGAGGTAGGTCTTCTCCTTGGCGTCCTTGACGTACGCGTCGATGAGGAGGGAGTACATCTCTGTTGCGACGAGGGCGCGGGGAGGGAGGGAGGTCAGGGGTTTTGAACTCGGGGCGTGGGGTTTATTTTGATTGTTGGCACCGGGGCGGACGGGGCGGTGGGGGTACGTTGGGTGACGTCACGCACCTGAGTGGATGTTCTCGATGGCAATCTGGAAGCCATAGAACGCGCGAGCCTGAGTGCATTGGATCGGGGCGACCGTCAGCGGATGCTCGCGGGCGCGTAGAGGGCGCGCACGTCGGGCGTCGGTGCCCTCGCGGATTCGAAAACACGGGGGTTATTTCAAAGCTCACCTCGGGGAACTGCACCTCGCCCATGAAGCGAACGCCGAGGTTCTCGAGGACGATGCCGTCGGAGGCGGCGAAGAAGGCGAGGACGTGCTTGATGAAGTGCTTCTCGTCGCTGTTGAGCTTGTTCCAGTGCACCATGTCGTCGGAGAGGTCGACCTCCTCGGCTGTACGGGAAGGACAGGGGGCCGGGGAAAGTGAGACAACGGTCCGTGGAAAAATTAGCCGAATCGCTCGGAGAGGCCGGGCTTCGACCGCGCACGCGTCGCGCGACGGGTGAAACGCGGCGATCGCGCTCGCACAGATCTGGAGTATCGAGCGGTTAAACGATGGGACGTACCGGTCCAGAAGGAGGCCTCGGCCTTCTTGTACATCTCCCAGATGTCCCCGTACTTGATGGGGAACATGGTGAAGCGGTCGTCGTTGGGGTCGAGCAGGGGCTCGCCGACCTTCGCGACCTCGTTGTTGTTGGACTCGGCAACCATCTTTACTTTAGTTTGCGGTTGAGACGTGTGTGCGAGGCTTCGTGTGCGAGCCTGGACGGTTCCTACGGGCGGAACGTGTCGTGGAGTGGGTTGGCCGGGGCGTGTGCCTCGCGCGGTTGTGGAGTGATTTTTGAGTGCGTGGTGGGGTGCCCAAACTCGATTTCTGTCGTTTGCAAAGTTTGAAAATTTCGGGTCCCAATTCGATTTTCACGATTTATTTTTCAGCCGACCGAAAATGCGGAAAACGGTCGGGTTCGACGTGTCACACTCTGGTATCGACCACGTCGATCAAACGCAGCTTCGTGACGTAGGTTCCGAAAGTGAAGAGCATCTTTTTTTCTTTCAAGCTTTCAACGGTACTTTTGCTTTGAAAAAATGGGTCGGACATTTGTGACCGACCGAACACGATCGCTGAGAGGAGACTGCCCGCTTGCCTTCATAAGCCCGACGCTCGCGGCCCATTCGCTCTCTTTGTGCGCCACACAGTTACTACCTAAGCGTAGTACTCGCCTTAGTTATGGGAAAGGTTCACGGTTCGCTCGCTCGTGCCGGCAAGGTACGCGTCGCCCCCGCGAATCGTCCATCGCGCTCCACTCCCACCGTCGATCTCCGACGCGCACGACGCTAGAGCCAACACGCTCGCCCGGGACCTCGGACTGACCTTGAACCCCGCCCCCGTTCGCGCCCAACAGGTCCGCGGTCAGACTCCCAAGGTCGCCAAGCAGGACAAGAAGAAGGTGCCCAAGGGTCGCGCTGGCAAGCGCATTAAGGTGAGCGTCGCATCCAGTCGACACGCCCGCCTCCCGGCGTCAAGCTCGCCGCGGAAAAAACTCGATGCTTTCGTGTGGTTTTCTTGCCGGAATTTGGCGCCCGGCGGCTCCGCTACGGGGCCGCCGGAGCCGCATGGAAGCGGTCAATCGACCCGCGAACGTGTGTGATCGACACATCGGCGCGTTCGGGGGCGCCTGACTCCTCGATTTGACCCTCCCAACGCGTCAGCCGCGCCGTTCCCTCGCGCCCACGACCCACGGGGTTTTTAGGGTTTTCTCCCTGACCACCAACCCTGACCGGTTCCTCCCCCGCCCCGCCCCGTCAACAGTACAACCGCCGTTTCGTGAACGTCGTCGTCGGCCTGGGTAAGAAGCGCTCCCCCAACGCCAACACCTAAGCGCGTCTCCGGCCCATTCGGACTCGTCGATTCACCACCATGGCGAGCCGGGTGAGCGCCGCGCTGCGGAGCGCGGCGGGAAGCGTAGTAGGGAACATCAAGACGGTTTATTCAGGTAGCATCATTAGATTCGCGAAGCGAGGCGAGGGGCTCGCCACGCCCGGGGCGACGCGGCCTCTCGGCGTCTCACTCTTCTCCACGGCTGCCGTGGTTGGAGATGGCGCCGGCGACCGGCCGCGGGACTCCGCGCGGGCTCCGAGACGGCGGGCCGGCTCGAACAAGCAAGGGCCCGTCGACTTCAAGCCCGACCTCGTGAAGCAGTACCTCGGGCCCGAGCTGTTGAGCGCGAGCGAGGCGAACAGGCTGACCTTACGCAAGGTGAGGGAGGCGTTCGCCGCGCACGCGCACGACTGCGGCGGATCCGCGGTGCAGATCGCCGCGCTAACGGAGAAGATCAGGTACATGACGGAGCATCTGAGGACGCACCACAAGGACAAGGCTTCCAGGAGGGGCCTCGTCGGCATGTTGGAGCGAAGGAAGAAGCTGCTGAGGTACCTGCGAAAGTCCGACGGCGACGCGTACGGCGAGGTCATCTATCGGCTGGGACTCAAGGACCGGTCGTTTGTGGAGGACAAGTACAAGACGTCGAAGAAGTGAGGGTCCGCCCTCGCGTCCTCGGCGGCTTGCAACGCGAACAAACAGAAAAAAAAGCAAAACTGCGACCCGCGTCGGTTGTCGCGGGGAGCATTGTGTACCTAGCTCCGGCACAGCTGGCAGTTGTTTTAATGGAACCATCAGACGCCTGGAGTCACGAGTGGCTCACGAGACGCGCCCCCGCCCCTCCTCGCCTCGTGCGCCGTCCCACGAGATTGAGCGAGAGACTCAAGCCCGCCGCTGACCAGGCTGACTGGTCCATCAGTCACCTGCACGGCGACGAAGGCTGCGTTTTTTCCCGTTGCACCTTCACTCGAGCACGCCGCCGGGGCACGCCGATGCTGCGGCACCTGCTCCGCGAGTGCGTGTCGCGCGCGTCCATGACGACGCCTCGAGCCCTCGCGCCGTGGACCGCGTGCGTCGCCGGCTGCGCCGCCGCCCGCGCGTCGCCGTCCGTCCGGATGCGACCGTGGATGGGCACCGCCCAGATCCGACCGTGGGTGGGCACCGCCTCGAGAGCGGCGAGCGCCTCGCCCGTCGCCGCCGCGTCTCCCTCCTCGCGCTACGGCGCGCGCCGCGGCAGAGGCCGCGTCACGCTCCTCCGCCCGCGCGCCGCGACGTCGACCGGCCCGAACACGTCGACGACGTCTCCATCCTCCGACGACGACGTCGACGACGAAGCCTCGCGGGGTTGGACCCTGCTCGGGTGCGACTCCGACGCGGGCGGCGCGCTCGCGGTCGTCCGGGGCCCGTCCCTCGGGGACGTCGCGTCCGTGGACGTTCACGACTGTCCCACGTACAAGGCGGAGGTGAACGGCCGCGCGCGCAAGCGCCTGTGCGTCGAGGATATGGTCGAACTCGTCGCGTCGCTGAACATCCCGCGCGGCACCGTGGCGTTCCTCGAGGAGGGAGGCGTCGAGTACGGATTCTCCGCGCAGACGGCGTTCGTGCAGGGGTACAACTTCGGGCTCTGGAAGGGAGTCCTGGCCGCGGCGGGGCTCACGGTCGAGGTGGTCAAGCCGCAGGCGTGGAAACACGCGCTCGGGCTAGCGAGGTCGGGTTCGAGCAAAGACGACTCAAGGGACATGGCCGCGGCGATGTTCCCGGAGGTTGGCGATAACCTGGGACGCAAGAAGGACCACGGCCGCGCGGAGGCGCTGCTCATCGCCGCGTACGGTCACATGGCGACGCACGCGAGGGACGCGCGAGCGGCGGCGGCGGCGGCGGCGGCGGGACGAGCCGACGCGGCCGAGGAGGAGGAGGAGGATCCGCTGTGCCGGCGTGTCCGCGACATGGTGACGCGCGCCGCCGAGGAAGCCGCTTCCTCTGAGACGAGCGACGACGACGGGGACGGGGACGAGACGAGAAGGAGCGGGATTCGAATGCGCATCGGTCCAAACGACCCGCTCCCGTACTTCGGCCCGTACTTCGGCATGACCGGGAAGGCGCTCGGCGAGGAGTGCCGACGGCGGGGGCTCCGGGTGAGCGGCAAGAAGATGGAGCTCATCGAGCGGCTGGAGGAGGACGACGCGGCGGCGATGCGACGCGCGAGGGAGGCGGCGGCGGTGATACAGGCGGAGGGAGATGAGGAGGAGGAGAGGGGGACGCGAAGGGCGGCGGCGGCGTAGCGCCGGCGGCGGCGGTGTACATCGATAGCGTCACGCGCGAAAACGCCGACAGATGCTCGTATTTTAAAAGGGCGTCTCGTCACACAAGCCTCGGCGCGAGGGTCCGCGGACATCCATCGGCGCGAGGGTCCGCGATGACGGCGTCGCTGTCGTTGGCCGGCATCGTCTCGCGCGTTCGCGTCGCGCCCTCGCGGTCGCGACCCTCGCGGTCTTCGCGTCCAGGCGTCGACTTCGAGAGGCGACGCGTGGGATGGAGGAACGCGCGCGAGGTGCGAGGGAAGAACGCGGGCGAGACGCGCGCGGCGGAGATGATGGGCGTGCCGCTGTACCCGGATGACCTGCTCGAGGTGCGCAGTCCTCCGAAACCCGCGCCCGACCCGCCCGCGCTCGCGCACTCCGAACGACCCGCGATCGAGGATGACTCATCACGTCCCGCGTTTTTCTCGCGCAGGCTTGCGCCCCGTGGGGCAACGTGTGCGTCGTCGCCGGCACGCACTACATCCCGATCGCGCTCCCGTCCATCCTCGGCACGCTCTTCCTCCTCCTCCCTCTCGTCGCCGTCGCCGCGAAGCTGCGGGCCAGCGGCGAGGAGGTGACCCGCGCGCAGTTGAGGATCGAGCAGTTGGAGACGGAGCTCCGCGTGCTGAAGGAGAGGCTGTGAAGAAGAAACGTCATTTCCCACGCCATCGTGTAAGATTACCAACGTGAAACTAATCGCCCCCACCCGTCGCCCCCACCCGTCGCGCCTCGTCATCGCCACGATCGCGCGCCGAAGACGCAGCCCGTCGCGAACGCCGCCGCGACGGCGACGGGCAAGACGGCCCCGTCGAAGAATCCCCCTCTCTCGAAACACCGATCCCAAGCCGACAAGCGCGTGGGCGGCGCCGGCGGCATCGGATCGCCCCCGGGCGCCCTCGACGCCTTCTCCAACGCCTTTACGTCCGCCCACGCCGCCTCCTCCGTCGCCCTGTCCGGACACGGCCCCAAACGCGCCCTCGGCCCGAAGGAGTACGGGCACCGTCGCTTGACCTTGGCGGAGGCATTCGCCGCCGCACCCGCGAGCGTGAACCCCGAACTGAACCGTCCTTTGCACCCGCCGAAGTCCCGCTCGCACACGCACGCGAGCATGATGACGTCGAAGATGAGGTCGCCGACCTCGTCCTGGACCCGTCGCGTCGCCTCGGCGAAGGAGCTGTCGACGTCGTCGTCGTCGTCGTCGTCGTCGTCGCCGGACCGACGCTTTCGAACCGACGATTGCGCAGCCTTGATCTCAACCTCCACCTCGGCGAGCTCCTGCGGGGGACGTCGATGAGCGGGGAACGTTCGGGGGGTTAATCGCGCGTCGACGCGACGATCGATTCGTTGTGGTCGCGACGCGGGGCTTCGGACGGCGACGGGTGCGGCGCGACGTCGGTTGGCTCGGGGACGTTGGGGGGATCCCCGTGCCTAGGATTGGGCTCGCACCGATAGCGCCCATTCGCACATCAACAGGGGGTTCCCCCCCTCGCACCAGAACGTGCCGTTGTCCTTCGCGGGCAGCATGACCCGCCTGGTCACCTCGAGCAGGTCGCACAGCGCGGCCTCATCCCGCTTCATCGACCCACCGGCACCCAACCGGGGTGCGCCTCGAGGACTGACTCTGTCAAGGAATCTTCCATGCGGTCTGACGTGTATGTCGGTGTTGGAGCGGTGGAGGAGGGGTGACACACGATCAGGCGGGCAGAGGATGAGCGCGCGGGTGCTCACGGGGGGGCGACCCCGGGTCCAAACCCGGGCGCCCGCACCCCATGCGGGTCGCCAAAAGGCGGTTCGATGCACCGCGGCGCTGGTCAGGGGCTCGCCCGCGGGCCAGCGCGTCCTCCGGTTTCCCGCGAAGGGTTGGGACGTGACGTACGGAACCCAAGCGCAGCTCGTGGACATCAGCGAGACCCAGGCCAAGGCGTTCTTCGAGCCGGTGATGCCCATTCTCGACCCGCTGCTGCTGCAGTACTTCAGAGGCGACGTGAGCGTGACGCTGGGCCGGAAGTACGAGTACTTGGACAGCAGGAGGTTCGCCCCGCTCGTCGCCGTGGCGAGCGGGGCCGGGGAGGAGGACGAGGAGGGCGCCCGCGCGAACCGCGACCGGTTCGGCGCGACGGGGCTGTCGTTCAGCGGGCGGTGGCCCGCGAACGCCAGCGCGGACGACCGCGCGTCCCCGACGGACGCCGCGAGACCCATCATGGGCGTCGTCGAGCTCAGCATCCAGCGCGACGAGGACGTGCTCGCGCGGCTACCCACGCCCGGCGAGCGGGGCGCGGGATTGGAATCCGCGACGACGCCGTGGGCGGACGGACTGGGAACCGCCGGCGGCGACATGGAGCGCTGGGCCCGGCGCAGGTCCGAGGCCAGGAACCTGCGGCCGCGCGTCGGTCGATGGCGGGGTGGGGCGCCCGCGGACGAGTACGCGTACGTGTCCTGCATGTGCGTCAAGGACGACTACAGGCGCAGGGGCGTCGCGGACGCGCTCATGGAAGCCGCGGAGAAAGTCACGCGACAGTGGGGATACGACTGCGCGTGCCTTCACGTGTTCCAGAAGAACGACGCCGCGATCAAGCTGTACGCGCGACGGGGATACGTGGTGGTGGACGACACGTGCGCGCCGGTCGACGCCTTGTTGGGCAAGCAGCGCTACCTCATGGTCAAGACGCTGTGAAACAGCTGTGTATTTTTACCGGAAACCTAGAGTCACGAAACAGGCGAGCGGACCCGTGCGTAGGGTCGGGTTCGGGCTAAACCCCAACCGCCGCCGGCCACGTCGCGTCACGCGACGCCCCCGAAACCCAGCCCCGCGGCCAGTCGCACGGTGAACTTACACCCCAGCGGCTTAAACTCCTCCGCGCCGGTAGTCACGGCGCCGCACGTCGGCTCCGCGGACACCGCGCATCGCAAGCCGAGAGACTCGAGCGCGCCCCGCACCACCCCGCCCGCGAACGATCCGTAGCTCTCCGCGTACCCCATCATCAACGCCCAGCTCGTCTCTTCCGTGTCGCCCCCGAACGGTCGCAGTCCGGACATCCACTCGAAGGCGACGTCGGTGAGGACGTACACCCCGCGGTTGTTCGTCTTGAGGTTGTCCACCCGCTTGCCGAACGTCTCCTGCCAGAACTCCTTGCACGTCCACAGCACCACCTCGGTGTGCTCCGTGAACCGCGCCCTGTCCTTGGTGTACCTGCGCGCGAGAACAAATCGGCGGGGTTCGGGTGCGTCACGGGAGGACGGCGGGGTTGGCGCGGGCGCGGGGTTGCGCGGATGGCTTTTTTTGGGGCGTTCGATGTGCTGACGGGTGCTCACCTCTCCGCCAGCCTCGCGCCGAGCTGCGCCCCCATCGTCTCCAGCCGCGCTC
>MDTE01137280.1_pt1 | contig 14485 bp, 10 predicted proteins | sample 811231 | NCBI WGS metagenome assembly MDTE01 (sample SAMN05326651, study PRJNA326480) | marine metagenome | isolation source: seawater | place: Indian Ocean: Red Sea | collected 2010 | reverse complement strand
GTTCAATAAATAGTTGATGACTTTCTTTATCTTTAAATCTCTCTATTTTATCTTCAATAGATGGACAATATCTCGGCCCAACACCCTTTATTCTACCATTAAACATCGGAGAGTCTACAAACCCCTTTTCTAGTATTTTATGAACTTCTTCTGAAGTATGAGTTATGTAGCAGCTTAGCTGTTTTTTCGGACTTTTAGTTTCAATAAATGAAAATTTATTAACTACTGAATCTCCTTTTTGCTCTGTTAGTTTACTATAATCTATAGTCCTACCATCTAGCCTTGGCGGTGTTCCTGTTTTCATTCTTCCTCTTTTAAAACCAAGCTCTATCAATTGTTTAGTAATTCCTTCAGCAGCAGGCTCTCCTGATCTACCCCCCTTATAGTTTTTTTTACCTAAATGTATTATTCCATTTAAAAACGTTCCATTACACAAAACAACAGATCGTCCATATATAGATACTCCCATTTTTGTTATTATACCTTCAATTGATTTTTTCTTTACAATTAAGGCTTCAACTGTATCTTGCCAGAAATCTATGTTTTTATTTTTTTCTAACTCAAGTCTCCAAAATTTTTCAAATAATTTTCTATCACATTGAGCTCTTGGGCTCCACATAGCTGGGCCTTTTGACTTGTTCAGCATTCTAAACTGAATAGTGGACTTATCTGTTATTTCTCCAGATTTACCGCCAAGAGCATCTATTTCTCTGACTATTTGCCCTTTAGCAACTCCACCCATAGCAGGATTACATGACATCCTTGCAATAGATTCAAGATTTTGACTTATCAATAACACTTTTGACCCCATTTTACCGGCTGCATATGCAGCCTCACAACCAGCATGCCCTCCCCCTACTACTATTACATCATATTTTTCTGTTAATTCCATAATGTTTCACATGAAACAAATCTTAAATACTTGATAATCAATTTATTATCTTTTTTAAGTAAAAAGATTCTTTTTCATTCATAATTTTTTTGTCTTTTTTATTTTTATCATCATACCCAATTAAATGAAGTAATCCATGAGCCATTACTCTATAAAGTTCATCTAATTTAGATTCATTGTATTTTTTTGAGTTCAGAGTCACTTGTTCCACGCTTATTAATATATCTCCATTAATCTCTTTTTGATTTGAATAGTCAAAAGTAATAACATCTGTATAATAATCGTGCTTAAGATATTTTTGATTTATTTGTAAAAGAAAATCGTTGTCACAAAATACATAGGTCAATTTTCCTATTTTAAAGTTTTCCGAAGTAGAAATATGATAAAGCCAATTTTTTATCTTTTTTCTAGATTTAAGAGTAAATTTAGTCTGGAAATAAAACCCAATCATTAGTCTCTAATTATTTTATTTTTAAAATACGTATTTACTTTTTGTTTGTAAAATGGAGTTAATTCGACTGGAGCTTGCCTTAATAGTTCGTCTTGCTTTTGTTTATTCTTTTTAATTTTTTCAAGCTGATTATTATACCCTTTTTCTCTTATTATCCATTCAATTGCCTCTTTACGCTCTTCTTCTCCTTGTTCCTTTTTTGCATTTTCAAGCTCAAGAAGTCTAGTAAAAATAATTTTTTGCCTTTTTAAAGATTCGGCATCTATATTTTCTTTAATAATATCAATTTCATTCTTTTCCATCTCCTCAAGTATTTTATCTAGTATTTTTTTTTCTTCTACTCCTCCAATTTCACCCCTCAATTCTTCTAGCCTTTTTCTTATTTCCTCTTGTCTTTTTGTTAATTCCATTATTTCTTGCGCATTTTTATTTCCAGATCCACTTTTCTTCCCTTTTTTTGAACCCATTTCTTTACTTAGTTTTTCTTGAGCTCTTTTTAATTCGCTTAAAGAAGGCTTGCCCTTACCTGGTTTATTACATTGTTTTTGACCCGGTGTTTGATTTGCTAAATCCTTTTGCATTTGTTCTAGCATCTCAGATAGCAATAATGATAAATTATTTACTGAAGTCATAATAAACTGCTGTCTTTTTATCGCCTCTCTAGTTTTTCTATTTTCTAGCTCATTTGTTGAAGAAACCATGCCGTTTTTGATAAGAGTTATTTCTTGATTAACAATACTTTCTATTTCAATTACTCTTTTGCTTAAAGCAAATAAAGAGTCTTCAATTATCTTAGCATCATCAGATAACTTTTTTTGATTACGAACCATATCAATAAATTCAGAACTATTTTTAGATATAATTTTTGTTTTATTTATAAGTTCTTCTTGATTAAAGGATAACTTAATTAGGTTTTCTAGAATTTGACGTAAGCTTTCAAGGTTTTCTTGATTTGAATTACTAGAACAAGACTCTTGTACAGTTTCTAATTTTTCAATTAAACTGTTTAACTTATCTAAAGCTTCCTCTTGTTTCTTTTTTGATTTTTTTTCATTACCCTTTTTTAAGAATTGTTCGCTTTCGCTCATACCTTTTTCAGCGTCATTTTCGTCATTTTCAGTATTAGGAAGCTGATGTTTTTCATCTAGTAATTCGTTTTTTTCTTTTAAATCAGAAATATCTTTTCTAGCTTTTTTCATTTCTTCAAGTATTTCCTGTTGATCTTTTGCAAGACTGTCGCTTGATTTAGTATTATTTTCAGTACTATTTTTTAACTCTCCTTGTTTGTCTTTTATATCTAATAAATGATTAATACTTTCTTCTAATTTTTGCTCAAACTCCAAAGATTTAAATAATTCTAATTCTCTCTCTAATTCTCTCTCTATATTGTTGTTGTTTTTATCTAGATTTTCTAACAATTTTTTAAGCTTCTCTTTATTTTCTTCTTTTAATAATTTCTCAATTTCTGAGACAAGACTTTCCACATCTTTACTCATCACCTTATCCATTAATTTTTTAAGTTTTTCACTTTTTTCTAGAGAATTTGTGTTTAATTTTTTTTGAATTCTTATACTTTCTGCAGATTTATCTTTCGTTTCTTTAATATATTTTTTAAGCTTTTGCCCTTTCTCAAGTAATGATTTTAATTTTTGTTTTTCATTCCAGCTTAATTTTTCTTTTTCAATTAGAGATTTATTCAGCTCCTCCATATCTTTTTGTAAAGATTTAGATATTTCAATCGAATTCTTTAAACTAGAATTTATTTTTGAATCTGTAGTCTTTTTTTCTGAAACAAGATCTTTCCTCTCTTTTGGTATAAATGAAAAAATTTTACTTTTTGTTGATTTTTTACCATTAACGCCATCATTATCCCACACTTCAAAATAATAATTAACAGATTGACTGCTTGCTATGCTCTCAAAATCATAAGAAAAATAAAAAACTTCACTACTCAAACCGTTAACATCTATATTTTTTGCATAAACGCTATCAGATTCTTCAAACTCCAGTTTAAATTCAAGTTTTGATACAGCATAATCATCCTCTATAATTCCTTCAAATATATATTGACTCGATATACTATCGTAAGAATTTTCAATCGTAATTTCAGGATACATATCGTAAATAATCCCCGCATAGTAAGATAAAGAATCTATGCCGCTATCTTTATTTGTAGTGGTAACAATATAATCTCCATCAGAAACCATTTTACGTTTAAATACCGTAACATCTTCTGCTCTTTTTTGTATTTTTTCATTTTCAAATTTCATGCAAATAATTTCCGTGTTCTTAGATTTAAACTTCCAGGTTATATCAGTTCCCTCAGGAACCTCTATATTTCCAATATTACTCACCACTTCATTTTTTCTAGATATATATTTTGGATAATCAAGTTCAATTTCAAAATCAACTATTGATGGAGTTGGAATCATCTTAATAGTAAAATAATCAGAGTAGTAACCACTTGCATATAATTGAAAATCAGTATCTTGTGAAATATTTTCAAAATTATAGGAGTACTTGTTCGTTTTATTTGATCTCATCTGAATCCTATTGTTTTTTAGTATTAAAAATACATTCTTTGGAACAGAAGATCCTTGCACCTCAACTTCTAACTTAAAGCTCTCATTTTGCTTAGCCTTTAATTCATTGTTTACAAAATTGTAGTGAAAAGGCATTTTGGATTCATAAAATTTAGAATGGTTAACAATTCTAGCATAACTGTCTGTTAAAATATATTCTGTTCCTGAAAGAACAAAAAATAAAATTATTACCAAGGGAACCAATAACCACTTAAGATGTTTTTTATTTTTTTTAAAATCAATTGCGCTTAAAATAGGAATTGGTTTTATTTTTTGGATTTTCTCTTCAATACTTGCGTTAATTAGATTATTATTTTCAGGATTCATATTGCTTAACTGTAGGGCGTTTGTTAACCTATCTTCTATTTCTGAAAAATGATTACCAATAATTTTTGCTGCATCCTCATGAGAAAGCCTGCTGCCAAGTTTGTAAATTTGAAGGAATGGAATTGCAATATAGTTCGTAACGACTATTAACAATATAACTATATATGTCCAAAAAAGCGAAGTTCGAACACCTATGCCAAATCTATTGAAATGCTCAATTAAACTAAAGGTGATGCTAAATATTAATAAAAGAGTTAAAGTGTAAATAATACCCTTTATTAGCTTATTGACATAATATTTTTTTATAAAAGCATTTAGCTTACTTATTAGTTTTTGTTTACCATCTTTTTTCATATATAACAAAGGTACAATTTTCTTAAATGAATAATAATTAATAATTTAATCATAAAATTTATCTTTGTGCTTTTATAATTTTTAATAAATATGTCAGGAGTTAGAGTTAGATTTGCCCCTAGTCCTACAGGACCACTACACATTGGAGGAGTAAGAACAGCGTTATATAATTTTTTATATGCTAAAAAACATAAGGGAAAAATTATTTTAAGGATTGAGGATACTGATCAAAATAGGTATATAAAAGGAGCAGAAGAATACATTGTTAATGCTCTTAAATGGTGCGGTATAAATTTCGATGAAGGAGTTGATGTCGGCGGCGATTACGGTCCTTATCGCCAATCAGAAAGAAGGAGTATTTATAAAAAATACTCACAACAATTAATCGATGATAACTTTGCTTATTATGCTTTCGATACAGTTGAGGAACTAGACATTATGAGAAAAAAAATGAAAAATTCAGGAATCCCCTCTCCTCAATATAACTCTATAACAAGAAATTCTATGCAAAACTCTTTGACTCTATCAAAAGACGAAGTTTTAACAAGAATATGTAGGGGAGATAAATATGTAATCAGAATAAAAACTCCCAGAAACAAGGAGATTAAAATTAATGATTTAATTCGGGGTTGGGTGGTTGTAAATTCAAACAATATCGATGATAAAGTAATATTTAAATCTGATGGAATGCCTACATACCATCTTGCAAACGTTGTCGATGATTATTTGATGAAAATATCACATGTAATAAGAGGAGAAGAATGGCTACCATCTGCACCTCTTCACGCACTATTATATGATTTTTTAGGCTGGAGTGATTGTATGCCTGATTTTGCCCATTTACCTCTTATACTTAGGCCAGACGGAAATGGCAAGCTTAGCAAAAGAGATGGCGATAGACTTGGTTTTCCTGTTTTTCCAATAGACTGGAAACAACCTAATTCAGAAGAGGTCGTTTGCGGATATAAAGAAAAAGGATTTTTACCTGAAGCATTTATTAACATGTTGGCATTTTTAGGTTGGAATCCTGGAACTTCACAAGAAATTTTTAAGATGGAAGAGCTCATCGATTCTTTTGAATTACAAAGAGTAGGAAAGGCCGGGGCAAAATTTGATTATAAAAAAACACTCTGGTTTAACCAACAGCACTTGAGACTTATCCCTTTAAAAGAATTATCGGAAGAACTAAGCATTGTTTTGAAGAAGAAAAATATTTTTAGAGATAATAGTTTTATAACAGCCGTTTGTCGTTTAATTAATGACAGGATTACATTTATGAGTGATTTGTGGAAAGAATCGGAATACTTTTTTTCAGATACGTTTGACTATGATGATAAAACTATTTCAAAAAAATGTAATAATGAAAATAAAGAACACATAAAACGTATTTCTCAACTGTTACAGGGTATAATAGACTTCTCATCTAAAGAGATTGAAATTATATTTAAGAATTACCTTGAAAAAAATAATATTTCTATAGGTTATTTACTACCGTTGTTTAGAGTGTTATTATCAGGAAAACCTTCTGGCCCGCCAATTTTTGAAGTTGCAGAGCTTTTAGGAAAAAAGGAAATTATTAGTAGAATTAATAAGGCTTTGAAAAATACTGATTTATGGGTGAAATAAAAATAAAGGGGATAAAGGTTTATGCTTATCACGGAGATCTAAAAGAAGAACAAAAATTAGGAGGTCATTTTTTAGTAGACGTTCTATTAGAATTTGATAGTTCGAATGTAGAAAAATCGGATGATTTATCAGATACCGTTGACTATGTTAAGATAGTAGAGACTGTAGAGAATATAATGCAGACCCCCTCCAAAATGCTAGAACATATTGCAGGAAGAATTGCCAATAAGCTATGTGAACTAAAAAATGTCTGCGGAGTCAAGGTAGAGATTGAAAAAATGAGCCCACCAATTAATGCTAATTTTAAGAAAATATCTGTTGTTATTAGAAAGTAATTGCTATTTTTTTTAGTTAAATCGGCAAACTGGTTAACAGTTTTTTTTATTTTTGAGTAAAACCTATTAAATAATAAGATCAGTTTTTTCATATGAGGCCTATCTTTTACATTGCTTTGCTTTTTTTAATCTACTCGTGTAGGCAGGGAGTTCAAAATAAAGAAACTCCGTTATTTTCCTTACTTCCTTCAGATAAAACAGGAGTTGATTTTGTAAATCAGGTTCCATATAATGTGATGAATGATAATAATGTTCTTTCTTATCAGTATTATTATAATGGTGGTGGTGTTTGTTTGGGAGATATTAATAATGACGGCTTGGTAGATATTTATTTTACTGCTAATAAAAAGAAAAATAGATTATATCTTAATTTAGGAGATATGAAATTTAAAGACATTACCGATGAGGCTGGAGTAGGTTCAAAGCGATTTTCTACTGGAGCAGTTTTTGTAGATATAAATTCTGATGGTTATGATGATATCTATGTCTGTAATTCTGGAGTAACAAAAAATCAAAACAAATTAGCAAACCAATTATATATTAATAATGGATCTGGAAAATTTGTAGAAAAAGCTGCTAAGTACGGAGTTGACGATCCTAACCACTCGACTCAAGCAGCATTCTTTGATTATGACCTAGATGGAGATCTAGACCTTTACGTGATGAATCACTCTACGCTATTTGGAGTTCCAAAAAAAATAAAAGATGATAAGAAGATGTCCAAGCTAAGCGGTAGATTTCTTGAAAATAGAAATGGAAAATACTATGATATTACAAAAAAAGCAGGTCTTCTTAAACAATCGTACGGCTTAGGCATATCAGTGAGTGATGTAAATAACGATGGCTATCCCGATATTTATATTGCAAATGATTTTACTATACCAGATTTCTTCTATATCAATAATGGCGATGGCACATTTAGTGACAAACAAAAAGAGCTAACTAAGCAGGTTACTTGGTTTGGCATGGGGACCGATATAGCTGATATAAATAACGACGGTTTATTAGATATAGGAGTTTTAGATATGGCTGCAAATGATCATTATAGAGGAAAAACATTAATGGCTTCCATGAATCCATCCAATTTTTATTACATGGTTAATGATTTGAAGTACCCTTATCAATATATGTTTAATTCTTTACAGCTTAATAATGGCAATGGAACATTCACAAATATTGCTAACTTATCCGGTGTTGCTAAAACTGATTGGAGCTGGGGAGCTCTTTTTGCAGATTTTAATAACGATGGATATAAAGATTATTTTGTAACAAATGGATTTAGAAAAAACAGGCTTGATAATGATTTTCAAATAGAATTAAAAAAAATTAAACAACAACATATTATAATACCTAAAAAAATCAAAGAAGAGATTTAACAATCAATTCCAGAAACAAAATTACCAAATCACCTATACATTAATAATAAAAAATTACAATTTACAGATGTTAGTAAGAAAGAAGGTGTAGGAAAGCCTTCATTTTCAAATGGTGCAGCATACGCAGACTTAGATAACGATGGGGATATCGACTTAGTCGTAAGCAATATTGATCAAGAGGCGTTTATTTATAGGAATAATTTAAAAAACAATAAGTTCATAAAAATTAATTTCTTTGATTCAAGCCACTCCTCAAATTTTTATAATGCTAAAGCGTATATTTATTATGGCAACACATTACAGATGCAAGAATACTCAAGAACTAGAGGCTACCAATCATGTGTTGAACACAATTTACATTTTGGATTTCCTTCTGAACAAACGTCTATTGATAGCCTGATTATTGTTTGGAATGATCAGAAAAGAACAGTTTTATATAACATTCCTATTCAAAACCAAACTATAAAAATAGAGAAAAAAATAAATAGTAAATCAGCTAAAAATAAACGATCTAAACAAACCTTATTTAAAACTATAGCAGCATCTATAAAAGGAATTAATTTTAAGCATGAGGAGAATCGGTTTGACGATTTTGCAGAAGAGCAGCTGTTGCCACACAAGCAATCTATGCTAGGCCCATTTATTTCTGTTGGAGACCTTAATAATGACGATTTAGATGATTTTTTTATAGGAGGTGCTGCCGGTCAATCTGGAAAAATTTATATTCAGAATAAAGAGGGTTTTTACGTAAAAGAAAATTCTGATTTTCAAAAAGATAAAAAAAATGAAGATATAGGCTCATTGTTTTTTGACTTTGATAATGATAATGATTTAGATCTTTATGTCGTAAGCGGAGGGGGAGGAGAGTTTAAGAATAAAGAACATCTTTTACAGGATAGGTTATATATTAATGACGGAACAGGGTTTTTTAAAAGATCCATCAATATACTTCCAAAAATTACATCAAGCGGACAACAAGTCAAAGCCTCAGATTTAGACAATGATGGAGATTTAGATTTATTTGTTGGCGGAAGAACGGTTCCTGGAAAATACCCCTATAGCCCTAAATCTTATATTTTAATAAATGATAATGGAAAATTTGTTGACAAAACATCTTCTTGGTTTTCTGAAAATGATTTATCTAAACTAGGAATGGTAACCGATTTTTTATTTACTAATTTAAATGAAGACAACTACCAGGATTTAATTATAGTTGGAGAATGGATGCCTATTCTTTCTTTTACAAACACAGGAAATAAGTTTATCTCTACACAAAACAATAATTTCAATAAACTAAAAGGCTGGTGGTATTCTATAGAACAAGGTGACTTTAATAAAGATGGAGTTGCAGATTACCTTTTTGGAAATATTGGAAAAAATATAAAATTTAAAGCAACAAATGATAAGCCATTCCATATTTATACTAATGATTTTGATAATACCGGAGACCAAGACATTGTGTTAAGTTATTATTATAATGGAAAAAAAGTACCATCTAGAGGAAGAGAATGTTCTTCTGGAGAAATAGCTACTGTTACCGAAACTTGTAAAACATATAAAGATTTTGCTGAATCTTCAATTGAAGATATATACGGAAAACAGCAAATACAAGAAGCTTTACATTTTGAAGTCAATACTTTCTCGACATTTATTGCCATAAGTAAGCCCGATGGAAGCTTCGATTTACAAGAGTTAAATATTGAAGCTCAATTTTCTGCTGTTAATAGGTTTCTGGTCAAGGATTTTGATGGAGATAATAATTTAGATATAGTTCTTGGCGGTAATATGTATCATACAGAAGTTGAAACTGCTAGATATGATGCCGGAACCGGAGTCTTTTTAAAAGGAAATGGATCAGGTTCATTTGAAGCTTTCAGCGTTTCAAATAGTGGCATATACATTTCTAAGGATGTAAAAGATTTAGATTTTATAAGTATTAAAGATAAACAGGCAATAATCGTTGCTAATAATAGTGATAGGCCACAAATTATTATTCAAGATTAGTCGATTCTTGATTTAATAAATATTGACTAATATCAGATGATTTTTCTAGTAATTCTTTCAGTTCATTTATAGAAATTCGTTTTTGCTGCATAGAATCCCTTTCCCTTACTGTGATTGTTTCGTTTAATAAACTTTCATGATCGACTGTTACGCAAAACGGAGTCCCAACAGCATCCTGTCTTCGATATCTTTTTCCAATCGAATCTTTTTCTTCGTAATGACAGTTGTATTTCGGTTGCAGTATTTTTAATATTTCTTTTGCTTTTTTAGGCATACCGTCCTTTTTTGTTAAAGGTAAAATCGCAACCTTTATTGGTGCAAGAAAATCAGGAATTTTTAAAACAACCCTTGAACTCCCAGCATCTAAAACTTCTTTTTGAAGAGAATTACTTAATATAGCCAAAAACATTCTATCTAAGCCAATTGAAGTCTCTACAACGTATGGAGTATAGTTTTTATTTAACTCCGAATCAAAGTATTGTATTTTTTTTCCAGAATATTCTTCATGAGAGTTGAGATCAAAATCTGTTCTTGAATGTATTCCCTCTAACTCTTTGAAGCCAAATGGAAAGTTAAACTCAATGTCACAGGCAGCATTCGCGTAATGAGCAAGATTTTCATGCTCTTTAAATCTATAGTTTTCTTTTTTAAAACCTAGACTATAATGCCATTGTAATCTATAATTTTTCCAATATTCATACCACTTCATTTCCTCTCCAGGTTGTATAAAAAATTGCATTTCCATTTGTTCAAATTCCCTCATTCTAAAAATAAACTGACGAGCAATAATTTCATTTCTAAATGCTTTTCCTATCTGCGCAATTCCAAATGGAATCTTCATTCTTGAGCTTTTTTGAACATTTAAAAAATTTACAAAAATTCCTTGAGCAGTTTCTGGTCTAAGAAATAAATCAGATGTATTTTCTGCTGTAGAGCCAAGATTAGTCTTAAACATAAGATTAAACTGACGAACATCTGTCCAATTACTAGTTCCAGATATAGGACATTTTATATTTAGATTTTCAATTAGCTCTTTAACCCCTTTAAGGTCATCAGTTTCAAGTAAAACATTTAAGCTCTTCTGTATATTAATAATTTTTTTATTTCTTTCAATAATCTTTGCGTTTGTTGCTACAAATTGATCTTTATCAAAATTATCTCCAAATTTCTTTTTTGCCTTTAATATTTCTTTATTGTTTTTTGTTACGATTTTTTCAATATGATTTTCTATTAAAATATCTGCTCTATATCTTTTTTTAGAATCTTTATTATCGACTAGAGGATCATTAAAAGCATCAATATGACCAGAAGCTTTCCATGTTTTTGGATGCATAAATATTGCAGAATCTATCCCCACAATATTTTTATTCATATTTACCATTGACTTCCACCAATAGTTTTTTATGTTATTTTTTAATTCAACTCCATTAGGCCCATAATCATAAACTGCTCCCATTCCATCGTATATTTCAGATGACTGAAAAATAAAACCATAAGCTTTAGCATGAGATATTAAATCTTTAAGGCTAGAATTATTGTTAGACATTTAGCAAAAATATAAATTCTAGTTTCAAAAGCGTAATTTTGTAGCTATGATTAAAATTGAAAACAAAATTATTTCTAGAAGTTTATTTGAAAAAGAATTTGCTTGCAATCTGATTTCATGTAAGGGTCTTTGTTGTGTTGAGGGTGATTCGGGAGCCCCTATAACAAAAAAAGAGGAGAATATAATAAACAATAAACTTGATAAGATTATACCATATATGTCTAAAAAAGGAGCTGCAGTTATTAAAAAATATGGAGTTTCGGTTATTGATTCAGATGGAGATCTAACCACTCCTCTTGTAAATGATAGAGAATGTGCATTTTCTTTTCTAGAAAACGGAATAACAAAATGCTCTATAGAAAAAGCAAACTTAAAAGAATCAATAGATTTTAGAAAACCAATTTCATGCCATCTTTTTCCAATACGAATAACTAATTATGATGAATTTGAAGCTATTAATTATGAGAGTATAAAAATTTGCCAATCTGCATGTGAATTTGGGGAAAAGCAGAAAATTCCTTTATACGTCTTTTTAAAAGAAGCGTTAATCAGAAAATATGGACGCAAATTTTATGACAAAATTTTAGAAGTAGCAAAAGAGATAGCTAGATAAGGGTTATTTAAAAGCGTTTTCACCTGTTATATCAAAGCCAGTAATTAATAGATGAATATCATGAGTTCCTTCATATGTTATAACAGATTCAAGATTCATCATATGTCTCATAATAGGATATTCGCCAGTAATACCCATTGCGCCTAAAATCTGTCTAGCCTCTCTAGCTATGTTTAGAGCCATTGCTACATTGTTTCTTTTACACATTGAAATTTGAGCAGAAGATGCACGATCTTCATTTTTTAACACCCCTAATCTCCATGTTATAATTTGAGCTTTTGAAATTTCAGTAATCATTTCTGCTAATTTCTTTTGTTGTAATTGAAAAGAAGCAATTGGCCTTTCAAATTGAATCCTTTCTTTAGCATACCTAAGCGCTGTATCGTAACAGTCCATAGCCGCACCAATTGCCCCCCAAGCAATACCATATCTTGCTGAATCTAAACAACCCAAAGGAGCACCTAAGCCATCTTTATTTGGTAGTATATTTTTTTCTGGAATTTTAACATTATTAAAAACTAGCTCTCCGGTTGCAGATGCCCTTAAACTCCATTTACCATGAGTCTCAGGAGTTGTAAATCCATCCATACCTCTTTCTACAATAACTCCTTTTATTCTATTGCTTTCATCTTTTGCCCAGACAATGGCAATATCTGCAAATGGAGCATTGGAAATCCACATTTTTGAACCATTTAAAATAAAAGAATCACCTTATTTTTTGATATTAGTTATCATGCCTCCAGGATTTGATCCATAGTCAGGCTCAGTCAATCCAAAGCAACCTACCATTTGTCCAGTAGCCAACTTTGGTAGATAATTCTTTTTTTGATTTTCACTACCGTATTTCCAAATAGGATACATAACAAGTGAAGACTGAACCGATGCCGTTGAGCGTATACCGCTATCCCCCCTTTCTAGTTCCTGCATAATTAATCCATATGAAATTTGATCTAAACCGGCCCCACCATATTCCGTAGGAATATAAGGACCAAATGCCCCGATATCCGCAAGACCATTTATAAGATTTTTTGGAAAAACAGCTTTTTCACAAGCATCTTCAATAATTGGAGAAACAGACCTTTTAACCCAATCTCTAGCTGAAGACCGAACAAGTAAATGTTCTTCATTCAAAAGTTCGTCTAATTGAAAATAATCGGGTGATTGAAACAAATCTTCTTTTGCCATTTTATTAAAAACCTTTCAGCAAAAGTATTGAAATTATAAACAAACAGAGGCTTTTAATTAAATATATTGAAAGCGTATATTTGTATGTAAATGGATGTAATTGAAAGAAATATATTAAATAATGATTTATATTTTATTTTATCCCTCTTCTCTTTTTTATTTATTGCATTATTAAGAGGGTTTTATTGGAAATTTACAAAGCTATTATTAAAAGGTACTGTAGATAGAAGATTTGCAAACCAATATTTAAGAGAAGAAAATGTATTTACCGAACGGGTTAACATACTTACGTTTATTCTGATTCTAATAAATTTTTCTTTATTTTTCTTTAAAATAACACAAGAAGATATACCGAACAAGTTTTTTTTGATTGTAGTGATTATATCTATATACTATATATTAAAATATGCATTTATACTTCTTCTTGGCAAGGTTTTTTTGCTAGAATCTGCTTCACAATTAGCCTGGTTTTTTTCTATGCTTTATGATAGGTCATTATCTATTATCATTTTTCCTTTTATAGTTCTCATATATTTTTCAAGTATACCTATTGTAGAATTTTTAATTTATTTCACATGTTTATTTTTCTTATTTTTTCAGATATTAAAAGTTGCTTTCATTTGGAGAATAGGGTCTACCAATTTTCATTTTTCTTCTATATATATATTTTTATACCTTTGTATCCTTGAAGTTTTTCCTTTTTTATATGTTGGAAAAATTATTATGAGATAAAACATGAAAGAAAGACAAAAAAAAGTCAAGTCTATATTAATTTCCCAACCAAAACCGGAAGGTAGATCCCCTTATTTAAATATCCAGCGTAAATACAAATTAAAAATAGAATATAGGTCATTTATAAGCGTAGAAGAGATTAGCGCCTTAGAGTTCAAAAAACAAAGAATAAGCATACTCAACCATGACTCTGTTATTTTTACAAGTAAAAATGCAATGGATCACTATTTTGGAATGTGTGAAAAAATGCGATTACGAGTTCCTGAAGGAACAAAGTATTTTTGTGTCTCTGAAGCAATAACGCACTATCTGCAAAATTTTATAACATATAGAAAAAGAAAGATTTTCACAGGAGAACAAACATTCGCTAGTCTAATCCCAATAATGAAAAAACACAGCGATAGCAAATTTCTATTACCTTGCTCTGATATATTAAAAAAAAGGCCTAATAAATCTATGGAG
>MDTE01050606.1_pt1 | contig 14485 bp, 15 predicted proteins | sample 811231 | NCBI WGS metagenome assembly MDTE01 (sample SAMN05326651, study PRJNA326480) | marine metagenome | isolation source: seawater | place: Indian Ocean: Red Sea | collected 2010 | reverse complement strand
TTATTACTTTTAATTTTAGGTTTTGTTGTCATGGGTTTTTCTGGACATTTTAAGAGAAATGAAAATTTCTTTAAAATAATTTTTTACTCAATTTTAATCGGTTTATCAATTTTTTTGTTAAAAGAAATTATTTTTAAAATCACTATAGAGGGAATTATTCCTTTTTATTTATCAATCTTGATAATAATTTTTATACCTTTTTTTATAGGTTTGTGGGGAGTATTAAAAGTTGAAAAAAATTAATTTGAATTTTAGAGTATTTATAGTCTTTTTTTTATTTTTAAATTTTTTATTATTTTCAAAAAATGATAATGCTACTGAAATATTAATCTATGCAGATGAAATTACTTACGATTCAGAAAAAAATATTACAGCTAAAAACAATGCTAAAATAATTTGGGGAAATCAAATTATAACCTCAGATATTATTATTTATAATAAAAAGAAAAACAAATATTACTTCCCTTTAGATCTTACTTATAAAGATAAAAATGGAAATTTTTTTAAAGGATCTAGTGGAGAATTTTCTTCAAAATTTGATGAAATTGAAATTAATAATGTTAAAATTCTTTTAAATGATGGTTCAAGAATTGTAGGGAGTAAAGTAAAAAGAAAAGGCAATATTGATATAATTACTAAAGCTGGATTTACGCCTTGTGAAACAAAAATAAAAATAAAAAACTTTATTTGCCCTATTTGGCAAATTGAAAGTGAAAAAATTATTCATGATAATGAAAATTTAATTTTATACCAAAAACATTCAAAATTAAGATTATTTAAAACACCTGTTCTGTATACCCCTTATTTAGTTTCTCCTTCTCCATTAAGAAAAAACAGAAAATCAGGATTTTTGTTGCCAAAAATAGATTTTAATTTTTTAAACTCAAATGTCTCACAAAGCATTACTACACCATACTATTTTAATATTTCTGAAGACAAAGAATTGTATCTCGATCCAACTATAAAGTATGGAGGCGGTGTTGACTCATCTCAAACAATTGGAATGAAATATAATCAAATTTTATCTGGGGGCTATTTGTCTACAGATTATCTTATGTCAACTGATGTAGAGAGTCAAAATTCAAATGAAATATTAAAAGATGCTTTTTTTTCTTTAAATTATAATCAAAACTTAAACGAGCATTATAAAATTTCTGTAGATACATCAGTGCAAAGTTCTAGAGATTTTCTTAAAAATAATGAACCTAATAAAGAGATCAATTATGATAATTCTTTGAAAACAAGTGCTAATTTAACAGGGTACAACTTGTATAGATTTAATGACGATATTAATTTTAATTTTTCAACTTATCAAAGTGTAAAAAATAACGAAAATGATAACAAAATACCTACTGTGCTACCTTTTATTGAATACAATAATGGTTTGATATATTCCAATAATTCAATCTACAATAACAAATTAAGTTTTTATAATATTTTAAGAAAAGAAAATGATAGTGAATTAAGCAAAAAACAACAAAAAATTTCCCATGAAATAAACCACTCAACTGAATTTTTTGGACAATACACAAAATATACTTTTAAAAATGTCGCATACACACAATTTTTTAATACAGAAGATATATTAATTGATAATAAAGAGGTCTCCTCAAATTCATTTCGATTTTTTCCAGCTACAGGCATATTTGCTGAAACACCTTTTAAATTTAAAAAATATAACTCAATATTTTATCCTAAAATTTCATTAATATTAAGTCCTGGAATGTCAAATTCACACAAAATTTCTAATGAAGACTCAAATAATAACCAATTTAATTTTAATAATTCTCATAATTTAAATAGGTTTAGTGGTACTGACAAAATGGATAACTCAAAAAGAATTAATTACGGGGCCACTATAATAAATTCAAACTTGAAATTAGATTTTTTTCAAAATTATGAATTTACAAACAATAGTAATTTTAACAGATATATTGGAAACAAAGGACATTTAAGCGATTTTTTATCTAATATAAATTATTCAAAAAATGGAAATAAAGTTAACTATTTTTTAAGATATGACCCTCATCATGATCTATTAAAGCATCAAAATATTACATACAACAATAATAATAATTTAGGAAATCTTGAATTAAATTACATAGATGAAAAAACAGATAATAACAATATACTTGAAGATCATATTGAGACATTTACTTACAAATATAATTCTAAAAAAATTAAAAAATACTCAGATTTGAGCTTTGGAGGAATTTATGATATGCAACTAGATGCTAATAAAGAATATCAAATTGGCTATAACTACTTAGATGAATGTTTTGGAGTTGCGTTGTCCTTTGATAGGAAATTTTATGAAGATGGAAATATTAAACCACAAGATATTTTATCAATTATTATTGATTTTAAACATCTGGGATCACAAAAAGCAATATTAAGTGAATAATTTTAAAAATAAATTAATATTTTTTCTTGTTTTTTTTTCAATATTTGTCCTAAATCAAAATTTGAATGCAAATAATTCAAAAATAGTATTCGAACTAAATGGAAAGTATTATTCAACAATAGATATTGAAAATAGACTGAAGTATCTTAAGCTGATTAATTTTAATGAAAATATTTCATATCAGACAGCAAAAATAGATTTTAAATCCATAATTCTTTTTGATCAATTTTATCTAGAAAAAAGAATTGATAAAGTTAATCCTGAAGAATCTTACAATGAAATGTTTGGCAAATATATTAATAATGAAGTTAAAATAGAGTTACAAAAAATATTCAAAAATTTAGATAAAAATATTATATTAAATAACATAAAATATGATCTGCAAAGAAGGAATATAATAGAAAAAAATATACAAAAAAATATAAGTCAGATATTTGATAATTTAGAAACATATAATTTTTTATTATATAATTACATGATTGATTACTATATCTTAAATAATGAGACTTATGAAAATTTAATTAAAAATAATTTTACAATCAATGAATTAAAAAAAGAAGAACTAGATAATATTTTAATTAATAATGATATAAAATATCTTTATAAATCAAAACAAGTTAATGATTTTGAAAATCTAGATAAAAATTTAAAAAAAAATATTTTAATTGGTAAAAATTTTATAATACAGAATGACTCGAACACTACTTTAATGCTAATTAATAAAAAATTAAGATCAAAGAATACTGTTAAATTTATAATTAATGAAATTACATCACCAAATATAATCAATGAAATTAATTTAAAATGTAATAACGAAAATATTTTAAAAAATAGTAAAGAAGTAATAATTGAACAAAAAAAATATAAAGCAAACAAAATTAATCCGCAAATAGTTGATAGTTTATCCAATATTAATGATTTTGTAACTTTCAAAACAGAAGGTTTATATAAATACTTTGTTTTATGTGATTATGAATTAGATAGTAATTATTTAAAAGACGTTGCAGTTAGAGACAAAGTTAATTATTTTGCAGAATTGATAGAACTAGATTTTGTAAATTATTATTCAAAATATTTTTTAATTAATGAATTATAATCATTTTATATCTATCTCTATAGGAGATATAGACGGCATTGGCATTGAAATTATAATTAAATTATGGAAAAAAAATAAAATTAAGAATTTTATTCTTTTTACTAATATTAATATTTTTAACAACTATTTAAAGAAATATAAAATAAATTTACCTACTAATTCAATAAATGAAATTACATTATCAAAAAAACAACAATTAAAAAATAAATTTAATATTATGTCATTTAAAGCTAAAAATAAAAATGAAAACACAATGAATTCTTTAAAACTTTCATATCAATATACTAAAAAATTTCAATTTAAAGGCTTGTTAACCTTGCCCTTAAATAAAGAAGATATGATTAAAACTGGATTTCATAACTTTACTGGTCATACTGAATTTTTTGAAAGTATTGATAATGCTAAGGTATCAAATATGATTTTCATTAAGGATAAAATAATTTTTTCAACAATTACTACACATGTAAAATTGCAAAAAGTTCCATATATTTTGCGTTCAAAAAATTTTATTATAAATAAGCTAAAATGTATGAATAAAAGTTTAAATGAAGATTTTAATATAAAAAAACCAAAAATATTAATATCTGGTTTAAATCCACATTCTGGAGAAAATGGAGCAATTGGAGATGAGGAAATTAAATTTATTATACCTGCTATTAATAAATTAAAAAGATTAAAAGTTCATATAGTGGGGCCGGTTTCAGCTGACTCAATGATTTCTAAAAAAAATATTAGATACTTTGACAGCCTTATATTTATGTATCATGATCAGGCATTAATACCTTTTAAATATATAAGTAAAAATAGTGGTGTAAATTTTACTTCCAATTTAAGCATTATACGTGTTTCACCAGATCATGGAACTGCTTATGATATAGTTGGTAAAAACAAAGCTAATTCAAGCAGTATACTAAACTGTTTTAAAGTAATTGATAAAATCTCAAAAAATAGAAAAAAAATTGCAAAAACTTAAGAAGTCATTAAGTCAAAATTTATTGAATGACAAAAATATAAGAAATAAAATAATAAAATATTGTAATATAGTTGATAAAAAAATAATAGAAATTGGACCGGGAACAGGATTTTTAACTGAAGGAATTATCGGAAAAAAACCAAAAAAACTTATTTTAATTGAGAAAGATATATTAATGTATTCTAATTTAAAAAATAAATACAAAAATTTTAAAAATATTGAAATACATAACAATGATGCTTTAAATTTTGATTTTAAAAACTACACTAATTATAATATAATTTCCAACCTTCCCTATAATGTTAGCACTAAATTAATTTTGAGTTTTTTAAAAAATAATAAAAATTTTAATGAATTAGTTTTAATGATTCAAAAAGATGTTGCTAAAAAATTTGATTATCAACAAGAAAAAATGAATAAGTATAAATTTCTAATAAATTTATTTGGTGATTATAAAATATGCTTTGATGTGTCGCCAAATGCTTTTTACCCAAAACCTAAAGTGAAATCATCTGTAATTAAAATCAAACTTAATAAAAGTTCACATGATTGGAAAAAATTAGATAATTTTATTAAAGTTTTATTTAAAAGTAGAAGAAAAATTATTTCTAATTTAATTAAAACAAATAATAATGACTTGTTATCAAAAAAAAGAGTAGAAGAACTTAATTTTTATGAATTATTAAAGATCTATCAATTTTTTTAATTTTTTATTTAATATTATATTATTAGATTCTATTAACAAATTATATTCAATAATTTTAATTAACTTATTAACAGTACTATTTATATTTTCATTAATCAATATATACTTGTAATCTTTAAAATGGATCATTTCACTTAAAGCAAGAGATAGTCTTAAATCTATTTCTTTATTATTATCTCTGCCTCTTTTGATTAATCTTTTTTTAAGCTCTTTAATACTAGGAGGTAATATAAAGAAATCAATAATTTTATTTTTATTAAATTTTTTTCTAAGTTTTTTTGCACCCTGCCAGTCTATATCAAATAAAACATTTTTTTGATTATTATTTTTATGAATATTCTTATATGGAGAACCATAAAAATTATTAAATACGTTAGCAGTTTCAATAAAATAATCTTTATTCTTTAGGTGATTGAATTTTTCTTTATTGACAAAGAAATAATCCTTGCCATTGACTTCATTTTTTCTTTTATTTCTTGTAGTGTATGAAACAGATAAATGAATATTACTAAGTTTTTTAACAAGTTTGTTACATATTGTTGTTTTACCTGCTCCAGAAGGAGAAGAAATAATCACAATCATGTTTTTAGTTTCTATATTCATTCAATTTTTTAATATGATTCTTATAATTTCTTGAAAAAATATGTTTTTTTTCTAAATCGTTATAAAAATAAAATAAATACTCTGTCTTATAATTTTCCATTATTAATTCAATTGTTTTTGTACCTACATATGAAATGGGTTTTGGAGGCAATCCTTTGATTTTGTATGTATTAAAAGGATTGTTAATCTTGAGATCATCATAATTGATATTTCTGCCTATATTAAATTCACCTTGAGTTATAGCATATACTACCGTTGCATCTATTTGAAGTTTCATATTTTTTTTTAATCTGTTAAATATTACTGAAGATATTAACTTCTTGTCTTCATAATCTAAACCTTCCTTTTCTATTAAAGAGCCAATTATCATAATTTCATCAATAGAAAATTTTGATAGCAAAGGGTTATTAATATACCTTAAAAAATAATTATTTTTAAAATCAAATAATTTTTGTTTAAATTTGTTAAAATCATTTTTATCTTGAACAAAGTAAGTGTCAGCTAGAATATTACTATAATTTAAAGATGTATAATTATTAAAAATACTATTTAGTTCTTTATCTAAATCAAATTTAGAAGAACCCTCAACTATAGTAATTCGATTAATTATGTTGCTTGGTTGAGAAATTGTTTTTAAAAAAGATGTAAAATTTATATTTTGTTCTAAATAAAATTCTCCATAATGAATTTTATCTATATATAAATTATAAAATTGAATAATGTTTAAATAAATAAATAAATTTATACTGCTGTAAGGAGATAAATTTTGATATATAATTTTTTCTAAACTATCGCCTTTTTGAATTATAATTCTATTATTTTCAAAATTTAAAGTTAAAAAACTTGTAATAAAATAAATGTAAAATAAAAAAAAAACTATAAATAAAAAACTAAAAATTTTTAAATAATAATGCAGTGTTAGTTCCTCCGAAACCAAAAGAATTGCTCATTACAACTTTAATATCATGTTCTTTTGGATATTTTGGTACCAAATCTATATTATGAAAGTGATTTGATTTATTTAAATTCAATGTTGCTGGAGCAATATTGTTATTCATAGCTAAAATAGAAAATATTGACTCAACACTTCCTGCTGCACCTAATAAATGTCCTATAGATGATTTTGTTGAACTAACTTTAATATTTTTATTATTATTAAAAAGTTTCATTATTGCATTTAATTCAATCTCATCCCCTTTAATTGTTGATGTTCCATGGGCATTAATATAATCAATATCATCTGGTGATAAACTTGCCATTCTTAAAGCTTCTTTCATAGCTCTAAAACCTCCTTCACCACTCTCACTTGGGGCAGTAATATGAAAAGCATCTCCTGACATTCCATAACCAACTAGTTCTGCATAAATTTTAGCATTTCTTTTTTTTGCAAATTCCATTTCCTCTAAAATAAGTATACCAGACCCTTCTCCCATGACGAAACCATCTCTATCAACATCCCAGGGGCGGGAAGCATGTTCGGGAGTATCATTATAAGAAGTACTTAAACTTCTGGCAGCACAAAAACCAGCTACTCCTAACTTGCAAACAGCTGCTTCTGCACCTCCTGCAATCATAACTTTAGCTGCACCTCTTTTAATCATTTCACCAGCATCTCCAATAGAATGCGCGCCAGTAGCACAAGCCGTTACAACAGCATGATTTGGGCCTTTAAAACCATACTTTATAGAAATTTGTCCAGATAAAAGATTTACCAAAGAAGAAGGTATGAAAAAAGGCGATAGTTTTCTTGGTCCCTTTGTATTAACAGTAAGCGAGCCATCATAAATTGTCTCCAATCCACCAATACCCGAACCGACAGATACTCCTACATAATTTTTATCTTCTTCATTAAGATTTTTTATACCTGAATCTTCTACAGCCATCTTTGCTGCGGCTATACCATATTGAATAAAACGATCATTTCTTTTTATATCTTTTACGTCCAAAGCTTGTGATCGATCAAAATAGTAAGGATCATTTTCATCATGAGAGATATACCCAGCTATTTTGCAGGGTAAATCATTCACATCAAAAGTATTTATTTTTTTTATTCCAGATTTACAATCTAGAATATTTTGCCAACTTTTTTCTAAATTTTGTCCTAAAGAAGTGAGTAAGCCAATGCCAGTGACAACTACCCTCTTCATTGATTAAAATTATTGTTTCTTTTCTTCAATAAATTTAATAGCATCTTGAACAGTTTGAATCGTTTCGGCTGCATCGTCTGGAATTTCTATTCCGAATTTTTCTTCAAAAGCCATAACTAATTCAACTGTATCAAGACTATCAGCTCCTAAATCATCAATAAACTTTGATTCAGGTGTAACTTTAGTTTCTTCAATACCTAAATGATCTATAACAATTTTTTTTACCTGTTCTTCTATTTCACTCATAAATAACTCCTTATAAAAAGTTTATTAGATTATAAATTTAGTATATGTCAACCTTTAAACCATTAACATACCTCCATTTATATGGAAGTTTTGGCCAGTTATATAGTTAGAATCGTCTGAAGATAAATAAAACACCAAACTTGCAACTTCTTCAGGTTTCCCAAACTTATTCATAGGTATTTTTTGTAAAATATTGTTTTTTTGTAATTCACTTAATTTATCTGTCATTGGAGAAATAATAAACCCAGGAGATACTATATTAACATTTATATTTCTTTTGGCGACTTCTAAAGCTACTGATTTATACATTGCTATCATTCCTGATTTAGATGAAGTATAGTTTGCCTGTCCAGAATTACCAGTTAAAGCAACAACTGAAGAAATACCTATAATTTTTCCACATCTATTTGCTATCATGGAAGGTAATAAAGATTTAATAATTATAAAATTAGAATTTAGATTTGTATCAATTACTTTTGACCATTGTGAAAACTTCATTCTTAATAGTAATGAGTCATCTGTAATACCAGCGTTATTAATTAATACATCTATATCTTTGTGGTCGTTTGAAATAATCTTCATAGATTCCTCAAGATCATTAATATCAGATAAATTCAATTTATAATAAAAGTGATCTTTACCATACTTTGATTTCAGTTTTTCTAATTTTTCTTGTGATGAAGATGTTAAAATTAATTTACACTCATTATCTAAAAATTTTTTACAAATCGATGAACCTATTCCTCCGCTTGATCCAGTTATAAAAATTTTTTTTCTTTGAGAGTTCATATTACTTTTACTTTAATAGATTTAAATCATTTACTTGATTAATAGAAGTTATTTCAAAAGATTTATTAATTCTTTTTACAAGGCCTGATAAAGTATTACCAGGTCCAATTTCAATTAATTTTTTTTCTTTAACATTTGCCAATTCTATAATGCTTTCTGTCCATTTTACTTTATTTGCCATTTGATTTGACAAACAGTCTTTTATAATTTTTCTATTATTGCTAATTTTTGAGCTATAATTAGATATAATACTAATATCTGACTCTAAAAAATCTATTTTCTCTATGTGTTTTTTTAATTCATTTTGAGCATTTAGCATTAAGTTACTATGAAATGCTGCAGATACATTAAGTTTAATAAATTTTTTTACTTTATTACTTAAAAAAAATTGCTTAGAATTTTCTAATTCATCATTCATGCCTGAAATAACAATTTGCATTGGGGAATTATCATTAGCAACTTGAATATTTAAATTATTTTCAAAGATAATTTTTTCAACTTCATTACTCGATAATCCTATTAAAGCTACCATTCCAGATTTATTCGGCTCAACCGCTTTATTCATAAGATCTCCCCTAATTTTTAATAATTTAGCACAATTATTGATTTTAATCATATTAGAGCAAACTAAAGCTGAATACTCTCCTAATGAGTGTCCTAGCATAGCTCTTACATTTAATTGTTTTAAGTCAAATTCACTATTTATAACCTTAAATATAGAGCATGAAGCTACAAATATAGAAAGCTGTGTATAATTAGTATTATTTAATTCATTTGATGAATTTTCGAAAATAATCTTTCTTAAATTTAAAGAAGTTGTCTCTTCTATTTCATCAAAAATTAATTTTGCAATATTGAAATTATCATGAAAATCCTTAGCCATACCTGTATATTGGCTACCTTGACCTGGAAACAGAAAAGAAGTCATTTTGTATTGATTTATTTGAAAAATTTTATATATGCAACCACAACTTCTCTCATTTTTAAAATTTGAGATTTAACCAAGGAGTAAAATGAATAAATTTGAAGCTGTATTGCTTATTAGCCCAGAAATTTCTCAAAAAGTGCTTTTAAAAGAAATAGAAGATTTCAAAAAACAGATAGATAGTAATAAAGGGAAAGTTGTAAATTCTGAAGATTGGGGACTGCGTGATCTAAGTTACAACATTGCATCTTTTAAAAAAGCCTTTTACAAATTTTTTCAAATTGAAATATCTGGTGGTATAATTCCTTTAATTAAAAATAATTTAAGTAACAATGAAAATATATTGAGGCATTTATTTATAAGGGTTGAAAAACATCAAGAACTTCCAACAAAATTATATTATGAAAAAAAATAAAAAAAATAAATTTAAATCTAAAGATGATAAAAAATCTTATCCATTTGAAGATAAAAAGAAATTTTGTCCTTTTAGTCAAAAAAATTCGCCTACGATTGATTACAAAGACTTAAAATTACTTTCAAGATATGTAAGTGAAAAGGGCAAAATTATTCCAAGTAGAATTACAAATGTATCACGGATAAAACAAAAAGAATTATCTACTGCTATCAAAAGATCAAGATTTTTAGCTTTAATGTCTTATACTCAAAAAAATTTCTAAAAATGAAAGTAATATTAACTACTAATATAAAAAAACTTGGCAAAATAGGAGAGCTTGTCAATGTAAAAGATGGGTATGCTAGAAATTATCTTTTACCTAAAAAAAAGGCATTGAGAAATACAAAATCAAATTTAGATTATTATGAAAAAATAAAAGAAGATATAATTAGTAAAGAAAAAGAAAAGTTAGAAAAAGCTAAACAATTGTTAGAAAATGCAAAAAAACTTAATATTGAATTCAGTAAAGAAGCCGATGATAAAGATCAATTATATGGAACTGTATCAAAAAAAGAAATTTTAAATTTTTTAAGTGAAAAAAACATAAAAATCCAATCTGATGATATTAAAATCATTAATCCAATTAAATCAATTGGAAATCATGAAATTGAGCTAAATCCTTATGAAGGTGTAGTGGATAAAGTGAATATTGTAGTAAAAAAGAATTAATTATTCACACTATTAATATAATATTAACTAATAAATTTTCAGAAATATTGTTAATTAAAAATTTTCCTTTAAAGAAAAATTATGACTTTAAACAAAATTGTTGAAATTGATAATATTGACAATTATGATTCAAATATAACCAAGTTTCAAAATATTGAGGCAGAAATTGCAATTATAGGTTGCTTGTTATGGGATAATCGAAACTTTGATAAAATCGCTGATTTTTTACATGAAGATCATTTTACAGATAAAAATAATAAGTTAGTTTATAAAACTATTAAAAACCTTTTAAATAAAAATATCTTAGTTTCTCCTATAACTCTAAAAAATTATTTAGACGATAATGAAAATAAATTTGACCATTATCAATATTTAAACCAAATAAAAGACTCAGCACCTTCTACTCAGAACGCATATCAATATGCAAAAGTTTTGTACGAATTGCATATTAAAAGATCCTTGGTGGGCATTGGCCAAAATATAGTTAGTGAAGCTATACATAACTCTGAAGAATTAACTGGGAATGATTTGATAGAAAATGCTGAAAATGATTTATACAATCTTTCTCAATCAGGAAATGCAGAAAGAAAATATTTTTCTTTTGATTCGGCACTTCAAAATGCAATTAATATTATAGATGAATCATTTAAAAGAGATGGTAAGATAGCTGGATTAGCTACAGGGTTAAAAGATTTAGATAAAAAACTTGGTGGTCTTCATAGATCTGATCTAATAATAATAGCTGGACGACCCTCAATGGGGAAAACTGCATTAGGTACAAATTTTGCTTTTAATATAGCAAATAAATTAAAAGAAGAAGAAGATGAATTTGGAAATAAAAAACGAATTGATGGAGGAAAAGTTGCTTTTTTTTCATTAGAAATGTCCGCAGAACAATTAGCAACTAGAGTACTTGCTGAACAAACTAAAATTTCAAGTGATAAAATGAGAAAAGCCGAATTATCAAAAGATGATTTTAAAAAAATAGCTCAAATTAGCGGCGAGCTAGAAAATTTAAATTTAATTATTGATGATAACCCAATATTAAGTATTCCTTCATTAAGAGCAAGAGCTAGAAGGTTAAAAAGAATTTATGATATAGATTTAATTATAATTGACTACTTACAATTGATGAGCGGGACTTCGAATGTTAGAAATGATGGAAGAGTTCAAGAAATTTCTGAAATAACAAGAGGGTTAAAAGCTATTGCTAAAGAATTAAACATTCCAATTGTTGCGCTTTCTCAACTATCACGACAAGTCGAGCAGAGAGAAGATAAAAGACCTCAGCTTTCAGATTTGAGAGAAAGTGGAACTATTGAGCAAGATGCTGATGTAGTAATTTTTATCTTTAGGGAAAGTTATTATTTGGAAAGAACAGAACCGATTAAAAAAGCAGATGAAGTAGAAGAAAAATATGTTGATAGACACCAAAGATGGCGAGAATTATGTGAAAAAAATTACAATGTAGCTGAAATAATTATAGCAAAACAAAGACATGGACCTATAGGAACAATCAAATCTCATTTTGATCCTAATTTAACAAAATTTAGCAATCTATCTTCCAAAGATTATGATAACATTATGGAGTAATGAATTCTCCTTGTGTACTCGAAGTAAATTTAAAAAATTTAATCCATAATTATAAAGTATTTAATAAAATTACTAATGCCAAAGTTGCGGCTACAATTAAAGCAGATGCTTATGGGATGGGATCTAAAAAAATATTTAATATTTTAAGTAAAGTCGGCTGTAAACATTTCTTTGTAGCTACTTTGCAAGAAGGTATAGAAATTAGGACAAAATATAAGAATGAGTCAATATATGTTTTAAATGGAATTGATGATAATCAAATTAATCTTTTTAAAACAAAAAATCTAATTCCAATAATTAATTCAAAAAAAGAAGTTTCTATTGTTTTAAGAAAAAAAATTAAATTCGGTATACATATTGATACAGGAATTAATAGATTAGGCATAGAAGATATAAATTATTTAAAAAAAAATCTATTAAATAGCAATTATTTAGTAATAATTCTCAGTCATCTTGCTAGTGCTGATGAAAAAAATAATAAATATAATATTTATCAAAATGAAAGATTTAAAAAATTTAAAAAATTTTTTAAGAATAAAAAAATTATTTATAGTTTATCAAGCTCTATGGGAGTAACCTTGGGTAATGAATTTCATTATGACTTAATTAGACCTGGAATTTCACTGTATGGAGGACATCATTTCAATCAAAAACTTAAAAAATTGATTAAACCGGTGGTTATTCTGAAAGCTAAAATATTACAAATTAAGACAATTTTAAAAAACCAATTTATTGGATACAACCAAACTTTTAAAACAAAAAAAAATACTAAAGTAGCTATTGTAGGTATAGGATATGGAGATGGTTTTCCTAGAAGATTAAGTAATAAAGCTTCATTATATATTGGTAAAGTCAAATATAAAATACTTGGTAGAGTTTCGATGGATAGTATAACAATAGATATATCAAAATCAAAAAAAACATTTAAAATTGGTAATTATATTGAAATAATTAATTATTATCAAACAATTGACAATTTAGCTCAACAAAGTGATACAATTAGTAATGAAATATTAACTTCAATAACAAAAAGAGTAAAAAGAATTTATAATGAATAAGAAAAAAATATTTTATTCAATAACAGCAATAATAGTTTTAATTTTTTTAATATTAAATTCGAAAGATTTTAGAATTGATGCATCTTCTGATACTTTAGTTGCGCAACATGATGAAGATTTTCAATTCTACAAAAATTATAATCAAATTTTTCCATCGAGAAATTTTCTAGTTATTGCAGTAAAATCTAATACAAAAATTAATGATGCTTATATTAAAAATATTGAAATAATATCAAAGAAATTAAGTTCATTGAAACAAGTTGAAAATATTTTTAATATTAATAAAGCTCCTATTTTATTCTCTAATAATACTGATCTTTTAGATCTATCAAACGCAAAGATAGAAACAATAGCTAATTCAAATTACAATCTTAATATTGTTTTGAATGAATTTGCAGAAAGTCCAATATATAAAGATCAAATAATTAATACTAAAAAAAATATATCTTCAATAATTATATATCTGAAACAAAATAAAAAACTAATAGCTGAAAAGAATAAATATAAAAATTTTATTAATAAAGAATCAAAACAAAATTATTTAAAAATTAAATCTCAAATTAACAGTGAAAGAAAGTTGTTAATAAATGACATAAGAAAGATTTTAAAAAATAGTGATCAAAATTATGAATATTACTTAGGTGGAATAGACATGATTGCTGATGATGTTATCACTTTTGTTAAAAAAGATATAATAATTTTCAGTATAGCAGTTTTACTTTTTGTTATATTAATTTTATTTATTATCTTTAGAGAAATTAAATGGGTTGTAATTTGCCTAACAACTTCTTGTTATGCAGTAGCATCTATGTTTGGGCTTTT
>MDTE01196662.1_pt1 | contig 14486 bp, 12 predicted proteins | sample 811231 | NCBI WGS metagenome assembly MDTE01 (sample SAMN05326651, study PRJNA326480) | marine metagenome | isolation source: seawater | place: Indian Ocean: Red Sea | collected 2010 | reverse complement strand
TACTTTTCTACTTTTAGGAACCGCATACTCGCTTGACAGCAAACATAAGGAAGCAATTAAATATTTGCGTAGAAGCATTCAACTATCACCAAATGATCTAGAAGCAAAAATGGAACTGGCAAATGCTTATCAAGCAGCCGGCCTTTTTGACAAGTCAGAGTCAGAGTACTTAGATATAAAAGCTCTTGATGAAAACAATCTTCAATTATTGTACAACTTAGCTCAACTAAAAGCTAAAATGGGGAATGTTGACGAAGCCATACAACTATATCGCGATGTTATAGCTTTAGATGAAAATAATATTGGTGCATTAAATAACCTAGGTAATTTAATTTACTTGGAGGATGACATACAAGAGGCATTCATGTGCCTAAATAAAGCGATCACACTTTCTGATAATAAATCACGTTTTTTATATAATCTTGCTAGGAAACAAGCAGAATTTGGATACTGGGATGAGGCAGAAGAAAATTTTAAAAAAATATTTCACCTTGATCCGACATTTGGCTGGGCTATCTCGAATTACGCTGATTTGTTGAGAAACACCGCTAGAATCGAGGAGGCTATAACTTTTTATCAAAAGCTAGAAAACCTTGATGAGAATGATTTAGACGCACCGTTGTTATATTCTAACTACATTGCAAATCTGAATTATATTAATGAAGACAATGAAGAAATTTATAGAAAAAGCAAAAACTGGGAATCTAGAATTAAGGTAGCAGACCCGCCCAATAAAACCGTCTTTAAAAATGATAAAACACCCAATAGGCCACTTAAGATAGGTTATGTATCTGCCGACTTTAAACAACATTCCAACAGTTGGTTTTTTCTGCCCCTTTTGGAAAATCACGATAAAAAAAATATTATAAGCTATTGTTTTTCTGATACTAACCATCCCGATGATATCACCGAGAGAATAAAACAGCATTGCAATCACTGGCATTCAATCACAGGCTATGACAATTTGAATGCTTACAAACTTATAAAAAATGAAAAAATAGATATATTAGTAGATCTTGCTGGGCACTTAGCAGGAAATAGGTTAACACTTTTTAACTATAAACCTGCGCCAATCCAACTATCTTGGCTCGGATACCCAAATACCACGGGACTGAGTGCTATTGATTATAGAATAACCGATGTTTTAACCAACCCCAAAGGTGAAGCCGATCTTTATTATTCAGAAAAACTGTACAGACTTCCTAATGGTTTTTTGTGTTATAACCCCCTATCTACAGCGCCAGAAGTTTGTGATGCTCCTTGTTTAACTTCTTCTAGAATAACCTTTGGCTCTTTCAATAATTTAGCGAAAGTAACTAAATCCACCATCGAGTTGTGGGCAAAATGTATTCTAAATGTCCCAAAATCAAAATTAATCTTAAAGGCTAAATCATTATCTAACCCTTCAACCGCCGAAAGAATTATCAAGAGCTTTAATGAATATGGCGTAGATAGAGAGAGAGTGGAGCTAATACCGACCAGCAAATCTGTTGAGGAACATCTTTCCATTTATAACCAGATTGATATTGCTTTAGACACCACACCATATAATGGCACAACAACAACTTTTGAGGCATTATGGATGGGGGTACCCGTAATTGCACTCTGGGGAAATAGACATGCTAGTAGAGTTGGAGGGTCTATATTAACCAATATATCTCATAGTAACCTAGTCGTTGATTCAAAAGAGGACTATATAAAAGTAGCTAAGGAGTTAGCTGAGAACCCAAATAGAATTAACAAAATTCGTCATCACTTGAGAGAAAAGCTCTCCTCTTCTAGCTATTGTGACCCTGCAGCCTTTAGTAAAAAAATGGAAGCTGCTTATTGTGACATGTGGAACAAATGGTCAAAATCTCAATAGCAGTCATTAACAATAAGGTCGCCTGTGACTGATCTTCAACTAATCAACCGGCGTCGTGGCTGGATTGTAGTCGGTCTAGGTTTTATATCTTTAGCATTTATGTTTGGCACTCGATCCTCAGTCAGTATGGTTCTACCCCTGTGGCAGTTGCAGCTCGGTTGGACTGGCACTCAGGTTGCGACAGGGGCCTCTGTCGTCTTTGCAATGATGGCTATAGGCTCCCCAATAGCCGGAAATTTTATGGATCGTTACGGAGGTAGATTAGTAATGGCCGTCGGACTCGCCGCTGCTGCTATAGGAATTGGCAGTACCTCTTTTATTTCTAGTGCATATTACTATTTTATCTTTTTTGGTATAATTGGTGGGATTGGCCAAGCTTCCGTCTCAATTCCACTTGTGACAGCTATTGTATCCGGTTATTTTGATCGCCTCCGGGGACTGGCGATCGGGATCGCTGTAGCAGGTGCCTCTGCTGGACAACTTCCAATTCTATCTGGTCTTGGAATTTTAATTGCATTTTTTGGATGGAGAACATCCTATCAGGTGCTTGGTATCATATTAGGTCTAATCACGTTACTTGTTATTATTTTACTGAAGCCTCCAATAGACAGAGAGGACAATGTTGCTAGTACTGATTACTCTGGGGGCGATAGACTACCCCAGCGGATCCAATTTCTTTTCAGCAACAAAGTTTTTATACCATTATTCGGGGCATTCACACTTTGTGGCTTTACGACCGCGGGGGTAATTGATGTATATTTTGTGCCCTACGCTATTTCTTCGGGATATACTCTGGTCGAAGCCTCAACCGCATATGGAATACATGGTGTCGGAAACTTGATAGGCGTCATCTTATTTTCATGGCTAGCTGACCAAGTAAACAGGCCACGATTATTAGCATTAATGTTCTTCCTTCGAGCTTTAACCTTTATTCTTTTAATATTTATTTCTACTGATCTAAATTTAATGTTTGTTTTCGCAGTGATTTTTGGAGTGCTAAATTTTGCTACCTTTCCCGTTATCGCTAATATAGTTGCGACACATATTGGAGTAGGTATCATTGGACTAACACTTGGCCTTTTGTTCGGGGGTCATTCCCTCGGGGCCGCAGTAGGGGCATTTATAGGTGGTTGGATATTTGACCTAACTGCTCAACATCTCTGGATTTGGTGGCTTTCCTTCTTTCTAGCTATATTAGCTGGCTCTTTTGCGCTGCTAGTAAAGGAAAATCGTTTAACCCAGGAAAGAACATCTCCAGCCTAGCCGCTATCTTTATCGTTTTTAGAAATTATTCTATTATTTTAACTAAAACTACCAAAATTCTGAACCTAATATTTGTGTGGAAACAAAAATAGTTGATAAAAGATAATATTAGAAACAAGCCTTTTTTTGGGATTGGCTTAGCATTATTTGGGGCTCTAATTATAACCCCAGACACGCTTTTAATAAGGCTATCCGGTTTAGACGGTTGGGGACTTACTATATCCCGTGGCGCATTAATTGGAATTACTTTATTGTCGATATGGTTATTTATATCCAGGAGAGATATCAAAACTGAATTTAAAAATGCTATGTCAATTCCATTTTTACTTCTGTTGTTATCCTCAGGCACAAGTAATATTTCATTTAACTTTGCAACAACAGAGACCCAGATTACCGTAGTCTTGAGCACTCTGGCTACCATGCCAATTATGGCAGCCATTTTGAGTATTATTATTCTTCGAGAAAAACCCGCCTCGTTAACTTGGCTAGCCGTATTTTTTTGTTTTATCGGAGTACTGATTGTAATATTTAATGCTCAAGCCCCTATAAACAATCCATCCGGCAATATATTCTTGGGTGGCATATTTAGTTTGATAAGCGCCTTCGGACTGTCACTCTTTTTTATACTATCAAGAAAATACCCAAATACTCCTATAATATTGGCAGTAGCTCTAGGAAATTTAATATCTTGCTTAGTTGGCTTTATGGTCTCACCTGATTCCTCAATTTTTGGTGGAAATATTATTCCCATCCTTTTAATGGGGATCGTAGTAATGCCAACTGCCCTAATCTGTCTTGCTTTTGCACCCCGATACACCTCTGCAACAAATGTAAGCCTTCTTGTACTTTTAGAAATGATACTTGGACCATTTTGGGTCTGGATGGGAACTGGAGAACAACCAAACTTGATGGTGTTTTACGGGGCAGTACTAGTTTTGTTTACACTTTTGACCTATTTTTACCTAACTTCAAAAGAATTGGCTACTCTTAAGACATAAAATACCATGATGATTAAAGCTCATTTATTTTATTTGCATGTAGACTATCCCTAGATATACTAAAGTAGCCCAGGATAGTTGATTTTCCGAAGTTTAGGATATTTTTGGGGTAACTAAGTTAAATAATTTAATAATAAAGGGGGAGAATTATGTTGAGAAAAGTATTTCTAGCTTTGCTTATGCTGTTTCTTTGTTTTTCGTCGAAGAACACAGAAGCTAAAGATGTCAAAGTTGGTTTTTCAATTTCCAAGACTGGCATTTTTGCTGCAGCTGCAGGCTCTCAGCTAAACACTTACAAATTGTGGGGTGAGCAGGTCAACGCCGCAGGCGGTTTAACAGTTGGTGGGAAGCGACATCCTATAAAGCTTGTTTTTTATGATGATCAGTCAAATACGGCTAAAGCAGTACAGATTTATGAAAAACTAATTACAAAAGATAAAGTTGATTTACTTTTAGCTCCTTGGGGTACCGCCCTTCATGTAGCAATAGTTGGTGTGCTGGAGAGATACAAATTTCCAATGGTTGGAAATTCAGCAGCCTCCGTACTTTTAAGAGATGTAAAAGCTAAAAATATCTGGTTTCCAACATCATCTTTCCCGGACGTGCAAAGTACAGCAATAGCAGAAATACTTCAAAATCAAGGAGTAAAATCAGTATCTCTGATTACTAACCAACTTCAATATACTCAGGAAAACAAAAAATTTATTATACCTGCATTAAAGAAAGCCGGGATAAAATTATTAGTTAACGAAGATTATCCTCCGGGCGTAAAGGACCTAACTGCCCTGTTGACAAAGGTAAAATCCGCAAATGCAGACGCAGTCCTAGCGTACACCTATCCAGGTGATTCTGTTTTATATGCTAAGGGTGCCAGAGAGGTGGGTTTAAATGCAAAGACGCAGGTTGTTTTATTAGGACCACAATACGGATTTTTTGGAGGAATATTTGGTCCAGCGGCTAATGGCCTAATTACAATGGGACACTGGACACCCTATCGAAAAGATTGGCCAAATGCCAAAAAGTTTTATGATGATTATACTGCTAGATGGAAGGGTCCTCCGGACACATTAGATGCACCTATGACCCAAATGTCAGTTGAGATACTGGAACAAGCGGTGGCAAAGTCAGGATTGAACAGAGACAAGTTGAGAAAAACTATTTCCTCTGAGACCTTCCAGACTATTAATGGCCCCGTTCGTTTTGAGGGCGTTATGAACGTTCTTCTTCCAACTATGATGTCTCAAATACAAGATGGGAAAATCCACATCATATGGCCACCCAAACAGGCCACAGCTAAAATCATTTCAAAGCCGGCTTGGAAGTAGTCATTTTACTAAATATGTGTAAAGGAAGCTGCTAGATTAGAGGTAATATAGTAGCTTCCTATTTTTTTGAGGTGGTAAGATGACTGATCTGATGAGTGGCCAACTACTCATTTCAGCTCTGGTTCTTGGGGGAATATACGGTCTCATCGCATTGGGGCTAAATTTAATTTATGGGACAATGCGCTTGCTGAACGTGGCTCACGGAGAGGTGTTAATGCTAGGGGGCTATCTGGCATTCTGGCTATTTACCCTTACGGGTATAGGTCCAATTTACTCAATGTTTATAGCTTTTGCCTTAGGTGGAGCCCTAGGAGCAATTCTATATTATTTCGTATGTAAACGAGTACTAAAATCATCCAAAGTAATCGAACAAATTGAGGCAAACTCGTTACTTGTTTTGTTTGGAGCATCTATCATTTTTCAAAATATAATTGCATTGGCTTTTACACCAACCGCGAGGGGTTACTCCTACTTTAATGACATTATCCAATTTGGGGCTTTTCAAGTTACAACTGGCAGACTTTTTGTTCTTGTAACTGGCCTATCGGTGTGTCTGATAAGTATATTATTTTTTCGATACTCTATGATAGGGCTGTCAATAAGAGCATTAATTCAGCAACCGGATGCGGCAAACTTAGTAGGTATAAATGTTGAAAAAACCCGCCTGGTAAGCTTCTCTCTCGGTTTTGCAATAGCAGGGCTTACTGGATGCCTAGTAAGCATGTTGGAGCAAGTTTCACCGTTTATGGGATTCCCATTTACTATAGCCGCATTTGTTGTAATCATTATCGGCGGTTTAGGTAATTTAGCTGGGGGCCTAGCCGGAGCTTTTCTTCTGGCATTTATAGAAGTTTATGGAGTTGTTTTGACCACCGCAAGCATGCGATCCATTCTAATTTATGGGGTTTTTATAGCTGTTTTGATTTGGAGGCCAAAAGGTATATTTGGAAAAGAGAGAGGTATCAAATGACCTTACCATCCAATCGAGTCATAGGGTTCGCAGCTTTAATTACATTTATATTTTTAGGCATTCCTATGCTTGGTAGTGAATATGTTATGGGTCTTGGTTTAACACTGCTAATGTGGATAGCATTAACCCAAAGCTGGGTAATCCTATCCGCGATGACTGGATACATTTCATTGGGACACGCAGTTTTTTTTGGTGTAGGTGCGTATGTTATGGTCCTTTGCTTTAATACTATACCTTTTATTCTATCCATCATTATCGCTGGTTTAGTAGGATTTATTTTAGCGTTTGTGATCGGATATCCGTGTCTAAGGGTTAGAGGACCTTATTTTGTTATTCTCACATTCGGCTTAGCGGAACTCATAAAATTTATTGTAATAAATGTAGAGGCAGGTATGGGGAAATTTGGGCGCCTTGTTTTTGGCGCTCCCAGCCTTGAAATTTTATATTACTTGATTTTAAGTCTGGCACTAACTTCAATTCTTGTTACTTATTTTGTACGTCGTTCTCGTTTTGGTTTTGGATTACGGGCTATTAGAGAAAATGAAGAAGCCGCGGAGACACTTGGAATTGATGTGGCACGTTTTAAGGCACTTGCATTTGCTATCTCTGCGACAGTTCCAAGTATGGTAGGCGCTGTAATGATATTAAGGAATAGTTACTTTGAACCTATGGATGTATTTAATCCAGTCACTTCCTTCACCATTGTATCCATGGCAATAATTGGAGGTGGAGATGACGCCCCTGGTCCAATATATGGAGCACTGGCTTTGGTATTATTACAGGAATTACTATGGGCTAACTGGCCAGAAATTTACATGATAATCTTGGGCATTCTTCTTATAATCTTTGTCCTTAAAGCCCCCCAAGGGATTCATGGTTGGATTTTATCATACCGGAAATTTGGGAAGTATGAAAATTCTTGAATTAAAAAATGTTAGTAAAACTTTTGGCGGGCTTCAGGCAGTAAAATCTATCAATCTGTCAGTGGAAAAGGGAGAAATTGTCGGACTGATGGGTGCTAATGGTGCAGGTAAAACAACCCTATTCAACTTGATATCAGGAAATCAAAAACCCACGACAGGAGAAATCTGGTTCCAAGACCAGAGAACAGATCGACTACGAGCCGATCAAATTAATCGATTGGGAGTAGGTAGAGCGTTTCAAATTGTCAGACCATTTGCTGGCCTTACGGTACTAGAAAATGTAATGATTGGCTCTCTCTATGGGAAGGGTCGTCAACACTCGGGCTCAAGTGCAAGGAGAGAAGCTACAGAAATCTTGGCTAAAGTTGGACTAGTAGACAGAAAATTAGATATAGCTGGAACTTTAACACTAGCGGGAAGAAAGAGACTGGAGATTGCACGATCTCTCGCAACCCAGCCCAACCTACTGCTACTTGACGAAGTAATGGCTGGTTTAACTCCTGCAGAGGTCTCAGAGGCATCAAAAATGATAATGGCTCTTCAAAAGGAACAAAGCCTTACACTCATTATTATTGAACATGTTATGAGAGCTTTAATGAACCTAAGCGAGAGATTGGTAGTCATACATCACGGATCCAAGATCGCAGAGGGATCACCTAAAGAAATTTCGGAAAGTCCTGTTGTAAACGAGGCATATTTTGGAGTAACTAACGATGAGTGAATTTCTAAGACTCGAAAAATTATACTCTGGGTATGATGATGTCTCTATAATTAATGGTATCAGTCTTAGCGTTGAAAGAGGATCTGTGACTGCACTCGTCGGCAGCAATGGCGCGGGAAAAACAACATTAATGAGGACTCTATCTGGTTTACTTCCTCTAACACATGGAAAAATCATCTTTGATAATGAACCCATTGGTAATTGGGCACCTAACCAACGTGTGGATATTGGGTTATCACTGGTTCCAGAAGGTAGGCTTATCTTTCCCGAATTCTCAGTAGAAGAAAACCTTCGTATAGGGGCAGTCACTCCCCGAGCAAAGGGAAAACTTACATCACGCATGGAAGAAATGTTCGAACTATTTCCCCGGCTTAAAGAAAGACGTGAACAAAGCGGTGGCACCTTGTCTGGCGGCGAGCAACAAATGCTTGCTATTGCTAGGAGTTTAATGTCAGACCCTAAACTACTCCTACTTGATGAACCCAGCCTTGGATTGGCACCAAACATTGCAAAGTTTCTGTTTGAAATGGTCCTTCGAGTTAAAAAATTAGGAGTAACAGTATTTATTGTAGAACAAGACATAAGGTCAACTTTAGAAATTGCTGACAAAGGTTATGTTATAGAAAATGGCAAAATCGTAATGCAAGGATTAGCAGAAGACTTACTAGCTAATGAGACTATTAAATCCGTCTATCTCGGAATTTAAGCTAAACTCTGTAAAAAAAATTTACTACATTAAATAGACATAAATGAGATCAAAGTTTTCAACCAATCTCCATTTGGATTACTTGTTTTTACATGAGCCTCCAAGTGATCACAACCTGCCATTTCTAGCCGAGTAACTTTTGTCCCTACCTTTTTCAAAGCTTGTTCCATTTTTAGGGCCTGAGTTTTTAAATGCGGAAAATCACTATCTCCGTACGAAATAAAAAATTTTGGAGTAGGCTTGTTAACAAAAAGGATTGGACTAGCTTTTTTTGCCATCCCATTCCCCTCTCTACCTAAAAAGCGAGGACGTTGCGTTAAACCTGACCCTTCGCCAAAAAAAAACACACCTGAAACCGGAATACACCCCCGAATTGCGTCTAGGGGTATGTTGGCCTGTTCCTGCCACTCATCCGATACACTGATCAAACTTGCGTAATGCCCGCCAGCAGAGTGCCCCCCTAAATAAATTTTAGTTGGATCGCCTCCATATTTTTCAATATTCTTATAAACCCAAGTTAACGCATCAACACAATCATTTAACCCGGCTGGAAATAGGTCCATGGGTGCCAGCCGATAACCCACAGTAACAAAAATAATATTATTGGCCAGAAGTGATGGTGCCATAAAGTTATTCCATTCTTTATAACCAGTGGTCCAACCACCCCCATGGATAAACATAAATACGGAGCCCGATGGATTTTCGGGGCAGTGTATTCCAATACTTTGGTAGGGGTTGCTACCGTACAAGACATCTTCGCCAGAAATACAAGAACCAAGTTTGGTAATTTTATTTACATACGCCCGTGCAAATTCACTCACCTCATCTTGCTCAGGATAATCTTCAGGTTTCATTTTAAGACCCCCTCTCTGTAATAGAATTAAAAACTTTCTCAGAGGTCATAGGTAATGTCCTGATGCGCGCACCAGATGCATTTTGTATTGCGTTAGAAATAGCTGCCGGGACTGTAACAAGGGGTATTTCACCAACACCCTTTGCTCCGTAAGGACCATCGGGCTCTGGATGTTCAACAATTATAGGATTTATCTCATATGGCACATCTAGAGATCCAGGTATTTTATAATCCATAAGATTAGGGTTAGCTAGACGCCCGCCATCCCATACCATTTCCTCAACAAGAGCGAGGCCTAATCCCTGAACAAAACCTCCTTCGATTTGCCCCTCAACAAGTTGAGGATTTATAGCCTTTCCCACATCTGTTGCTGTCCAAGCCTGAACTACTTTGGTTTGACCGGTTCTCTTATCAACTTCAATTTCTACAAGTGTAGCATTAAATGCATAAACACCAATTTGAGAAAATGGAACCCCTGACACAACAGCACGTTTGGGATCTACACTAGGATTATCATAGACTAGAGAATTTGAACCAATAATTGGACCACCAACGCCCCAGTGAGTGTACTTGGAAACTTCAAAAAATGATACATCTCGGCCTGGAACTCCCTTTATTCCAGCTCTTCCACCAGGCAGTAACTCAATATCTTCAGCAGAGCATTCTAACATTTCTGATACAGCCTGCTTAATCTGTTTTTCAGCCTCCTTCGAGGCACCTACAACTGCTCGCCCAGTAGTATAAGTAACCCGACTAGCTGTGGTTCCCCAGTTGAACGGCGATCCATCAGTGTCAGGGCTGGACAACGCAACATTCTCTATAGGTACCTGAAGAGACTCAGCACAGATCTGGGACAAAACCGTATCAGACCCCTGACCTATATCAGTGGCCCCCGTATTAAGAGAAACGGTGCCATCCTCCAGCAACCTCACTATAGCTCCAGTTCCTAAAAGCCCACTAATATGGCCGCCGATAGCTATTCCAAATCCGCGATATTTTGAACCAGACGATGTCGGGTCATCAGTCTTGCGATTACCCAAATTTGACATTTCTTTGACCTTACTTATACACTCGTTTAAACCGTTTGACTCCACAACTTGTCCACCAAACCACCTATCGCCACTTTTCATGGTATTTTTAAGACGGATTTCAACGGGATCCATTTCTAATTTGTCAGCAATTTCATCAATTTGACTTTCTGTAGCAAAATTTATTTGTGGATTACCAAAACCACGAAAAGCTGCAAATCGTAAACGGTTTGTATACACTACTCTGCCCTCGGCCCTAGTATTCGGGATATTATAAGGGCCCCTTGCACACATTAAACTATATCCTAGAACCCCTGGGCTATCATCAGCATAAGCACCCCCGTCCATTAAAATATTTACGTCCCTAGCTATAAAGGTTCCATCATTTTTAACTCCTGTTTTACACCTGATAAATGAGGGATGACGTGCGCGTACAATTTCAAAGTCCTCTTCGCGACTCAAAATTAGTTTCACAGGTAGGCCCGTCTCTAAAGCCAATTTTACGACAATTGGCTGGACATGAGCCTCCATCTTATTTCCAAAACCCGCTCCAACTTTGGGAGTAAGGCACCTTAATTTTGACATAGGCAAGCCAAGTGTTTCACAAACATTTGCTTGAACACGAAAAACCGACTGGTTAGCTGACCAAAGTTCAACACGTCCATTTCCATCAATATCAGCTAGAGCACCACAGGTTTCAATAGGTAGGTGATTTTGTGCCTGGGTTTCATAAATATTTTCGACAATCAAATCACAGTCATCCCAAGCAGACTCTACATCTCCCTCAGACATCTTGGTCTCAGACATGACGTTACCATATGATATAGCATCAAATATTTTAATATAATCATTCAGGTTTTCGTGAATAATTGGCGCATCATCAGCAATTGCATCGTGCATATTAAGAACAGCTGGTAATTCCTTATATTTTACATTAATGAGACCTACTGCATTTCGTGCTATTTCAGGGGTTGTAGCTGCAACAGCAGCAACTGGCTCTCCAAGGTATCTGACCTTATCTTTGGCTAAGGCCCCCTCGTCCTTTATAAACGGGCCCATGTATGCCCTATCAAAATTATCACCTGTAATTATCGCCTTGACCCCATTGAGAGCCATCGCACTCTCAATATTATAGGATACAATTTCAGCATGAGGAAAAGGACTTTGTAATATTGCTCCAAAGAGCATATTTGGTCGCTTTAGGTCCGCTATATAACTGGCCTTACCTAATACTTTCTCTGCCGATTCAACTTTATTTGGTGAGGCACCTACGCCTCCAGCAATCTCCGGTGTGATCCTATTCATTATGCTAATTCCTCTGAATTTAAAGACCGTGAAGCTTCCAGTGTTGCATCAATAATCTTTTTATAACCAGAACAACGACAAAGATTGCCCGAGATTGCCTCCCTGACTTCATCAATTGTGGGGTTAGGAACCTTATCGAGAAGAGCTTTGATTGTAATTAACATACCACTAATACAAAACCCACATTGGACGGCCCCATTTTCAGAAAATGCATTCTGTAAATTTGAGAGATTTCGGTCGATAGCTAAACCCTCAACTGTAGTGACTTCAGAAGAGTTGCAAAAACCTGCAACGGTTAAACAACTCCTCACAGGTACGCCATCTTTGATTACTGTGCAAGCTCCACAAACACCCTGATTACAGCCACGCTTTGTTCCTGTTAGATCTAGCTGATCACGCAGTAGGGTTAGTAATGTCTCGGAACCTGAAACTGTCGCATCATAGTTTTCGCCATTAATTTTTAGCTCAATTAATTTTTTAGAACTCATGTAGGTCTAGCCTCCAAAAGTTTTTTCTGTGCGTTCTGCACAGCACAGATTACAAGTTGTGGAACCAACTTGCGCCTATAATCTGCGGTTCCACGCACATCATCAGTGGGGTCACAAGCATCTGCTAATTCTTTTCCCGCTTTCAATAATAAAGTTTCGGAAAGATCCGAACCCTCAAGTCGTTTTTCTACATCTACAAGTCTTACTGGCATTGGCCCACAAGCGCCTACTGCAAGTTTTATGCTTTTACATGTCTTACCGTTCATAGTTAAAATAATATTTACTGAAGCTGTAGCATAGTCACCTTCAACCCTCGCAAATTTTTCGTGATGACCGATAGCTAGTTTGCTGGGCTTTGGTAAATATAAAGCGCTAATAATTTCCCCAGGTTTGAGTACAGTCTTATACCAGTCAACAAAAAAGTCTGTTATTGGAAGACGACTCACCCCCCCACTCGCTGTTATTTCTATCTCAGCATCTGCGGCAAACAAAGCAGGTATATAATCTGCAGCTGGATCTGCAAAAGCCACGGACCCCCCCATAGTACCCATGTTACGAACTGTCGGATTTGCAATTTTTTGGGCAGCGTCTTTTAGCCCAGACAGCCCACCAATTAGTAGATCCGACTGGGCTGTTTCTGCATGACGGGATAATGCACCAATCTTAATTTCTCCGCTAGAGTTTCTACTTATTCCAGAGAGCTCAGCTAAATCCTTCAGGTTCACTAAACCTACTGGATCAATTAGATTTGCGTTTAACATTGCAACCAGGGTTGCCCCCCCGGCAATAGGGACCCTGGCTGGATTTGCGACTAACATTTCAATTGCATCACTAACAGAAGAAGGATTTAACAATATATCAGTATGATTAAAATTTTGTGGGTCTTTTTTTACAATATTTGATTGGCCGAAAGGCATTACTCTAAACATGCCTAAAAATTCTATTATTTTACGCCATATTGATGTTTTAGGTAAGATAATAGGTTTGGTACTTGCCTCAGCATAACCAGTTTCTATAGCTCTACCAAAATTAGCAGCAAATTCATCTGCCATTTTTAAAGCCGATTTTTTAATTATACCTAGTCCATATTTACCGAGCCTACCCGATATTGTAACCTCAGACGAAAATTCCAACTTTGTTTTTTGTTCCGAAATAGCCCTCAAGCTTAAAATATTTTCAGAGGAAATTATGCTCGCTTGAGTTCCCTCCTGACCTGTGGTGCGAGAGTGTAGCTCTGAATTCTCTATCTCTTTTGTGACTTCAACATTAAGATTAAAACTGGCCCTTATTATTCCGATAGTGACCAATACGTCGGCTCTAAAATTTTTTTCGTCCAATTGTTCAACATTTTGGCAACCTGGAATACACCCAGCCATTAAGTTTGGATCCTTGATTTTTGCCCAAACAAAATCTGCGGGTTGATCAACTTCGAAAGAACCCTCTAAACGCATATATTCTCCACTACTTAATTACCAATAAATATTTCACCTTTGTTCTTTAGCCACGATCATTTTTGGATCAACGACCTTACCATCTTCAATAATTAATTTTCCATCTAGTTCTATAGAGCAACTTCTCATAGGAACATCATAGTGCCCTCGCGTTGTTCTATTGCCTCCACCTTGTGTATTTGGTCCAGTAGAAAACAAAAAATTTCCTGGAAAACACCTTGAAGCCGCTCTACTTCTCTCAGGACCATCCCCGTAAAGCGCTATTGAGTCCCACCGAGCTTGAGGGTTCAAGCCCCATCCAAGGTGTGACAAAGCAAATGGGTCTCGGTCTCCGTCAAATTCAACCCCCTCCTCTAACCATTCTCTCATGAGGGTAGCGTCTAAACCACCTTCGATACTAGTAATATGGCCGTCCTCAATTGTAAGCTTTATCTCATCAATAACATACCTGCAGTAAGGCAAAATGACGATATCTCCAGGCTGAATAACTACGGTTCCATGCGCGCTGCCCTCATTTGGGAAGGTGTGAATGTGGCCCACACCCCACTGGTCAAACCGTCCAGGTTCATCGGCCATTCCGTATTGGCTCAT
>MDTE01014937.1_pt1 | contig 14486 bp, 17 predicted proteins | sample 811231 | NCBI WGS metagenome assembly MDTE01 (sample SAMN05326651, study PRJNA326480) | marine metagenome | isolation source: seawater | place: Indian Ocean: Red Sea | collected 2010 | reverse complement strand
CGCGCGCCTTCGCGTCGGGCGTTAAGCAGCGGATTGCGATTTCGATCGAGTGTGGGCTCCAGAACGGCACGCTTGCGATCGCCGTGGCAACACTCCTGTTCGGCGGCGGGCTGGCCACCGTTCCGGCAGCGACCTATAGCCTGATCATGTTCGCCACCGCGCTGCTCTATATCGTATTCCTGCGGCGAGGCGTGCCTGCATGAGCGTTAACATCGACCTGACGGACCGAGGTGTTTTCGCGGTCTGGACGACGGACACGGTCCGCTACGGCGACCTCGACCCGAACCTGCATGTCAACAATGGCGCCATCAACCAGTTCTTCGAGGACGGCCGGGTGCATTTCCGCCAAGAGCGTTTGTCCAGCACCGACGGCGACAAGCTGACCGGCTTCGCGGTGGTGAAGTTTTCCGTTAGCTACCGTACGCCGGCGCATTATCCGGGTACTATTGAGATCGGAACCGCCGTCACCCGGGTCGGCGGCTCTTCCTACGGGCTGGGGCAGGGGGTATTCCAGAACGGGATCTGCGTGGCGACCGCGGAGGTGGTCACCGTCCATTTCGATCCGGAAACGTCCTCGTCCAAGCCGTTTCCAGATGATATTCGCGCGGCCCTGGAGCGCGCGATGGTCGGGCCGGCTGCCGGTTAGGCGGCCGCTTCGACGCTCTGATAGCCTTTCAGCTGCGTGCGATGCATCACCCGCCGTGCCCCGGCGTCGAATGGGTCGCGCCGGTGCATCGTGCATCGATTGTCCCACATCAGGAGATCGCCCGGCTGCCACCGGTGCCGATAGGTGAACGCCTCGTCTATGCAGTGATCCCAGATCCGGTCGAGCAGGGCCTCGCTGTTAGCGATATTTTCACCCACGACCCAGGCATGAAGCCGCCGGCCCAGAAAAATCGCTGGCCGGCCAGTTTCCGGATGGGCGCGTATCATTGGGTGGCGCGCACCGGGTGCGACGCTGACGTTGTCGAAGGCCGAGTGGTTCGAGCGTAGTTTACCAGCGCTATCATGACTGGAATCATGGTTGAGGGACTTGCCCTCGATCGCGGCGCGCAAATCCGCGGGTAGCGCATCGAGCGCGGCATACATGCTCATGAAGCAGGTGTCGCCGCCTCGATCGGGCACCTCCAGGCTGTATAGCAGGCTCCCGGGAGGCGGTTGGTCGAGATAGGACATGTCGGTGTGCCATGACGCTTCGCCGTCGCCTAGCACACCAATGGCCGTGCCGTCTTCTCGGACGTTCGAGATGATTAGCACATTCGGGTGGCCGGGTGGTGAGAACGGCTCCCATCCCGGCACGCTGTCCAGGTCACCGAAATGCCGGCTAAAGGCCGTGAGCTGTGCGTCGTCGAGGTTCTGATTTCGGAACAAAAGGACCTGATGGTCGAGCCAGGCTTGCCGGACCGCCGCGACCGTGTTGTCGGCTAGTGTGTCCAACAGGTCGAGACCACTAATTTCTGCGCCGAGCGCCGGTGCTAGGGGTCGTATTCCGAACGGAACTCTTGCCGACATGTTTCTCGTTCTCCGTTTCGTTAGTTCCTACGGAGGGAATAGGGTCACGTTCCCGGTGTCGATCTGTCAATGCATTTGCATGACCACCCGCTTCCGATATGTGGATTTCCGGTGGTATATAGCCTGTCCCAGTTTTCGGAGGAGGATCCACGATGGTTGCCCACAAGCCCAAAATAACGCGCCCGACTGTTTATCAGTTCAAGCTCGGCGATTTTACGATTACCAACATCCTGGAGGGTTTTATTCAACGGGATGACATGCATCCGATTCTGGCGACCAACGGCACGGCCGATGAGATCGAAGCCATCGCCAAGGCGCACAAGCTGCCCTTCCCTGAGATGGAGCACCAGTTCATCCCTACGCTTGTGGATACGGGCGAGCAGCTGATCGCCTTCGATCCCGGCTTCGGCGACAAGAACCCGGCCCAGGGCTTTTACAATGCGCGCCTTGCCGATGCTGGCTACGACCTCAACGATGTCGATTATGTGGTCGTCACTCATTGTCACCCCGACCATATTGGTAATCTGACCGCCGGCGGCAACCCAACCTTTCCGAATGCGGAAATTGTGTTTGGCGAGAACGAGTTTGCCTTCTGGAAGAAGGGTGAGAATATCCCTAGTCACCGGCCACCGACGCTCGAGATGTTCAATAATGTCTGCCTGCCGTTCGAGGAACAGGCGCGCTACGTGAAGCCGGGCGAAGATATTGTCTCCGGTGTGACCGCCGTCGATGCCTTCGGCCATTCGGCCGGACACATGGCCTATCACGTCGAGAGCAATGGACAGCAGCTGATGATCATGTCCGACACGATCGCGCACTATGCGGTATCGCCGGCGAATCCCGAGTACCACTTCGGGATGGACGACGATCCGGTGGCGGCCGTTGAATCACGCAAGCGCGTGCTGGCGACGGTCGCGGACGACGAGATGCTGGCGATCGGCTTCCACATGCCTTTCCCGTCGGTCGGTTATATCGACCGGCATGGTGACGGCTATGTCTGGGTGCCGCACAGCTACCAGATGAACCTGTCCTAGACGGTTACTCTGAATGGCGCTATTCGGCAGTTTGAAGATCGGCTTGTCGCGTGGGAGGGCCAGAGCGATTGACCGGTATCGAGACCCGGGTCGTTGCATTACAAATTCCCAAGACAGAACACGTTCCCGCGTGTTGCCAAATGGGATGGATGTTAAGCGTCCGTACGATCGGGGAAAGTATTTATGCGAATATCATGCGGGCGGCGAAAAAGCCTAATATTGCAACACTGGCCGTCAACGCGGCGCCCCAGACCATATCCACCGCTGTAACAACTAGCGGCCAGCCCTGCAGGGTCGCTAGATTGGTGAGGTCGTAGGTCGCATAGGCAATCAGTCCGAATAGCGCGCCATACAGGGCGGCCGTCATCGGCGTCCCGTGGTTAAGGGCAGGGAAGATGACGAAAATCAGTACTCCTAGCACGTACAGCGAGTAAAACAGTCCGGCTGCACCGAGGTTGGGTGACGGACGCAGTAGGTTACCCAGATGGTGAACGTAGAACCCGCGCGCGAGTAGGCCAAGCCAAAGACCGTCTATCACCAGGAATACGAACAGAGTTGCGGCATAGGTTGCGAAGTATTTTGCGAACATCTCGAGTGTCTTCTCCTGGCCTTTATCTGCGCGATGGATTTTTGGCGACCTGCGGTTGAAGAGATTTCGCACGGGATCGAACTTGGTCCGACCCCGTGCGGCCTTCACTCAAAGCGCGGTGCGCAGGACGCTAGTTCGGAAGCATGACCGTGTCTATCACATGAATCACCCCGTTAGAGGTTTCAATGTCAGTGGCGATCACTGTGGCGTCGTCCACTGAAACGCCATCCGTAGCATTGATGTCAACGCTACTGCCCTGCACAGTCTGCGCGCTGAGCTTCTTGCCCGCAATGTCTCCCGACATGACCTTGCCCGGAACGACATGGTAAGTAAGCACCGCAACGAGTTGAGCTTTGTTTTCCGGCTTGAGAAGGTTGCTGATGGTGCCGGCAGGAAGCTTGGCGAAGGCTTCATCGGTTGGGGCGAAAACGGTGAATGGGCCGTCACTCTTGAGTGTGCCGACCAGGCCAGCCGCCTTAACGGCGGCCACCAGCGTCGAGAACTGACTGTTCTCGACGGCCACATCTACGATGTCTTTAGCCACTGCTACAGAAGTGGACAGGGCAACGGAGCCGGCTAAGACTGTGGCAGCGACTAAAAGCTTGAAGGAATTCATTTGGGTATCTCCAGATTTGGACTTTGAACACTTTACGCGGCCAGCGCTGACATAGATCATGCTGACCACAGGCCCCATTGCTGTCCTTGAAGTTGGCTACAAAGGGGTCACCCCATCGAATGCCGATGCTACGACGCACCAAAAGAACCTGATCTCAAGGAGCGATATCCCAGTTTTCGCGACCGTCATCACGGATGGGTGCTCGCACTGTCAATTGCAGTCTCGACGCCAATGTTGGAGGGTTTGGTGAGCGATGTTCTGGGCCTTGCGTCCCGGAATTCGAGATTTTCCGATCGAGAATGTTGTGGGATTTCGAGGTCGGGACTAGATTGCTCCGCTATTCGAAAAGGTTAACTTGTGACGGGGAGTGGGCGTGTCGGAACTTTATGTGGCGAAGGTCGAGGAACTGGCCGACCACGAGCGGCGGATCGTCGTCGAAGGCGACCTGGAGATCGGTGTTTTTCGGGTCGGTGACGGATTCTTTGCATGGGAGAACAACTGTCCTCATGCTGGCGGTCCAGTCTGTCAGGGGCGGGTCATGAACCGTGTCAACGAAGTCCTCGACGACGAAAAACGTGCGCATGGTTATGAGTTCGTTGAGGACGATGTGCATATCATCTGTCCGTGGCACGGCTACGAGTTCAACATTCGAAGTGGAGCACATCCGGGCGAACCGAATACGCAGCTGCGCGGCTTTCCGGTCGAGGTCCGCGGTGGAGCGGTCTATGTCAGAATCTGAAGTCGAGTTCGCGTCTCTGGCCGCCAATACGACCCGGGTGGGCGATCACCTACTCGCCTTGGGGGCGACGGCGGACATTCCCGATGCGAGCGTGCAGCAGCTACTGACGACGGCCGCACGGCTATATGCTCGCAAGACGGATGAGGAGGGACGTAGCTTCACGCCGCTCGCGGATGGTCAAGTTCTGACCGCGACAGACGTGGCGGTGACGGTGATGGCGCTGATGCAGGCCGCCGATCTCAATCTTTTCGACTTGGCTATGTGGGCCGGGCGGGCACAGCCGGTCAGAGAAGGCAGAAATGGTAATGAGTGACGACTTCAAGCGAACCTATCCGGAAATCGACGACTGGACGGATAGCCGAGAACTTCTGGCGCATGCACGGAAGCAGGCGGACGAGCGCAAGCTGGACGATGTTTTCATTGTCGATATCGATTCCCATATCAGCGACGGCGGCAACTGGCCGGAGATCATGGACTATGTCGAGGATCCGGTGGTGCGTGAGGCGGCGTCCGCTTTCGGCGACGGGACCAAGCGTGGTGCGTTCCTGAACAGTACAAACGGGCTCCAATGGCAGAATGTCTGGGGCCGCATCCCGCACGGCCAGGGCCTGAAGGAACCGGTCGATGCGGGCGAGCTATCTCGCGAGACGATCTTGGCGCGCCGTTGTATCGATCAGATGGGGCTCGACTATCAGGTGATGTTCCCCAACGCGATGCTGTTCCTCGGGATGCATCCGGTGCGCGAGATGGAGATCCATCTAGCCACTGCCTACAACCGCTGGCTCGTAGAGCGGGTGCTGCCCGAGGACCCTCGGATCAAGGCGATGATGTATTTGCCGTTCAACAATCCCGTGGAGGCGGAAGAGACGGTCAAGCGCTTTCTCGGAAAGCCCGGGGTCGCAGGGTTTCTAGTGACCTCGTCGCGCCATAAGCCGGTCCACGCGAATGAGTATATGCGGCTCTACGGGATGCTTGAGGAGGCGGGGCAGGTGCTCGGGTTCCACACGCATTTGAACTGGCAGGACGAGTACACCTCCCAGCTGAACCGGTTCATCTCGATGCACGCTATTTCCTTCGTACTTTGCAATCTGGTGCATCTGACAAACTGGGTTATCAATGGTCTTCCCGAGCGTTTCCCGAAACTGAAGGTCATGTGGATCGAGAGCGGGGTCGCTTGGCTGCCCTTCATTATGCAGCGACTGGATCATGAATACATGATGCGCACATCGGAGGCGCCGCTGCTGAAGAAGCTGCCGAGCGAGTATATGCGTGACATGTTCTACACGACCCAGCCGCTGGAGCGGACGAACGAGACGCTTCTGGCCGCATCGATGGATGCGATGAATGCAGAATCGCAGATGTTGTTCGCCTCGGACTGGCCGCATTGGGACTTCGATCTGCCGGCCACCATCTGGGACTTACAGTTCCTCGACGAACAGGCAAAACGGAACATACTCGGCTACAACGCTGCGCAGCTGTTCGATCTCGATATCCCAGAGAAATATCGCGCGCTCGCGGCTGAATGAAACTGTGGTGGCATTGTAGTTTCCGCTCGAGCGAACGCGGAATTCGGTGTTAGGCTACTTTGGTTATTCAACAACTGAAAGGAGGTGATCCGATGTCGAGTGAGATGATTGGCATGATGTTCAACCCAGTGTGTCGGGTTCGGACTGTGGAGCAACCTCTCCAGGTCGGATAGAGACATAGGTCTTTCAACAGATCATGGGCTGGCAAGATGCCCGCTCACGGAGCCGCCCTACGGGGCGGCTCTTTCCGTTTGACCGTCAAACGCAAGACTGGCGGCCACCTCTTCCAGAATCCGTACCACATCGTCGGCGGCCGTTATCATTGCGTCATGGCTGGTATCGATCACTTCGGCGCGCCAGTCCGGATTTGCCCGGAATGTCTCGAGGTTTGCGTCGAACGTGTTGTTCGGATAGCCGGTTGCGCGAATGTAGGTGCGGTTCTTGATGGCATCTACGCCGCCAGTGATCTTGGCGCAATCTCGGAATGTTTTGGCGGACTGGATGGTCATCTTGTCCGTGATCCAGGCAGCGTCAGAGCGGTCGGTCACGCCTATCAAGTCGGGTGCGGGTGGCGGCATCCGCCAGGCGCCGGGATCCTTGGCGAGCTCTTCCTCGATCATCTCCCGGCGCCAATCTGGCAGCATGTCGTTCTGGGAGACGCCGTCAGCCGCGATAAAGGCGTTGATATAGACCAGCGCTGCGATGCGTTCGGGCATCCGGTCCGCAACACTTGTGGTCACCATTCCGGCATAGCTGGCGCCGACCAAGATCACATTGTCGAGCTCCTCCCATTTCAGGACGTTCGAAATATCGGTGACATTTGTTTCAAGACCAACATCCGGCGTGAGCAGATGGATGCGCTCGCCAAACCCTGTCATCGTAGGGGTGTTTACCTCATGTCCTAAGTCGCGCAGACGCGGCGCGATCCGGGCCCAGCACCAGCCCCCATGCCACGCCCCGTGCACTAGTACGAAGGTTGCCATCCCCGTCTCCTAAATCTTACGATTGTTGCCAGTTCAGTCCGCCTAGGCGTTTGTAGTGTCCTTAAAGTTCGCCGCATAAGGGTTGGCGGTGAGGTCTTTGCGCGGGCCGGCGCCTGTAGGTGGCGTAGGGGTGTAGTGGTCCGGCGCCGGTTTCCCCGCCGCAACGCGGGCCTTGGCCTCCTCCGGCGTTTCCAGTAACGCTCCGGCGGCCATGGCACCTTTCCGGTCGACGGGAACTGCACCCGGCGCATCGGGCGGGGGCATCATGTTCGCATGGTAATAGGCGATGGGTTGCTTGGTCGGGTCGACCTTGCGGCTAGGATTGATTTCCCGCTGATTGACCCCTTTGGGGGTCACGGTCCGGTCTCCAACTACCTCGTGGTCGAACCACCATTTTTTTGATCGTTTGCGCCGGCCGTTGCCTAGGGCGTCATCGACCCGGGTCGCGATTGGTACCATCAGCGGCTTCAGGAAAGTGGCGTTGACGCCCATCCAGCTGGCCATCCGGGTGAACAGCGGGCCGTCGGTATCCACTACCTTATTGATTGGGCAGGTCTTCATGCACCTGCCGCATGCGGATCCATGGGGATTGGTGATCCGGTAGCGCGCGCAGCGTTCTGCATCGGGCTTCCAGATTTCATAACCGTTGAACATCACCTTGTCACCAAATGGGATAGCATCGCAGGGGCACTCGCGGGCGCATTTCCGGCAGTGGTTGCAGAAGGACTGCAGTCCGAAATCGATGGGTTTGTCGACCTCGAGCGGCATATCGGTTGTCAGCACCACCGACTTAAACCGTGGCCCTACAAACGGATTGAGAACCAGTTCGCCGATCCGGCTGAGTTCTCCTAACCCCGCCAGCAGCACCAGAGGAATTTGCAGCACATCACTGTCGGCATTGGTCTGGGCACGCGCCGGGAAGCCGATCTGGCCGAGGAATCGGGACATGATACCCGCGATCTCGGCGCCGCGCTGGTAACCTCGCATAGACTGGGCGCCGGAAATCCAGTCATCGCCGCTGGCGCCCTCCATGGTTTCGAACCCCTGATCGATTAGCATTACTACGGCATAGCGGTGGTACATCTCGATGGGGGTGCCGTCATCCTTGTGGGAGTACCAGGCATATCGCGGGATCTCGCAGATGCCGGTCAGGTCAGACCCGAGAAAGTATGAAAGCGCCTTCAGCGCCTTCGCGTTTTGCGCCGGGTCGGAATACGTCGCTGGCTCCTTCGCTGGTTCGACCACGGCGTCCTGGTGTGGAACCATAACGCGGATCAACGACACCATCGAACGGGACAGCGGGTGTTTAGTTGCGAACCGTGCTCGCTCGCGTTGTGTCTTCTCGCCAAGATCGCCCTGCAGGGCGCGCTCAAAGAAGGCTGCGCGCTTCGGTACCCGGGGTACCTCGTCATCCAGAATCAGGGTTGTCGGCTGATCGACCCGCTTGACGGTCTCCATGGGATATTGGCTCTCGTACGACGGTCGGCGGGCACGCCGGTTGCGCTCACGTCCCGATCGTGCCTCGTTGATGCCCCACCAGTAGCGCAGTCCCTTCGCCTTGAGAGCGGAGACCGCGAGTGGACGGTCGCATTCAAGCGCATAGTCGGAACTCACCACCGCGATCGTGAAATCGTCAAGAAATGGGGTGGCGAGACTACCGTCATCCTGTCGGACTACCACGCCGGCCAGGACAGCTAGGCGTTCTTCGTCTAGTTTTCGGTCGCCGGGTACGTCGGCGCGCGCGTTATAGCCCATCAGCCGGATATGACCGGCAAGATTAACGGCGATCTCCGTGGCGCGCATTTCAGCCGTCTCGACCACATTGCCGGTAATCCACTCTTCGGACAGTGGTTCATCGCTTGGCACCCGGCCATGTTCGACTAGGATGACGAGGGCATGGCTGTGGGGTAGCGCGTCGGCCCCCTCACGCCAGGCAGATTCCGGTAGCAAACAGATGCCGGCATGGCTTGTGTCGAGGAAGTAAGCGGCACCCTTCAGCTCCGTTGCACATCGCGCCGGATCATTCGTATCTGGGGCGATGGCCGGTGCCTTGTCGCCCGAGGTGAATTGCGAGAATAAATCTCGGTACTCCCGCAAGGCGGTCCCGAGCATTTCTCCCGGCGGACGGTCCGCTGCCGCCGGTGCCCGCGGACGATCGATTTCCGCCGCACCGCACCCGTTGTCGCGCGGGAGGGTCTCAAGCGGGAAAGTTCCAAGGTGAAATGGGCGGTTTCCGTTTTTTAACAGGCGCATATCATGAATATCCGAGATCAGTCGAAACAGGTATGGCATGAATGCGTAAAATGTTCATTCTTGCGGCGATTAATATTCACCACAACCGCGATCATGCAGGTCGTAGCGTCACGTGAACGCCTGCTAATCGAGACGCAGCGCGATCCACACAACATCGGGCATGTTGATATGGGTCAGCGGTTGGTGGCCAAGGTCAGCATCTACGATTTTATTTGTTATCGCAGGCTTGAAAGACAGGTCATGAATATCGGGCGGATTCTGATACCGACCGCATTGGTCTTCACTATTTCCGGATGGTGATAGAAACCGACGAGAGTGCTCTTGGCGGAAATGTTGGCCCGCTGATCATCCCCGAAATGCAGGCGACCATTAATATCTATACCGGCAAGAAGCGCGCACTCAATTACTTGATGCAGCCGGTATTGAAGGCGGAGTTGGAAGCGTTCCGCAAACGCTAGGAGAAGACGACCGTTCGCTCGCCGCGCAACAGGACCCGTTGCTCAATGTGGTAGCGTACGGCTCTGGCTAGGACAACACTCTCAAGATCGCGGCCGATGCGCTCCAGATGCTCGGGCGTATGCGCGTGGGAGACCCGGCTGGTTTCCTGCTCGATGATCGGGCCTTCGTCGAGATCCGACGTGACGTAGTGGGCCGTAGCGCCGATCAGCTTTACGCCGCGCGCATGTGCCTGCTGATAGGGTTTGGCGCCCTTGAAACCGGGCAGGAATGAATGATGGATATTGATGCAGCGCCCAGACAGATACGTGCACATCTTCGGAGAGAGGATTTGCATATAGCGGGCGAGGATGATCAGCTCGGCACCAGTTTCCTCGACCAGAGCCCGGATCTGGGCTTCTTGGGCAGGCTTCGTGTCCGATGTGATTGGCAGATGGTGGTACGGGATACCGTAGAAATCGGCTATAGGTTTCTGGTCGGGATGGTTCGACACAATACCCGCCACATCCATACCCAGAGATCCCGAATTGGTCCGGTAGAGAAGATCGTTCAGGCAATGCCCCGGTTTTGATACCAGGATCAGTGACTTAGGCCGGACGTCTTGGTCCCGGATGGACCATTCCATGGAGAATCGGCTGGCAATAGGGCCGAAGGACGCCGATAGGTTTTCCATATCCGGTGTTGCATCGCCCGCACCGAATACCGTGCGCATGAAGAACTGGCCGGATATCTCGTCGTCGAACTGTGCCGATTCAAGTATGTTGCAATCCTGCTGCGCCAGAAAACTTGCCACGTCCGCAACAATGCCCATCCGGTCAGTACATGATAGGTTGAGGCTATAGCGCCGGTCAAAATACTGGGAGACGTGGGTCATGAGACAAATGGCCAGAGGTTTCGCACGTCGATGTGCGCGACGGTTTTAGTCTCGAAGCGGATGCTCTGGCAAGAGGTGCAAAATCCGGATCTGGCTAACTACCGTCCTTCGGTGCTAGTTCGATTTTCTCAATCCAATACTGCTGCGACAGCCAGCGCACATTGGCCGGGCGGACCCGGACCAGAAGTGTGGTGTGGCCTTCGGTTCCGCGCTGAACTCCCACCTCGTTGTAAGTGTTCGAATGGAACCGCTCGGGCGGGAATTTGGCCGTGACGAGCAGGTCGAGGTTCTTTGGATTCTTGTCGAGCTCGACCGAAAGCGCATCAGTTATCCGGCTGGGGCCGGTAACGCGCCCATAGCCTTCCCAGCTGATCCAGATCGCCGCGACAAAGATAATGAAAAGGATATCGCGACGCTTGTACCACGCCCGCCGGCTTTTTACCGGACGGACTTCATCGAGTTCTTGTGATGTCATATCAAGTGGGCTTCCAGACTAGGCCCCACCGCTCGATTGTCCACTTCTCTAGGGGAACCAAGAGATAGCGGTCGGTGGCAAGGAAGATGATCGAAATCAAGATAACCCCGAGAAACACCTCCTCGGTTTTGAATTCGGATGCGGATACGAAAATCATGAATCCGAGGCCACTGTCACCGCCGATCATTTCAGCTGCAATCAGCGCGCGCCAGCCGAATCCCATAGCCATACGGCCACCAGTGATGATAGATGGCATAGCGCCTGGCAGGTATACGTGCCGGATCGCATCGAGATGCGAGCCACCGAGTGTCTGAACACCTTGAACCAGAACCTTGGGTACAGCGCGTACGCCCATCATGGTGTTGAAAAATAGCAACCAGAAGATAGTGTTCAGCATGATGAACAGGGTGGTCTCCCAGCCAACGCCGAACCAGACGACAGCGAGCGGGATCCAGGCGATGCCCGAGACTGAGTTCATGAAAACGCCTATCGGCTCAAGATAGGCTGATACGGTTCGATTCATGCCCGCCAGGATGCCGAAGCCGATACCAAGCGGGACGCCAACCATGGTGGCCAGTGCGACCCGGCCGATGGAAGACAGGACATTGTTCGATAGCTGACAACCGTTGTGGCCGTCGACGGCAGCCATGAAGCCGGGGCAGTCGCTCTGAAGCCAGAATATGGCCTCCCAGACATCGGCAATGGGCGGTATTTCGACCGGGTCGAACCAGACAAAGGCCGTATTCATCTCCCAAAGCCCGACTAGGACAATGAACGGGATCAGTCCCAGAGCGAATTTGCGAAGGCGCTGACGTCCAAAACGCTTTTGGACTGCGATCGAGAGCTCTGTCACCGCGGTCATCGCGTTACGAGCCCCCAGCGTTCAATGGTGTCGGTTTCAAGCGGACGCAGTAGAAAGTGATCTAGCAAGATCCAGGTAAATCCGATCAGCGCCATTCCCAGAATGATCTGGGCCGTATTGTCGAGTTCCTGTCCGGCAAAGATCATGTTGCCGAGCCCGGCCTGCCCGGCAAGCATCTCGCCGGCAATCACGGCACGCCAGGCAAACCCGATGGATAGGCGGGAACCGATCGCCACCGACGGCATGGCGCCAGGCAGCAAGACGTCTCGGATGATTTGAAATCGCGTGGCGCCCAGAGTTCGCGCGGCGCTGATGTAGCGCATGGGAACCGACCTTACACCGGAGAGTACATTGAACGCGATCGGGAAGAAGCTCGTGTAAAGGATCACGATCATCACGGTTGTATTGCTATTACCGAACCAGATGACGATGATCGGGAAAATCGCAATACCCGAGACCGACTGGAAGAAGTTCATCAGCGGATAGAACATATCGGCGATAGTACGGTTCAGACCGAGGATTAGTCCGAACGGGATTCCCATGAGCAGGCCGACAATGCTGCCGATCACGAGGCGCGTCAGCGTGTCGGAGTAGAAACTCACGAGTACGCCCTTCTCGAGCAAATCAACGGACGCAATCAGCGTTGTCAGAGGAGAGGGCAGATAGCGGTCAGGCCGCTCGATGATGGCCGAAATGATTCCCCAGAGTATAAAAACGCCGATGGTCAGGATGATTAGCTGGACGGCCCGGCTGTCAGAGAGGGTCTTTCTTAGACTTTTCCGGCGGACGGGGGCGGCATCAACCGTCGTCATCGCTCGTGACCTCCGATCGCACCAAGCTAAGGATTTCGTCGCGTGCATCGGTGAACGTCGAATTGTTCACCATGTCCTTCCACTGGCGTTCTTCGCGCGGGATGTCGATCTTGATTTCTGACTTAATCTGGCCCGGGCGTCGTGAAAAGACGATACAGCGATCACCGAGGAAGGCGGCCTCCTCGACTGAATGGGTAATGAACAGGATGGTCTTCTTGGTCGCCATGACAACCCGGTTCAACTCATCCTGCAGAGTGATTCGTGTTTGTGCGTCGACGGCCGCGAAAGGTTCGTCCATCAACATGATCACTGGATCCGCGCACAGGGTTCGCGCCACGGCAACACGTTGCTTCATGCCGCCGGACAATTCGTGGGGATAACGATCCTCGAAGCCCGACAGGCCGACTAGATCGACATATTCCTGAACCCGCCGCTGCAATTCGGCTTTAGGGGTGCGGCGCAGTTCCAAGCCGTGGCCGATGTTACGTGAGACCGTGCGCCAAGGCAGTATTGCATGTTCTTGGAACACGACACCGCGATCCGGACCGGGACCTTTGATATCAATGCCATCCACCATAGCGCGGCCTTCCCGGTAGGGTAGAAGCCCGGCGATAATATTGAGGAATGTGGTTTTGCCGCAGCCACTGGGGCCAACGATGGCAACAAATTCGTTCTCGTAGATTTGCAGGTTTATATCATCAAGGGCGTGGACAGACTCGCCCGTGTACTCATCCGGATAGTGATGAGACAGGCCCTGAACGATTAGTTTTGCGTCACCAGTCATAACGTTCCCGGAGTTTCGACGGGCGCGAGAATTACCCCGCGCCCGCCTAAGTCATCAAAGCTGATGCGTTTTCAGAACGCCACAAGGCTTAGCTCGCACCGCCAAGATCAGCGAACCATTCCGGATGACGCTTCATCGTCGACTTAATGAACTTGGAATCCAGATAGTTGGCCGGATCGTATGGCTTCTTCATCTTCTTCTGCTCGATGAGAAGATCGACGGCCTTGCTGAATGCCTTGGACGTGTTGGTGCCGATGCGCGGATCGTAGACCCAGAAATCGAGACCCGCGAGGACCTCTTCCTTGGTCATGTTCACGAAACGCGTGCCGATCTCTGCAACCTCCTGCTTGTTGGCAGGGTTGCGGACATAAGCGGCTGCTTCGGCCATGGCGTCCACGAACTTCTGCGTTGCCGCTTCGTCCTTGTAGACCCGGTCCGGGTTGCCGTGGAGATAGGCGCAGAAGCAGACGAGGTCGCCGCCACGCTTCACGATTTTGGCACCCTTAACCTTCTGGGTTGCGCGGTAAACGAATGGCTCCCAAGCCGAGATGGCGTCGACGCCACCCGTGTCGAGGACGGAAACCAATCCCGGCGGGCGGGGATTCACGCGCTCGATGTCGTTGATCGACAAACCAGCTTCCTTGAGGGCCTGGCGGAGCCAGACATCGCCGGTCGAGCCGAAGGTCACGCCGACCTTCTTGCCCTTGAGGTCGGAAACGGAGTTGATGCCGGAGGCGCCGGAGGCAACTAGAGCGACAACCGCGTCAGAGGTGGACTTTTCGAAGGCCGCGCCGACATAGCCGACGATGCCGCGCACGTTCAGGCCGCGCTCGAGAGCGGCAGGCAGGTTGGTGAAGGCAGCCGGGGCGAAGTCGAAATCACCGGCTCGTAGGCCAGTTGAGAGCTCTTTACCCGTGTTCCGGATTTCGACCTTCACGTCGACGCCGTTCTTGGCGAAGAAGCCCTTTTCT
>MDTE01074190.1_pt1 | contig 14487 bp, 12 predicted proteins | sample 811231 | NCBI WGS metagenome assembly MDTE01 (sample SAMN05326651, study PRJNA326480) | marine metagenome | isolation source: seawater | place: Indian Ocean: Red Sea | collected 2010 | reverse complement strand
ACGACAAACCAACTCAGAATCAGGACTCGAACAACGCCATGAACCTGGACGCCGCTTCGAGATGCGCATCCGGCCCGCTCAACCCACAACCCATGGTATCAAGATAGATACTGCTCGCCCCCAACGCCCGCCACGCCTCGACCTCACGCTCGACAGCGTCGAACCCAATGTCAGCCTGAGTCACCGTCGCAACCAGCTCGAAGCTCGACGCATCACGCCCATGCTGCGCGCAATACTCGCGTACGCGCCCGACCTTGGCCGCCGCCTCAGAAGCCGTCCCAGTAGGCATCCACCCATCACCAACCCGCCCCGCGCGCCGCAGCACAACATCCGCATCACCACCGATCAGAATCGGAATGGGCTGCTGCACCGGCAATGGATTGATACTGACCTCCGGCAACCGGTGATAATGCCCCTCGTAGTCGACAAAGTCCTGCGTCCACAATGTGCGCAGCACCTCGATTTGCTCTTCACAACGCTTACCTCGGTTGGTGAATGACTCGTTCAAGCCAACGTACTCGACGTCATTCCAGCCGACGGCCACCCCCAGCGACAACCGGCCACCACTCAGCACATCGACCTCGGCTGCCTGCTTGGCGACCAGCGCCGTTTGACGCTGCGGCAAAATGACGATGCCGGTGACCAATCTGATGCGCTCGGTCACCGCCGCGACAAACCCAAGCGCAACAAAGATTTCGTGAAACATGTGCTGTGCGTCGTACCAGCCATTCCAACCCGGACGATTGCGCAAGTCAGCGCCGAGAACATGGTCATAAAGCATCAGCCCATGAAAACCGAGCGCCTCGGAGGACTGCACAAACGCGCGTACACCACCCGGGTCCGCACCTATCTCCGTCTGCGGAAAAACAATACCTGGTTTCATTGCCTTGCCACCTCCACGCTCCCCAGCACTGCCCTGGTCAGACGACCGCCGCAATCAGCGGGCGCCGGGAAACACCCAGTGCTTGGCCTCGTCGTAGCCCAGCCGCTCACACAACACTCTCCAGGTGCTATGAAACGCATCCCGGTCCACGAACCCGTTCTTGATGTGCCGGCCGCCGCTGCCATCAAAGCTTTCACGACCGTGCAACACTCTTTCATTGTCGAGCAACACCAGCTCACCCGCTTCCAGTCGTCTGACAATGCGCAGCTCCGGGTCTCTCACCATTTTGTCCACCCGTCGAAGTGCGTCATAGAAGGGTTCGACATCTTCCTCGTCAAGGTCGGGGGGAGAAATGTTGTGCAGGCCGAGTCTGACCGCTGAAACTTCACCTTCGGGATCCAGACGCAGCATTTTTCCGTGCAGAACAAAGTCGTCCTCGTCTGGATGAAGGCGTGAGAATCGGATCGGTGCGCGTGCCAACAGCTCAATGGCAGACGGACATTGATCACGTAGCCTGCGCATGACCTCGAAGCCATCCAGAAACAACGATGCGCCAGCACCATCGGCGCTCGGTTGAACCGCATGCAGAATGATGAAACCCGGCGGGAACACGCGGAACGCGTCATCAGTGTGAAGCGGGGCGGACTGCGGCAAATCCGCGAACGTGCGGGCAACGGGCTCGACTTTGATATCACTGACCCGCCCATAGTTGGTTTCACGCAGGTAACCGAACAACGACGCGGCGTGCTCGACACCAGTATCCGGTGAAGCATCCGTGAAGACGACCAGGCCGTAGCGGTGCAACCGTTCCAGCACCTGGTATCTGAGCTCATCACTCTCTCGAACACTCGGCAGATGAAAGCGAGACAGGTCGGGTTGCTCACCGCCATGCCACAGCGTCGGCCGGTAGCGGCGGCGTTCACGCTCACTGCGTGAATAGCAATGCCGGCGCAACCAGCCACCCGAATAGCGGGATTCGTGTCCGTCAGGCGCCCAGCGCACAACCAGCTCACCTGCGTTGCCAAGGTACGCCGACGCCGGTTTCAGGTCTCTGGGCAGCTCGGACAGAACGATGCGCTTGTCACCGAACGACGGTTCGCCGCAGCCCGGACACCGGCAAGCGTCGCGCAGCCAGATGTAGTGGAAAGCACTGCGGTGCCCATCGCCCCAGCGAATCCGCAAGGTGCGGTCCAAGAGCTCGAGGTCGACGGGCCGTGTGCCAGGGGTCGCCACGGTCTTCATGTCACCAAATCCAAGACAGTCGACACGGTCATCATCCCAGCGCGCCACCCGGCAACAGCCAATCCGCACTTTCATCGCCGAGTTCGTTGGCCAGCATCCGCAGTCGGTTGTGGAACTCCTCCCGGCCGACTTGAAACAATCGCAAGTGACGGCGACCGCTGAAGCCTTCACGCGCGTGCAGGACCCGATGGTTATCGAGGATCACAGCCTCGCCCGCGGCGAGAGTGAATCGCACCTGGTAATGCTCGTCGTTGAGTCGCGAGACCAGCTCACGATTGGCTGCATACAGGGGCTCCATCAGAGCCTCTGGAACATCGAGTGGGGCGGTTGCACGTGAGTGATACCGAAATCCGACCACGTCGCCGTCGGTATTCAGACAGATGGCCCGTCCACCGCCGCGAAAATCGACGCCGCGTCCGAACCCACCTATGTCTGCACTGGCTTCGGGAATATGCCGGGTGAACATCTGCGGCACCGTGCTGAGCAAGGCGAACGCGTCGGGTGCCTGCGCGCGGAGGTCCTCGACAACGCGAAAACCGTCGACCATGACCGATGCGCCACCGCCTTGCGGATTGGGCTCGACACAATGGAAGAAGATAATTCCGGGATGGGCATAGTGAAACAGCTGGTCGGTGTGTGGCGGAATCGGATTATTGGTAGGCAGAGTCAACTGATAAGTGCCAGAGGTGTCCTCGACGTCGGCGGCGAGCTCGCCGCTGTAGTCGACGACTGATGCGATGTCCTGGATTTCTCCATAACCATAGTCCTGGAGCACCCCGATGAGTTCGCCCAGCGAACGGGAGCCCTGTTCATCAGCAGGGACCTCGCGGACCCGCACAATGCCAAAATCGCGAAGGTAACCATAGAGCTCGAACAACACACGACGGTCGGCACGCGCGCGTGGGTAATCCACGGTCGGTAGCTGCTCGGTCATCGAGGCGTCCCACAGATTAGGCCGGAATCTTCGACGCTCGCGTTCCGCTTTCGAGTAGCAATGCCGACGCAGCCAGAAGGGCTCGTACACACTGCGATGGGGCTCGCCGTCCCAGTGGATAACGAGCCTGCCATGCGCATCACATTCAGCATGACTGGGGTGCACGTCGGCCTCGAAGTCGGTCAGCATGATGAACCGCTTGCCGGTCCAGGTGTCCCCGCAACGTGCGCAAAAACAATTGTCGCGCAGCCATTGATGATGAAACCGGCTGCGATGTCCGTCTTCCCAGTCCACCAGGACTTGACGACCAGTGGTTTCAACCGTTCGAATTCGGGTCCGTTCGGGAGCTTGCAGTTTGCTGTCGTTCATGTCGCTTCCTCGCCCTGGCAACATCGTCTGCCAGCACAAAGTTTACCTTGTCGCCCGGCCGAACAGCCTATGACATTCGCCCCCGCCCAGGAAGGCAGACTGCGTCAACCCGGTTGAGAGCGACCGGGCGCTGCTCTCGCTACTCCACGATACGCGTCACCTGACCCGCATAGCGATCCTTGAGAAGACGCTTGTAGAGCTTGCCGTTGGCTTCGCGCGGTAGTGCCCGATCAAAATCGATCGATCGGGGACATTTGACCGAACTCAACACTTCACGACAGTAGGCGATGAGCGTCTGTTCCAGCTCAGGCCCCGCCTGCTCGAAATCCATGGGTTGAACGACCGCTTTGACGGTTTCGCCGAAGTCTTCGTCCGGGATGCCGAACACCGCGACATCCAGAACCGCCGGATGGGTAATGAGCCGATTCTCCACCTCCTGCGGATATACATTCACTCCGCCGGTGATAATCATGAAGGCTTTGCGATCGGTCAGGTAGAGATAGCCGTCCTCGTCGACATGCCCGATGTCGCCCAAGGTAGTCCAGCCTTGACGGCTTCGACTCTGATCAGTCTTGTCCGGGTCTTTGTAGTACTCAAACTCGAAGCCCTCGGCGAAATACACCGTGCCGTCGACACCCGGCTCGACCTCTTGCTGGTCTTCGTCGAGTATGCGCACTTCGCCCAGCACTCCGCGACCCACTGAGCCAGGACGCTCCAATGTCTCGTGTGAATCTATCAAGCACAGACCGTTGCCTTCACTGCCGCCGTAGTATTCGAGCAATACTGGACCAAACCAATCGATCATGGCGCGCTTGACTTCTATCGGGCACGGCGCGGCGCCGTGTATCGCGGCCTGCAGACTGGAAATGTCATATTGGCGACGTAGGTCTTCGGGAAGTTTCAACATGCGCACGAACATGGTCGGCACCCACAAGCTGTGGGTACATCGATGTTGCTCGATTAGACGCAGCGATTCCTGGGCATCGAATTTCGTTGGCAGCACGCAGCCGCCTCCGACCCGATGCATAGTCATGCAAAATCGCAACGGTGCAGCGTGGTAGAGCGGCGCCGGTGAATACATCAGATCACCCTCGGACGGGTTGCCTGATATTGCTTTGAGCTTGGAGAAAAACTCAGTGTCTTCTCCGAGCGGCACACCCTTCACGGCAATACGTACACCTTTTGGGCGGCCAGTCGTTCCCGAGGAATAGAGGAAGTCGTGCCCTTCTGTCTCGCCGGCGATGCGTTGCGTGGGTTGCGTGCCAGCGGCCTGCTCCCAGCTCGAATAGCTCTCCGTGCTCTCACCGACCATGAACAACTCGAGCGAGCTTGGCAGCAGCTCGAGCAGCTCAGTGGCCACCGCCGCCTTCGCCTCCGAGGTAATGAGCAGTCTGGCGTCACAATCGGCGACGATGTAGGCAACTTCCGGGGCCGTCAGATGGGTGGCAATACACGTGTAGAAAAGCCCGGAGCGCTGTGCCGCCCAGCAGATTTCCATGAACCGGGCATTGTTCTCCATGTACAGGGCGATGCAATCACCTTCACGCAGACCGAGTTGGCGAAACAGCTGCGCACCCTGGTTGGAGCGCTCCTCGAGCTCCGCGAATGTCACGACCTCGCCGGAATCCGTGGCGATACACGCGGGCCGATCAGGGTCCTGTTCTGCGAAGACACCGGGGTACATTGATGAGCCTCGAGTCGGTAGTCAGGGCGAGACCTTAGCACGGTCACGTACGTACGCCGATGCTGATTGCCTCTGCGGGAGAACCCTGTGAGGCTTGCATCGACATCCATCCACTCGTTTACTGGTACTCGACCATGAATGCCACAGAAATCTCTCCTGCTCCCGATGACCTCGAGGCTGCCTTGGCATCGAATGAGTGGATTGCGAACCTGTGTGCACACTGGCACGTGCTGGGTTTGCCCCAGTGTTGGCTGGTCGCTGGCTGTATCGCGCAGACCTACTGGAATCATAAACACGGATTTACAGCGACCTACGGGCTCGACGATCTGGATCTGGTCTATTTCGATGCGGTGGACTTGAGCGAAGACGGCGAGGCGGCACAGCGTGAACGTATCCGACGGCAGTTTCCAGATCTCCCGGTACGCATCGACGTCAAGAATCAAGCCCGCGTGCATCTGTGGTACGAGCAGAAGTTCGGCTATCCACTAGCGCCCTATGAATCGACACTCGCGGCAATTGATACCTATCCGACCACATCGACAACAATCGGCATTCAGCCTGCTGCAGACGGACTCAATGCTTACGCGAGCTACGGTTTCGGTGACTTGCTGGCGCTCGTGGTTCGGCCCAACAAAACCCAAGTCCAGCAAGCGACCTACGAGGCGAAAGTCGGCAGATGGCACAAGCTCTGGCCAGAGCTGCGCATCGTGCCTTGGACTGAGTCCTGAGACGTGGCTTTCACCATGAGCGCAGCAGAACCCGAGCGCCATCCGCAACTTCGGTCACGGTGTGAAATTTGCGAGCCTGTAGCGAAATTTGCCAAGAACCCACCTCACCGAACGGCTCAGTTCTTCGCCACCTTGATGTATGCGTGAACGTAATCCATGCGGTGTGCAGACGGGTCCGACCGAACTCTGTCACCGTAGGCGGCATAGAACTCATCCACCAAGGTCTGGCGCTCCTCGGCGGAGCGCTCTACAGACAGTGCACCAAAAAATGTGCTCTCACTCCAAGTACGAAGTGTTGGCACGTAGCTCTCGACAAACTGCTCCACGTCGCCGTGGCGATCAAAGTCTGCTCGGTATGGACACTCCACGACTTTGGTTTCCATGTGCTCCAACACCAAACCCGCGGAACGCACCGCAGAACTCGAGTCGGAGAACGGGGCCGAGAACTCATCGACGTCGTTGTAGTACTGGGGCAACGTCATGCGCTCATACTCGTCTGCCCGGATTTCATTGCGTTCGAGCTTCTCCAGCCAGAGTTCGTTGAAAGTGGCGAACATGTTCACGCCCACGGTGTTACCCAGGTAGCGGCCCTGCTCGTCACGGCAGAAATTCGCCAGCACGAGTCGCGCACCGGGTTTCATCTCGCGGGCACGATTGAGCAGATTCAACTCCCAGTCGCGGCTCGCCTGCGCCTGAATCCGCCTCAGTGCATCGCCGCTGGCGCCGACCGCATGCACATGATCGGGAATGTCGACGGGTTTGCCGCGCAACCAGTGCATCGCTGTCGAGGAGAAACCCAAGTCCAGCGTCTGGTCCGGCATCATCTGCTCATAGAACGATGTGCCGGCCGCATGCACGTACAGCCGGTCGAACTCGTCCTTGTAGCTCTTGAGGCTCGAACCAGCCGCGTCGTGCACCAGCCGAAACAGTGCGTTGTAGTTGTTCCGCGGCTGGTCGGTATAGAGGATGGTTATCTGACGACTCGGGCATCGTTCACGTACTGCACCGATCACGCTCCTGACCAACGACATGGAGCTGCCACCGTCGGCACAGCCCATGTCCGAGAAACAGAACGCAGAATCGTCATGCTCCAGGTCCATGGCTGCAACGGCATCGAGCACCATTGGCGCCGCCGCGGCAATGACATCCATTGTTCCCTTGACCGCGAGCCAGTACTCACCGGTCATGGTGACATTGTCAGCTTGGGAACTCATGAGTCTCCTTAGTCAGATGATTTCGGTCCGATTGGACCTTAGCAGAGCGGTGTCAATGCAAACGCCCTCTCGGCGCGGCCGCCATAGCGACTCAACCGGCATCAAAGGCCTGAAGCACCGGTGCCAACAGCTCGATTTTTCCGGGTGTCAATGATTCCACATGCAGCTGAATACTGTCGACGCCGAGGTCGGCAAACTCGTGCAAGCTCGCTGCGATTTGTTCTGGATGGCCCATCAAGGGCTCCAGCTGGCCCACGTCGGCGGGGAACGGTATCTCCTTCCACCACGGATCGTCGGATTCGTCGGCGAGGAGCACGGTGACGCTTCGACCGAGAGTCTCCGGGTCACGTCCGGCCTCTTCGCATGCGGCATCCAGGACTGGCTTGAGCTTGGCGTAACCCGCCGGGCTATTGTTCACGTCGTCCCAGAAACCATTCCAGCTGTCACAATACCGCGCCATGAGCTTCATCATCTTTGGCCCCTTGCTGCCGATCATCAACGGCGGACCACCCGGGGTCGGTCCCCGTGGCTTGATCTCGCAGGCCGCTGCGCTGGAGTAGCGCCCATGAAAGTCGACACGACTGTCTCGCAGCAAGCCGTGCAGAATCTTCAGACCCTCTTCAAAACGGCTGTACTTGTAATCGAACGGAAATCCGAAAGCGTCGTACTCGAGCTGATGGTAGCCGGCGCCGATGCCGAGAATCAGACGACCACCACTGATCTCATCCAGGGTATCCGCCATTTTTGCGAGCAGCGCAGGGTTACGAAAACCCATGCCAAGCACCAGGGTGCCCAGCGAGATGCGATCCGTACATGCTGCTATCGCACACAGCATGGACCAGACTTCCCAGCTGCCACGCGGCGGTGAATCGTCTTCGAGCTGATACAGGAAGTGATCCGGTCCCCAGATAGAGTCAAAGCCGACATCTTCGGCTTCGCCATGGCCTTGATTTCAGACCAGCTGCGCACTCCGTCTTCCTGCTCCATTATGGGAAGGAAGACGCCCAGTCTGGTTGCTCTCTCGGTTTTGCTCACACCGTGAACCTCGTGAATGGCTGCAGAAGTGCTGGCGCATCATAACCGACCTGATTGAAGCCCGGTCGAGACCGGGCACGCTCAACCTTTGTCTCTTAGGTCCCGAAGAATCTGCTGACTGGCATTATGACCAGGAACACCACTCACGGTCCCCCCGGGCCAGCAACCCGAGCCGCAGAGATATAACCCTTTGACGGAGGTAGCATAACTCGACCAACCGGGCAAAGGACGCAAGCCGAACATGTGCCGCGGCATCATGTCGAGATGCATGATGTTGGCGTCGAGCAACCCGAACTCGTTCTCGAGGTCAACTGGGCTCAAGAATCTGTAGTCAACGAGGATGTCACGCAGTCGCGGTATGTAACGCGCGATCAGGTCAATACATCGCTGGCCGAACACCTCCCTCTGTTGTTCCCAATCGCCGTGTGCAAGCCGAGTGGGGGCATGAAAGATATTCAAGCTCATCAGGTGCTTTCCAGGTGGCGCCACGCTCGGATCCATGATTGACGGTACCAGGCCCAGCACAATGGGCTCGGTGGACGGCGCTCCTCGTTTTGCTTCGTCGTAGGCACGCTCCATGTAGTCGAGATCGGGCGCCAGGCGAAACTGGCAGGCTGCGAATTCACGCTCCAATCCGGCAGGTGCGGCGGCGAAATGCGGCAGCTCGGCCAAGGCAAGTGCGATTTTGAAAGCCGAACCGCGCCGTGAGAGCGTGTTTAGCCGATGAACGAGCTCCGTGGGCAAGACGCCCTCCGGCAACAGACTGCAAAGCGTCGTCAGCGGGTGCAGATTCGAGCTCACGATACGGCCCCGAATCACAGACTCATCGCTGAGACGCACCCCTTCAACAGCGCCGTTTTCGCAGAGGATCTCAACGACTGCCGCGTCGGTACGGATCTGGCCCCCCGAGGCGATCAATGATGCCTCCATGGCTTTGACGATACTGCCCATCCCCCCGACCGGCAGACCGGTGGATCCACGCAGATTCTGACGCCTCGGATCGTGCTCGGCGTTGACCCGTGACGAAGCCAGTGAAAACGGCCGCATCATGAGCAGATAGGCGCTGCCCGGTGTCTGCGGGCCGACCAGATTCGATGTCATACTGATAGCAGCAATCGCCGATTTAAGCACATCACACTCGAGATACTCGTCGAGCAGATCTTGAAGACTGCCCAGAAACAGCTTGCCGAAAGCCTCTTCATCGGCCGGTGTTGTCAACCGCGACCCGATCTCGGACAGACTCGGCGGTGGCTCGAACAGAGACACACCCAGTCGCTCAGCGAACCGGTTCAGATCCTCGAACAGTCGGCGATAGCCCTCCACGTCTTTTTTCGAGAACTGCTCAATCTGCGTCGCCGTGCGCACTGGGTCACGCCAGGCCATCAGCGAGCGACCATCGAGACGGGGCATGGACAAGGACGGGTCCGGGTGATTGAACTTCAAGCCATGACGCTCGAGTTCGAGATCCAAGACCACCTTTGGCTCCAGTGAGCCGGGAGAGTTCGGCATCGCCGCCTTGTATCCCGGCATGAACTCATACTCGGCACACAGGCCGCCAACCCGCGAGCGCCGCTCGAGCAGCAGAACCTTTTGTCCGGCGCGGGCGAGATACCCGGCGCAGGTCAAACCGTTATGACCGCCGCCGACTATCAGTGCGTCATAGTGTTCAGTCAACCGGGAACTCACACGAAGCTGTAAATTCGCGCAGGATTGTCGATTATCAGCAGATCCACCTGTTGTTGAGACAATCCCCGGCGTCGGAGTCTGGGTACGACATTGGTGATGAGGTGGTCATAACCCAGGCCACCATAAGCATGCAGCCGGTGCTTGGTCGCGACATCGTGCGACAGCAGGACCTGCTGTTCGAATCCTTGTTCGAAGTGCCAGAGTATCGTGTCCATGCGCTGCGCATCGGATGGCATGTCGACTTTCGGGTTCGGTGGGTAATAAGAGCTTTCGTTACCGAATAGGTCATATTCCAGATAGCACCCGCTCTGTGCGAGCTCCCGCAGCCAGCCACGATCCAGACAGGTGCGGTCGATATGGCAGATGATGGTGCGTTCCAGATCACCACCTTCCTCATCGACAATGCGGACGATCTCCAGCGGCTGACTCGGATCGCGCCCAGGGTGCACCATGAGTGGGGCTCCAGTTGCACGTTGTGCATCCACGGACGCGCGCAGGCTCTTCTGCTCATTGTCCGCCCAGGGAAACGTGCACCCCACTTCACCGATGATGCCCGCTCGAATTCCCGTATCACCGACACCGACGTCGACATCGGCGATGATTTGCGCGGCCAGAGATTCTCGAGTGCGGCTCGACATGTCGGGCGGATGGGTTGATGACAAATAAAAGCCCGCGCCCATGATGACGTGCGTAGCTGTCAGTCTTGCGACACGGGCAAGCGCATTTGGATCTCGGCCCAGACCGATGTTGGTAGGATCGACAATGGTCTTGCCGCCGGCAGCTACAAAACGCTTCAGCTCCGATACTGCAATGTCTTCATCCTTGAGCTCGACATTGTCCCAATTGGAGGTCCAGTTATAAGCAACCCAGCCGCGGTTCTCTAGGCTGATTTTTTGATGCGCAAGACCACGTTGACTGATCTCCTCAGGCTCGACGTACATGAAAGTACCGTCGATGAGCACGTGGTCATGCGCGAGCGTGACACCAAGCTCGCCCACGTCGACCAGCCCGAGTACGGTTTGAGCCTTTCCAGCTCTGTTCTCGGCGTTCATGCGCCCACCGACCGTAACTCAGGCTCTACATCCGGACCGATGACGTGATCGAGCACATAGTTCGCGAACTGGTACACCGTCCTCTCCTGTCTTGGGCAATAGCGGCCGGGCTTCGCCAGCCGGCCTACGATCCCGCGATGAGCGGCTTCACAAATCTCCTTGTCCTCTTTGATGAACAAGCCCATCGACGGGTAGTAGCGCTCCTCGACATCACGCTCGAAGTGCTCCAGGTCGATAGTCGACTGCGGGAAGCAACACCAGGTAGTGAGACGCGTGCGTCCGGGACCTTCTGGAAAATACTGGTGAAAGGTGATGCGGTCGGGCGGCAGATTCATCAGCAGCGACGGGTAGAACACCATGAAGTGGGTGGTCTGGAGATCCTTCTCTGACAGACCATCGATGAACGGCAGGGTCTTGTCACGTGGAACATACAAGCCATTTTCATTGTCGCTGCTGTTGATCTCATACACGCCGGATACACCATGCGCCTCGAAACGATTGACCTGCGCACCCGGGTAGTAGGTACGCAACGACTCGCTGTGCGCATGCGGGACGTGATAACCCTCGCGTGAGTTCTCCACCCAGATCTTCCAATTGGCATCGAAGGTGTATTCCCACTTCCGGGTGACCCGCATGTCCTCCAGACGATAGCTCCTGAAACGCTCCGGGAGATCCAGCAAGCGATCCAGCAAAGGGGTCGCCTGTGGGTCGAAATTGATGAACACGAAGCCACCCCAGGTTTCCGCCCGCAGCGACGGCAAGGTGTAGTCGTCGAGCTCGAAACCGTTTGCTTCAGCCATGTCGTTGGCCCGCACCAGGGTCCCGTCCAGGTCATAGACCCAGGCGTGATAAGGGCAGACGATGCGCTTGCAGTTGCCACGCCCGTGCAGCAGCTCTGCCCCCCGATGCCGGCAGGATGCAGACAAGCATCGGACAGTGCCCGCCTGGTCGCGCAAAACAATCAATGGCTCACCAAGCACGTCAACCCGCACATAGTCACCAGGTTCGGGAATCTCCTCTTCGCGAGTCGCGAGCAGCCAGCTCTTCATGAATATGGTTTCGACCTCGCGGTCATACCACTCTTGCGAGGTGTAAACATCCACCGGCCAGGTGTGGGCCTCTTCAATGGGGACACGCATGCCTGCGTAGCGACGGGGAGAGAATATCGGGTTGTCGGATGGGCGCATGACAATACTCGCGGTCGGCTGACGGTATACAGAATGCGTGAGGCTTCCGCGGACATCAACTCGACGAGACGACACCATGTTCATGCAACGACCCCGAATGGTGTCCGATCCAGATGTGGAGTCGCATCGAAACCCCCTGTTGTGTACTTTTTCACCTCAAGGTAGCAACACTCCGGAGCCAACATGCAAACCATGCAAGCGGTTATGACGACAGGGCACGGCGGGCTGGACAAGCTCGAGTTTCGTGAAGACGTTCCAGTGCCGGAAGCGGGCCCGGGTGAGGTCCTGATCAGAGTATCCGCCTGCGGACTCAACAACACCGACATCTGGGTTCGTGAAGGCGCCTACGGGACAGCTCGAGACCCGGACGCCCAGACCGGCACGGGACGGGTTCCACATACTTTTCCGCTCATTCAGGGCGCCGACGTCGTCGGCGAGATTGTGGCCGTCGGAGCAGGAGTCTCAGCGTCCCGTGTGGGTGAGCGGGTTATCTGCAATTTCATGACGTATGACCGTGACGGCGAGAGCATCGAATACGCCGGCAGCCTGGGGAACTCGCGCGCCGGCGGCTACGCACAATACGTGACCGTGCCGAGTGACACCACTTACTGCACAGACTCTAGCTGGAGCGATGCCGAGCTAGCTACCTTGCCGTGCGCTTACATGACCGCTGAGAACATGTTGCGTACCGCGGACGTCAAAGCAGGAGAAACAGTCCTGGTCACGGGCGCGTCCGGAGGTGTCGGCACGGCCTTGATTCAGCTAGCTCATGCCCGCGACGCGACAGTGGTCGCCGTCACCAGTCGGAACAAGCGTGAGTCTGTTGAGTCACTGCAACCCGCGCGTGTGTTTCTACGTGATGGCGACGAACCCTGGTCAGTGCTGGATGACAGTGTCGACGTGGTCGCTGACGTGGTTGCCGGAAACGGATTCTCCGACTTGCTGTGCACTCTCAGTACCCACGGTCGCTATGTCACTGCCGGCGCCATCGGTGGCGCAGTGGTGCCGTTCGATGTGCGCACTCTGTATCTGAAATTGCTGACCTTCCATGGTGTGAGCTGCGGGTTCCCGGTCGACTTCGAGCGTGTTCTGAGCCTGGCCGAGCAAGGCCGTATCCGGCCGCTTTTGCACCAGACTTACGCTTTGTCGCAAATAAGAGAGGCACAAGCCCATTTCAAGAGCAAGCGTTTTTTCGGCAACCTGGTGGTGTTGCCGTGAGTGAGCACCTGATGCACAGACGCCACGCCCAGCTATACTTCCGCGTGTCGAGTAAACCAGTATCGGCTACCGGGTTGGAGGGCGCGTCATGAAAGACACCATCACCACTGTTGCTTCGCGCAAGTACGACAACCTCTATCACATCCCTGCCCCACGAGCCTCGGATGGCGACATGCCACCCAGCCACGAGCTGGAACCGGGCTATCAGGTCCCGGAAGCTGCGATTGCCCAACTCGAACACGACGGCGTGGTTTGCCTGCGTGGCCTGCTCGACGACAGCACGGTGTCACAACTGCGCGAGGAGGCCGACTTCGCAGTCGCCAAGCCCAGCGCGCACGCCCGATTCGTCAATAAGGGAACCGATGATCCGACGTTCTATTACGAGTTCAACTTGTGGCGCCGGCACCCGAAACTGCGTGAAGTCGTGTTCGACAGTCATTTACCAGACATTGCCGCGAGCTTGATGCGCTCCCAGACGGTGACGCTGTACTACACCAACACCTTCGTCAAAGACCCCGGCGCTCGAGACAAGGTCACGCCCTGGCACGAAGACGCATCCTATTCGCGTTTTGTCGGCGACAACGTCATCAACCTCAATGTGAGCTTTGACCACATGCCCGCAGAGACCACATTGAAGTTCAAGCAGGGGTCTCACCGGCGCGGTGGGCCGTTGTCGATAGGACCGACTTTCGAGCCCGGTGTCGAATATGGAGAGGCCATGCCGGAGCAAGTGGCCATGCCATCTCAGGCGGAATTGGATGCGACGTTCAGAACTATCTACTGGCCGGTCAATCCGGGGGACGCACTGGTGTTCTATCAGCGCACGGTACATGCGGGCCCCGGAAACACATTGCCAACCCGGCGTCATTCCACCGCGTTCAACTTTGGCGGTGATGGCGTCGTGTATGATGGCCGCGACGGTTTCATTGACTCGCCGGACGTCGACCCCGCTCTGGAACACGGGGAGCCGCCGGCTGGCGACGTATTTCCGCTGCTTCGACCGCGTCAATACAGCTGAAAACCAGCCGCGGGCGCCTGCCACATGCAGAGCCTTGACCACGTTGCCGTCAGAGTCAGCTTGATTCTGTAACCTTGTTGTGGAAACGTTGCAGCGTCCCACACTTTTTGACCAAAGGAGGTCTCTATGAAGAACAGAAAGATAAGAAGCTTTGCCGCCGCCATGACTCTGTCGGCTTTCGCGGCTTTGTCCGGTTCACCCGCAGCCCTGGCCGCGTGCGACAAGCCAGTCAAGATT
>MDTE01068305.1_pt1 | contig 14487 bp, 12 predicted proteins | sample 811231 | NCBI WGS metagenome assembly MDTE01 (sample SAMN05326651, study PRJNA326480) | marine metagenome | isolation source: seawater | place: Indian Ocean: Red Sea | collected 2010 | reverse complement strand
TCAATTCTTTGTTTATAATATTTTTATTATAATTATCCATTAAGAAATTTTCCAGACTATCTTTAGAAAATCTAAAATCTTTAAATCCAGTTCCTTGATTTGTCATATATTTTGCAATTGAAGAGATTATAAAATTATTTGAACTCGCCAAGTTTAGTATTGGCTCTGTAATTATAATTTTTTTTTTTGCACTTAAAATTAATTTATCAACAATATTTTTATGATGTGGATAAAATTGATATAGACTTCCTTGCATAACCACATAATCAGAAGGAGGTATTTCCTCATTTATAATATTAATTTTTAATTGTTTGATTCCATGATTAGTAATTCCAAAAGAATTTATATCTACAGCCACATATTTATTTAAACCTTTTAGAGCATTAAAATAAAGCGCACAATCGCCAGAACATACATCGGTAACTGTATATCCTTCAGAAATATATTTTTGAATAGATTTATATCTAGACAAATAATTTTTCCCATATAAGCCTTTTATTAAAATCCTATAAAGGAATTTATTTTTATATATTAGATTAGACATTCAAAAATTTCATTATTTTTCAACGAAATTCATAAAGTCAAAACTTGTAAAAACCACAAACTTTATTATTATCATAAAACACATAGTCCATCTAAATAATTTCATTTAAAAAATATTCAGGGAACTTTTCCGAAGTTTTTATCATTTTATTTATATATATTTTCTCCCACTCTGTTTTTGTGCAAATCTGTTTTTTATTGTATTTCATTAAAATATTCGAAATCAATAATCTCATTCTATTAAGATGCGGGATCATTTTTTTTATTGTCTCAGATCTTATGAACTGGCTTGGTATATTACTTTCAATTAAATCTTTTACTGCCGTTTTTATTGATTTTGGATTTGATCTTACTATTCTACAAAATCTTTTATCTAGAAAATGATTTCTACCTCCAATATTTATGGTTGATACGACCGGAAGTCCAGATAATAAATACTCAATTGTAGCATAAGATGCGCCTTCTTTCGCACTTAAAATAACACCTACTTTTGCAAGATTATTTATTTTATTTACTCTTAATGGATCAAGTTGGGGAAAATTATCTCTTACATCAAAATCAGTAATAGACTTTGGATTATCATAATTTAAAATATCAGCATTAGGAATGATTTTTTTTAAAACATTTAAATATGAAATAATTTTCTGATCTATTTTCAATAAATAAGGTGTTATAAGGGCTAAACTTTCACATTCTCTAAGAAGATAATGCCTTTTCATTGGGTGCAGGCGAGAGTTATATATTATATCATACCTTTTATTTGTATTTATAGGTTTGAATATATTTTTATCCACAAATGAATTTTGATGGATAAAAAAACATGGGATTGAATATTTTTTAAATTCTTTTAACTCGTGAATATCATTAAGTAAAAAAACAATTTTATGATTTGTGTATATTTTTTGATGACAATTATAACTGTAAATGATTCTCTTAATAGTATTTACTCTATCAAAGAGTGTCCACCAAAAAGACAAAATGAAATATGCTTTTCTATTATTGCCAATCAATTTTGAAAATATCATTATATCATTTATATCTTCAGTTGTATGAATAATTAAGGGATTTTTATTAATAACATAATAATTTCTATGTGTCCTTTGATAATTAGGCTTGAATGAATTAACATAGCTATGATCAATTAAATCAATAAAAAAATTTTTCGCTTTATGAGAACAAGGGATATCAAAAAAATTATCTTTAATTTGGCTAATAATATTATCTAGCATTTGAAATAAGAGATTTTTACGATCCCCTCTTCATAAATTTCATATCCCAAACTCAATATATAGTTATGTAACTCTTTTTTATGGTTGTATTGATGAATATCATCAAATACCATGAATCCTAGTTTTACTATTTTCTTGTGAAAAAAATTTATTTGGTTTTTTATTATTTTAGTAGAATGTGGTCCATCAAAAAAAACTAGTGAATAGTTATTGATGATTTTTTTATTGTTTTCATACTTTCTATCATAAACCGGGACACCATCTTTATATCTTTTAAAAAACTCAATATCCTCTAAATTAAAAAATTTGAACTCCATATTACTTTTTGAGCACCACTTATATATATCTGAAAGCATTTTATTCTTTACATGATCAGTATAATTTCTTGTTCCTTTATCAATCTTATCCTCCCAATGTTTATAGTCTATATTCCCGTATGGGTCAATACCAATATGAATTTTTTTGTCTTCATTTTTTAATAATGTTTTTAAGATCAGTAGTGATGACCCACCCTTATAACAACCAATTTCACAGGTAAAACCTTCTAATAATTTTATTTTATTAACTGCATTTACCAAGATATGATATTCACTGCTATCTGTTTTCGGATAAAAAATTCTATTAAGCATGCTAAAAGCCATCAAATAAAGAACAATATTCTAAGCTCATTTTTTCCATATTATAATTATTTAAAATAAATTTTTTACCTGCATTTCCACGTAATTCTCTTTCCTTATAATTCATATAAGATAATAAAGCTTTTTCTAAATCTTTTTCAGATCCATTTTTTACCTTTTTTGTTACTTCATTTGGAATCAAATTATCAAATGGTGGAATATCATATACCATTGTAGGTAATCCACACGCCATAGCTTCAAAAAGAGATAAACCAAATGCTTCACCTTTGCTCATTTGGCAATATATATCATAATTCGGTAATAATTTTTCAACTTTATTAGTTATACCTTTGAGAGAGACATTACTACTTAGATTAAATTCATAAATCAAATCAATAAGAAATTTCTTATAACTGCCATCACCGTAAATATCAAATTCAAAAATTTTTCTTAACCTTTTTGAACTTATAGCTATAATTATATCTTGTATGCCTTTCCATTGTTCTAAAGCAGAAATAGTAACAATCTTTAATTTTTTTTTTTCCACAAATTTTATGCTTGAATCAAACTTTTTAACCGGAACTCCATGATTTATAACCCTAATCTTTTTTTTGAAAAATGGTTGTGCTTCAGTCTTAACATAGCTTGAAACAGCAATTAGTTTAATTTTCTTAAACCTATCGATATTATCAGAAATAAATTTATATCTTCCAGGTATCAAAGAAGCTGGAGAATGTAAAACTAGAGCACACCGTAAATAATTTGGTAAAACCATTTCACCATGATATAAAAAATTTATTAGGGTGAAATCTGGATTATCTTTTTTTATCCAATATTTATAAAATAATCGAGCAATATTTTCCTGATAAAACCTCGAATATGGAACTTCTCTTATTTTAATATTTTTGTGCCATCTATTCCATTTAATTTTGCTTTTGGAACCCCAGGAATATATAATAATCCTATAATTTGGATTTAATGCTAATATATTTGTTAGATTATTTGTAAATCTCTCAACCCCTCTTTTTATTCTGAATTGGAATGGAGAGATAATTACAATTATTTTTATTTTTTTATCGATTTATATAACTCTATATATCTTGGTTTTAACGTCTCCATAGAAAAATTCCTTTGGACATAAGCTCTTGCATTGAGCCCTAGTTTTTTACGTTTTTCTTTATCTAAATAAAGTTCCTCAATTTTTTTAAATAGTTCGCTTTTATTTCCTGGAGAAAATAATGATCCGGACTCTCCATTATCCACAGTTTCTAAAACACCTCCTATTTTAGAAGCTATAACAGCTTTCCCACAAGACATTGCCTGAGCAACTGTATAAGAAAATGACTCATATATTTCTGATGGGGCTACTACAAGACTAGCTTTATTATACCATTTTGGTAAATCATCATAATCCACGAAACCATGAATTTCAACCCTATCTAATATTTTTTTATTTTTTAATTTTGATATAGATTCTTTCAAAAATTTTTTATTACTATGACCTAATAGTATTAAGCTAACCTTTTTATATTTTTCTGCAAATTTTATAAAAGCATCAATAAGAGTTCCAACTCCTTTTCCTCTTTCAACCCTACCAAGATATAAAATGCTAAATTGTTTTGATATATTAGGTTTTTCATTCGGTCTAAAGTGATCTGTATCAATTATATTGGGAAGAACAACTATTTTTTTGTCATTTATTTTATAAATATCGATCAATCTTGCTTTTAAATCTTTGCTTGGGACAGTTATAAGGTCACAATTTTCAAAACAAAATTTTTCTCGCTTAAATGCCCACCATGCATCAACTCCTTTAATTTCTTTTGGTAAAAAATATTTTTTCAATAAACCCCAAGGCGTATGAGATCTAATAATTACTTTTGTATTTCTTTTATTTTTGGGAAATCTTTTTTGATACACATAGCTCTCGCTATGAATATCCATAAATTCCAAAATGGAATCAGATTGAGTTGATAATTTTTCTGCTATGATTCTTGAACTTTCATAATCATTAAATGAGCGCAAGCCGTTATTTAACAAGTTTATACGGTATAAGAGATCAATTAATATTCTTTTTTCTCTTTTGAATTCAAAAAAATTGATTCCTTTATTTTTATAAAAAACTCTATTCATTTCATTTTTTTCTGATAATATTGTAACATTAAAGGAATCATTAATCATGGTCGCTAATTTATAATTATACATGGGTATACCACCCTGATAATTCGGGAAAATCCATCGATTAACAATTACTAAATTTGGATTAATTCTTTTTATAACCTTTACAAACGATTAGAGGATAATCACTACTATTTCCTGATATACTAATGTTATCATAATAATTATTTAAATAATCCACTAATTGATCATATGAAAATCTTTTATCTCTCGGATAACGATCAACTTCAATAAATAAATTTTTTATTTGAAAATTATCTAAAAACATATCATTAATTAATACATCATACTCTGAACCTTCAATATCAATCTTCAAAACATCAACACTTTTAACTTCTAAAGAGATCAATAATTTTGAAATGGTAGTCGTTTTTATTTTTATTGGATTACTATTAATAGCACCTCTTGTATTAAAAACCGATGACCAACCAGTATCCTCATTAGATGGAAAAAAATCTATTTCTCCTTCGATAGAAAAAATGGCCCTATTAATAGAAGTTACCTTTTTGTTTAAATTATTAGTCGTTATATTATTTTTTAAGATTTTATAGTTTGAAGGGTCTGCTTCTACTGAAATAATTCTTGAATTTGGAGCTTTTATCAAAGAGTAAATACAAAAAAACCCTATATTTGCACCAATATCAATTATTAGAAGTTTTTTATTTGTTTTTTTTAAAAAATAGCACTCATTAATAAAAATCTCTGAAAAAATATGATTAGCTGAGATTGTATCAACAACATCAAAAACATAACCAGCCCTAAATTTATATTTATCAATAAATTTCTTAGACTCTAAGCCATAATTAGTTAGAATAATATATCTTTTCCATTTATTTGAACAAAAATTTTTATACCATAATATTTTTTCAAATATATAATTATAAACTCTTTTCAAAATAAATTACTTTTAAAAATAAAAATATGTTTATTCCAAATTAGAAAAAATTTTATCAATAACATTCCTTACTTTCTCCGGTTCAATTATTTTTAAACATTCTTCTTTAATCTCTCGATCACATTTTTTTTTAATATCTCCTGCATCTAAAGTGATGCAGGGAGAACATTCTATAGGCGATTTTATAAAATAATTTCTATCATTTTTTTCCCCTATTTTCATTGGATTAGTCGGTCCCCATATGGATAATATATATTTCGTTTCCATTACATTTGCTAAATGAAGAATACTAGTATCGTTTGTTATACAAATCGTTGTTAAGTCTAATAAGGAAGCAACCATTGGTATATCATACTCACCAGCTACTATATAACAAGGGTTTTTCATTTTATATGAAACACTCTTGGCCAAATATTTTTCAGATGATGAACCTGTAATAAAAATGTTCATATTATATTTTTCATATAGATAATCGGCAATCACAGCAAATTTATCAATTCCCCATAATTTTGAATTAACATAAGTAGCACCACCAGGGTGAATAACAGAAATCATAAATGGCTTTTTCAAACCCTTGCTATAAATATTATTAATTATGGTTTTCTTTTCATCGTATGTTATTTCAAAAGATTTTTTTTTATTTAACTTTTCAAAATCGTCCTCTAATGAAATTTTTAATTCATTTAGCACACTTTCTATTATCCTCATATAGATTTGATTCCAGTGTTCATCTAATACATTTTCTTTAACTGGTTTAGAAAGACTATTTTTGAAATTACCAAAACAACCTATAGAAATTTTAATGCCACTAATATCAAACAATAAATTCGAAAAAGTACCAGCTTCATGAAAAGGCCCTAAAGATGCACCTATAACAATTCGGCTAAAAATTATTTTTAATACGTATATCGGATAAAGGTAAAATAATTTGATTTGGTTAATTAAACGATTCCCTTCTCTACTAAATCGATTTTTAACATTGCCATTTTTGTATTGTTGAAAAAAAACAACATTATCAATGTCTTTCTTTCTTTTAAGAATTTGATAAGCACCTCTATCAGATGTAAGAAAATTTATTTTATAGCGAGGTAATTTCTTTTTTAATAAATGCACATAAGGTATACATATAAGGGTATCACCAATAGCACCAAAATGAGTGAGAAGTATTTCTTGATTTCCATTAAAAAATATTATTTTTTTAAATTTTGCTATTAAGATTACAAAAGGAAAAAATAAAACCAGTATCAATTTGACTAAAAAACTAAATAGTGGAATTTTTATTTGATACATTAAAGGTCTTTTTTATTTTTAATAAATAATCTTATTTATAACCGATAAACGTTGCCTCGTATTATATCTTAAACTAGAAATTGAAAATATACTTTTTTTTGCATTGTTTCTTAATTTATTGGAATTACCAAATTTTATTAATCTAATTGATTTAATTATAGTCTCTGCTAAATTATCTGCAGATCTATTTTTAAACAAAAAACCATTTTTTTTATTATTAATTAACTCTGGAATTCCACCGACATCACTAGCAATAACTACTTTACCATTAGCCATCGCCTCATAAACAGTATTTGGTGAATTATCAAAAATTGATGGAATCAAACATATATCTGATCTCTTATATTCGTTAAGTAACTCTTCCCGAAGAATGAATTTATTAATATTTAAAAATTTTAGATTTGAAATATCTTGTTTAGGCTCATAACCAAAAAAATTAACTTCAATATTCGCAATAATTTTTTTTGGTAATTTTCTTAATGCATCTATCAATAATTCCCCTCCTTTTACTGGATCATTTCTTGATGCAAAAATTAATTTAATTGCTTTTTGTTTTTTTTTTGATGAATCAATTACAACATTCTCCAATTCCTGATCCTCCAAAGGGTAAGGTAAAACGTATTTTTTTTTAAAAATAAAACCCGATTCTGATTGAACAATTTTTATCATTGCCTCACAGGGTGAAAATACCACACTTGATTTTTTTATAAAGTAATGCTCTGCTTTTCTTTGAAGTTTGTCAGAAAGATAGACATTGTTAAAGCCAGAATTATTTTTAAATGTATAAGAAGAACCATGCAAGTGAGTTACATAATCAAATTTCCTAGTTAATGAATTCCAAAAATCACCACCCTCTGAATATTCAACAATATCAATTTTCTTTTTGGCATTAATCCTAATCAAAACTTTATAAGTATTTAATCCAATTTCAAGATAACGTACCAGTTTAGAAAATATTTTAAGTATAGGAATCTTAGATATGTAATAGTGTATTGGTGCGTATTGTTTGGTAGGATATATATTAATTAATCCATCATTTATCATATCATCGTCTGTATTTACTTTTGAGCAAACAACAGATACATGGTGACCTCTTCGAACTAATTCTTTGGAGAAAATTCGTACATAGGTCCCTGCTCCTCCAGGATGGTCAGAATAAATAGGGTACCCTTTTTCTACAAAACAAATATGCAAAACATTCTAGAGAATTAGCAGGCTTTTTAAAAATTTTCCAAATTTTTAATTATTCCACATTTGTAGCCGTTTGAAATAATTTTTTTTTAGATTGCACTGATTAAATATCATTTTATATGCATTATTTCCCATTTCAAAAATTTTCTCGGGGTTATTTATGAAATAGATAATTGCATTCCCAAGTGCAACTGCTGACTTGTTTTTAAATATTAATCCAGTTTTTCTATGGATAACCAATTCTGGTATCCCACCTACATTTGAACCAATAACTGGAATTTTTTGCGACATTGCTTCATATATTGTATTCGGTGAATTATCAAAATAAGATGGGACAACTGCAATATGATAATCCTCGATTTTATTTAACAACCTTTTCCTATCTATAAAAGGATGGACTAGAACATTATTCGGGATTTCATAATCGGGATCAATTTGTTCATGACCATAAAGATAAAAAAATACATTTTTGTAATAATTAGTATTAACCTTTTTTATTGCATCTAAAAATGTTATCCAACCTTTTGTTAAATCAGGCCTAGCACTCATAAAAATTTTTATTGGATTAGGATGATTTATTTTATTTAATACTTTATCCTTCTTAATAATATTTACTGGATACTTTATTGAAATGGTATTTTTAAATTTATTTTTATTTTCCTTTTCTACTAATTGAATCATTTTTTTTGATGGAGATATAACCAATTTAGCTCTTGAAATAAAAAAACATTGAAATGCTCTTAAAATTTTATCACTAAAATCAATTTTTGAAACATGCCTTTTCAGGGTATAACCAGATCCATGAATATGACAATAATATGGAATAACTTTAAATATACTTTGCCAAAAATCCCCCCCCTCGGAATATTCAATAATATCTATTTTTTTTTCTTTATTTATTTTTAAAATCAATTTGAATTTTATAAAACCTCGGAAAAGATATTCTAACATAGGAAAAAAAATATTAATTAATGGAATTTTGCTTATATACCATAGAATTCTGGAACGAACTTTAATAGGAAAAACCCTGATGCCATTATCAACCCTGCTAACGCTATCACAATCTATATCTTCACCCATTACCACAGTTACTTGATGACCGTTTTCAATAAGTTGACTAGAAATTATTTTAACATAGGTACCAGCACCTCCTTGCCAACCATCTATTCGAGGGTAACCATTTTCTTCAAATAGAATATGCATCAAGATTTTTGATCTAATTCAGAGTTAGAAAATTGATATTCAATGAAATTATTTAGTGTCTTTTTTTGAAATTTATTTTGTTGATCAATTAATGATAAGAGAATTTTTGAACCTTGTTCAATTGATTTAATTAGGATACTATTTTCTCTCCCGAGGGTTTTAGATAAAGAAAAATAATTATTAGTATTGGACCACTTTGTTTTTAAATAAAATACCGGCACATCTTGAAAAGCAGCAAATACAAGTGCACTAGATACAATATTAGTTGAAAACATAAGTGCACAATCATAGTAATCATCATAAGCTTTTAATCTGTAGTTAACAAATATATTGTTTTGTTTTTTGAAAATATTATTAAGATAGTTATTAATTATCTCATAACTGGGATCATTAACTAAATTAGGATGAAATTTGAGCTCAATAACCTTATCAGTTTTAATAGAAATATTTTTTATTAATTCAATAAAAAATAAAAATTCTTCCGGTCTGAAATCGAACTGTCTAATATGGGTATCTGAAAACAAAAAAATAATTTTATTTTTTTTCCTATTTTTTATTTTCCCTTCTTTTCTATTAACCTTCACTTTGATTCTTTCTTCTAAATATTCAGATTTTTCAATAAGATCTTTTCCTTTACCATAACCTATATAAATATTTTCACCTAGATAATACCCAATAGGTTCAGTAAAAAGATCATATCCATGAGGAACACTTATTGTCTTAATACCATTTGAAATTGCATAGAGCATTTTTGCACGAGAAAGTCTATTCCCACCATCTATTGATATATAGGTATCTACTTTAATTTTTGAAAAGTAGTTTTCCGCAAGTATTTGAAACTTGTCTGACTCAATAAGAGAAATATAATTAAATGGGAATAATATTAATTTAACTAAACCAGAAGAATTTAATCCTAATTCTGCATTAAGTAGTTTTAATTGATTAAAAGTAATAAAAATATTTTTAAATAACCTCGGCCTAAAACTAGATTCTACTTTATCTAATTCTTCATTATCAATGATATTCCGATATTTTGAATTGTTATCATATTGAAAAATATTTTTGTTTTTTTCCCAATTATAGAATATATGAATAGATCTGTTTTGCTTTATTTTATTTTTTTTTAATTCGTCTTTTAGTGAAAATGTTTTTTCTAAATCACCACCCCACCCATCATATAATAAATTAAAATTCCCATTTGGTAGTACAGGACAAGACAATTTCAATCTACCCATTTTCAATTTATAAAAGATGAATTTTAATAACTTCAGGAGAAATATTGAAACTATATAATATCTATGGATAGGCATGGAATTATTTATTGAAATAAATTTGGATTTATGTTTCTGAATTACTGAAAAAATAATTGGTAAAATCCATGGTGTATTTACCCCACCCCAAGAAACTGAATAATTTTGATCAAAAGGGATTATTAAAAAAAGTACTCTTTTGCTATTATCCAACCACTTGGAAAAATTCATTATATTTTTTATGTAGCATGCTAGATTGATAATAGAAAAAAAAGAAATATTAATATTTAAAAAAAAATCTTTTCTTGAAAGCACTAAGTCATTGATTTTTTTTGAATAAAGAAGAAAATCTTTTGAATTAGTACCTTTTGGATAATCACCATCAAATATATTTTTAGTTAATTTTAAATCCTGAATAGTTAAATATGATTCTAGTGATAGTGGAACTATTTTTGTGTTTCTAAACTCATTTTTATTTTTATAAAACACATTAACATCTTCAGATCGACTAGCTATAAAAATATTATATTTTTTATTTTTATCTATTAAAAGACCCTTAAACAAAAAATTTCAAAACTAATTAAGCCTAATAAACCCATCTTTTTTTATATCAGTTTTCAAAATATTTTTTATATTCTTATTGTTTAGAGATTCAGATATAATTCCAAATACCTGATCAACATTTTTTAAATACCTATCAATGATTTTTCTATCATGTGCAAAAGAAACGTATACATTCGCACTAGCCAAATATCCTCTGAATAACATTTCCTGAGTAAACAAAGTAATTATCTCGTTATTCATTTTTCCATAGCCAAGCTTCATTGTAATGCATGGTTTAAAATTAGTAACTGTAATATTTAGACTATGTTTTTTTGCTAATCTTACCCAGCCTTGCCCAATATAATTGCCAATTTCAATAAGGTGGTTCCACACTTTTTTCTTTGTAATAACATCTATAGTCGTTAATGCAGATACAAAGCCTATTCTTTCAGTCCAAAATGTGCTACTTATAAACGTATCTTGGGCAACATCCATTATTTCAGTTTTACCAACAACTGAAGAGATTGCATATCCATTACCCATACCTTTCCCATAAACTACAATATCAGGGTTTAAACTATTGGTCTTATAAACACCACCATCGGTCACCCTCCATCCTGAAGTAATTTCATCACAAATAACAACAATTTCATTTTTTTTTGCGATGTCATTTATTTCATTAATAAACTCATAAGTGGGATAATCATAGCGCGCGCCCTCTAAAACTATGGTCCCAATATTAGGATTTGAATAAATAATCTTTAATAAATCTTCGCAATCGTTATATCTAATTGGAATTGCGGTACCCTTCAAGCTTGAAGGGACACCTAGAGAGTTCAGTCCAGGTAAAAGGTGATTATTTAAATTATTAGGATTTTCTAAATTTGAAGCTAAATACCAGTCTGACCAACCATGATATCCACTAAAAAGAACTACATCTCGTTTAGAATATGCTCGAGCAATTCTAACAGCAATAGACATTGCCTCAGCTCCTGAACGTGCGAACCTTACACCACCTGCAAATTTATTTAATTCTAGAAGTCTTTTAGCTAAAAAATATTCTTCTGGAGCATTTAAAGTTGAACTTACTGAACTATCAATGGATTCTTTAACAGCCTCATCTACCTCATTATAACAATAACCCAAAATAGATACTCCGATGCCCATTTGCGTCATATCAATATATTTATTCCCATCAAGGTCCCATATAGTGCATCCTTTTGCCTTAGAATAGTATGTCGGCCATATGTTAGGAGCATACCTCTCAGGTCTCTTTGAAAGCAACCCGTTTCCTCCTGGAATAATATTTTTTGAGTTGTTCCATAATTCTAAACCACTATTTTTTTTTGATTTTACCAAGCCGTATATCCCCCATCTACAATAATATTTTGGCCGGTTATATAACTTGATTTATTTGAGAGAAGGAACTCTAATATCCCTGTTAGTTCATTATCCATACACATCCGCCCCAAGGGCACTCGCTGATTATAATTATTTATAAAAAACTCACTTTGATCATTAAAAACACCTCCTGGAGAAATACAATTCACTCTAATATTATCTTTTGACATATATGCAGAAAAGTATTTTGTCAATTGTATTATAGCAGCTTTTGTAGCACCGTAAATCTCTGATGATCTCCTATCACCATCACCGTACAAATCCATATTACTTGATACAGACCCATAAATAGAACCGATGTTGATAATATTACCCCTTGAATTTGGTTTAAAATAAGTTTCATATACTAATTTAGTCATCAATATATTTCCTTTAAGATTAACATCAATTACCGATTCAATCTCATCAACGGTTCTATCCTCAAATGGAGTAAATACAGCTACGCCAGCATTATTTACTAACGCATCTATAGGTTTGTTAAGATTTTCTATTATAGGTTTTATTTGATTTATTTTAGTTATATCTGCATTGTAATATTCAATATATTTATTACATTGCTTACCAATATCGATACCTATGATATGAAAATCTTTCTTTTTAAGATATTCAACAAATTTCCTACCAATTTGACCTTCTGAACCAGTTATAATTATGTTCTTCATATTTTAAAACTCTTATCTTTTTTTAATGAGTTTTCCCACCCAGAATTTCTGACTATATGCTTTTGGAGTTTATTAATTGATGGCTCACTATTAAAATAATCAATCATATCTTCCATTAAAAATATTTTATCTTTATTGTATAATTCTTTAATGATTGATTTGATCACTATAAAATCAACTTTATAATCAACTGTAAATCTATAACCTGAATAATTATTCTTATTTTTTAAATTAAACGTTGAAAATAATCCTGTTTTCCAAAAATAAAATGTGACATGTTCTCTTTCAGAGGGTAAAAAAGATTTTTCATAAGCTTTTTGTAGAATATTAAAATTAAAAACTTCCACATCCATTCCATCAGGATATGTTAGATCCGGAGGAATCGAATTTGACACAAAATCAATTCTTTTTTTTGATAATTCAAAATATTTACTTACTACCTTATCTATTATTAATGGATCGATTAAAGGGCAATCAGCTGTTAATCTAACAATCGTTTTAATATTATATTCTTTTGAAGTATTAAAATACCGACTCAAAACATCTGATACACTTCCACGATAATAATTAATCTTATTTTCTTTGCACCAATCAATAATTACATCATCTTGTCTAAGGACTGTTGTTGCTATTATGATTTGATTAATTAATTTTGATTTTTTAACTCTTTCAATCATATATGAGATTAATGGACGATTATCTATATTTTTCATTACTTTTCCAGGGAATCTTTTTGATCCCATACGAGCCTGGATTACAGCAGCAGTCAAATTAATTTTCCTTTATTTGTTTTTTATATTCAATTATCAAATTATTATAGAAAGTTTCATCAGAAGATGATAGTACCCTATTAAAATCACCTCTACCATCAGATATTCCTATAAAGGAACTGGGATTTGAAATATCATCTACAACTATTTCACCTTTTTTTGCAAATATACCACCTGCAACAAAACCTATATTCTTAAAATACTTTCTTCCCATCTTATTTTTAAAATTATTTTCATTCGTCAACTGCGCCTCAATCATTCCCGCAAGTGCAGAAGTAACATCCAGACGATAGATCTCAATTTTTCTTTCCATTGCTAGATTAATGGCATTCTCATTCAGGTTACCTTTACCAGCATCTATGATTATAGCTGAATCTTTTAAACTTTCTACCATATTTTTTGTAATTATCGGTCTACCATTAGTAGTCCCAATTAATATATCAGAACCTATTGCTGCAATTTTATTATCTGCCTCAGATTCCACATTTTCAGTAGTGTAGGATGGTTTAATAATATTTAAAGCTTTAGAAATTAATTCTAATTTCTTTTTATTTCTTCTAGTTATTACCACTCTACCGCCTCTTTCAACAAGTTTTAAAGCTAATTTGGAGCCTAAATTTCCTACCCCAAGTATGGTAATTTTTTTTCCTCCGACTCCCCTCAAAGCATCTTTATATTTATAACTAATAAAAGAATCTATTGCATCAGCAGATAG
>MDTE01066945.1_pt1 | contig 14487 bp, 12 predicted proteins | sample 811231 | NCBI WGS metagenome assembly MDTE01 (sample SAMN05326651, study PRJNA326480) | marine metagenome | isolation source: seawater | place: Indian Ocean: Red Sea | collected 2010 | reverse complement strand
GACATTTTTAAATAAATGCGACGATACAGAAAAAAGTATAATTTCTGAATATTATCAGAGATGTTTTGGAGAAGATTTACCAGAGTCACTTATTAATTCCTAATATTAATGGAAAAAAAAAGAGAAATCTTAGAGGAGCAAATTAAGCAAGCTTTAACCTCAACTTATAAAGTAATATCAGATAAATTTATAGATAGTAATCCAGGAAATAAAACTTTTGATATAAAAAGCTTAGATTTTTCAGAAATTAAAGATTTAAAAAATAAATCTGATTACTTAAAACTAAGAGCCAATACAGACTCCAAAGCTCTAAGATTAAAATTTTCTAACAATGATATATATCTAAAAAATCATCCAAAAAATCCTGCCTTAAAAAAAATATATCAACTATCGGAAGCAATGAGATGTGAAATGTTGGGTTCAAAAATGTTAAAAGGTATTAAAAAAAATCTTGAGAATAATTATTATCAAAAAATTAATAATAGAAAATATGAAGAATTAAAGACTAAAGAGGAAACAAGTATATACGAGGCATTTGAGTTATATATTTTGGAAAAATTTTTTAGATTTCAATTAAACAAAAATTCTCTAAAATTTTTGGGTTATTGGAAAGAAGATTTTGAAAAAACTTTTAATATTCATTTAAATTATTTAAAAAAAAACATCGAAAACCAAGATAATTTTAACTCAAAATTCTCTCAGCTTCTTGAGAAGCTAGATATTTTTGAGAACACACAAGATCAACAAAATAGTAATAATCAGGAAAATCAAGATCTAGGAAATGATGATAGTACGAATAATGAGGACAATGATGAAAAAAGTGAGGATTTTGAGGAAAAAAGTGATGATCAACTAAGCACTGAGACTGACTATGACGTAAGCCAATTTAGAATAGACGAGGATAAAGATCAAACTGAAGACTCTGGAGAAAGTTTAGAAAAGGTAACTCAAAAACTTAATTTAAATAAAAAAAATATTGAATATAAAATTTTTACTTCAAAATTCGATGAAATTGCTAAAGCGGAGAATTTAGAGAAGGAGGAAGAAATTTTAAGACTCAGAAAAAACCTTGATCAGCAATTAATCAACTTTCAGGATTTAATAACTAAGTTAGCTAATAAATTACAAAGACAATTATTAGCAATTCAAAATAGATCATGGGAATATGATCTCGAAGAAGGTTTATTAGATAGCTCAAAGCTAACTAGAATTATAATCGATCCACAAAACTCACTATCATTTAAAAAAGAAAAAGATTTTGAATTTAAAGACACAATAGTTAGTTTATTAATTGATAACTCAGGATCGATGAGAGGTAGACCAATAACTATTGCAGCATTATGTGCAGATATTCTATCAAGAACTTTGGAAAGATGTAATGTAAAAGTTGAAATTTTAGGTTTCACTACAAAAAATTGGAAAGGTGGAGAATCTAGAGAAGATTGGAATAAAAATGGAAAACCTCAGTACCCAGGTAGACTAAATGATTTAAGACATATTATTTATAAAAGCGCTGACTCAAATTGGAGACAATCCAAAAAGAATCTAGGCTTGATGTTGAAAGAAGGGTTACTTAAAGAAAATATAGATGGTGAAGCAATATTATGGGCTTTCAGTAGATTAAAAAAAAGAAAAGAAGAAAGAAAAATTTTAATGGTTATATCTGATGGCGCACCCGTAGATGACTCGACTTTATCTGTTAATTCTGGAGACTTTCTAGAGAAGCATTTAAAAAAAGTAGTAAAAAACATTCAAGATAACAAAGATTTTGAAATTTTGGCTATAGGCATTGGTCACGATGTATCAAGGTATTATAAAAAAGCTATAAAAATTACAGATGTACAAGAGTTAGGCGACGTAATGATAAAACAATTAAGTCAACTTTTTGAGAAAAAATCAAAAAAAAAAACTTATCATTAAATACTTTTCAAAAATTTATTTTTCCAACTTATAATTACTTCAGCGCCAGGTCTTGTTTTTGAATTCCTGCAAATGACTTTGGCTTTATTTCTTTCCAGCAAAGTTTTACCAATAAATATTCCTAAACCTAAACCTGATTTAGAAATATTTTTATTGTAAGATGATTTTATATAAGGTTCGCCAATTTTGCTTAAAATATCCTTAGGGTAACCATCTCCGTCATCCTCAATTGATATTTCTGTAATTTCATTATTGCTTTTGACAGAAACATAAATTTTGCTTTTTGCAAATTTATTTGCATTTCCTATAAAATTTCTAAATCCATAAACAATCTCAATTATTTTTGAAATCTTAAAAGAGTTTGTGTCTTGGCTTAAATTAATCAAAAATTCTTTACTAGATATTTCTCTGAAGGATTTTATAATTTCAGAAATATATTCTGAGATAGATAATTCCTGATTTATAAAATCATCTTCTTGAATAGGATTTAAAGTCAATTTTTTTAAAATTTGACCACATCTTTCAACTTGACTTACTAATAATTCAATATCTTTTTTTATATCCTTTTGTTCTTTAAATTGTGAATACATGTCTTGAGATATGACTTTAATGGTTGAAAGCGGTGTATTTAGCGAATGTGCTGCTGCAGCAGCCTGAGCTCCAAGGGACACTAATTCGTGTTCTTTTGCAATAACTTTTTCTAACTTATCTAAAGCCTCTTTTCTTAATCTAGACTCTCTTCCAAATGTGGCAGCAAAGTAATTTAAGAAAATTAAAGCTATAATTAGAGAAGTCGGTATAGCATAGTAATAAAAACTATTTACCAAAATGATATTAGTATCGGGATAAATTAATTCCACATGATAAAACGTCAGTACAATTATACTAAAAATTGTTAAACAAATAAGCGATAGACTGGTCTTTAAGTCTAGATTCGAGGATGAAAAAACGCTTGGAATGATTAAAAAGATCGAGAAAGGATTTAAAATGCCCCCAGTCAGATAAATTAAAGATCCTAATTGAATTATATCTATTATCAAAAAAATAAAGGAAGCTCTATTTGATAAAATATTTTTTTGATAAAAATAAACCAAAATTAGATTTGTAAGAATTCCTAAAAATACAATTAAATTTGTTAAGTAAATATTAAATTTAAATTTAAAGATAAAAAAAACAATGTTTATTGTCAAAAATTGACCAATTATACCTATCCATCTTAAGTTAATATATGTTGATTTATTTAAAGAGTAGATTTTAGAAACAGAATTTGTTTCCATAGCGTTTATACGTCTAAATTATTAATATCAATTGCATTTGATATAATAAATTCTTTTCTAATACTTACATCATTTCCCATTAAAGTATGAATTATATCCTGATCTCTTTTTTGATCTTTTGAATATTTAACTTGGAGGAGATTTCTATTTTTTGGATCTAGCGTTGTGTTCCAGAGTTCATCAGGATTCATTTCCCCTAACCCCTTAAATCTTTGTATATTTAATTTAGACTTTTCTTCAGATAAGATTTCTTCGTAGAGCTTTGTATTTTTTTTCGTTTTTTTTAAATTTTTGGAATTATTTATTAAAAAGTTCTCTAATTCTCTTTCGTCTTTAATATAAAAACTTTTCCCAGATTTATTCAATTTAAATAAAGGTGGTTGAGCGAGGTAAATGTGACCATTCTCAATTAATTTATTAAATGGTTTATTGTTAAAAAATGTTAACAACAACGCTCTGATGTGGGAACCATCTACGTCAGCATCAGTCATAATTATTATTTTTCCATATCTTAAATCTTCAAGATCAATTTCTTCAGATTTAGGGTCTAAACCTAATGCATTTATTAATGTTACAATTTCATTAGAGGAAATCATTTTTGTAAGAGCTTTTGTTCTTAGATCGGAATGATTTCCATTTTTTTTTGATCCATTAGTTTCAACATAAGTATTTAAAATTTTCCCCCTTAGAGGCAATACAGCTTGAAACTCTCTATTCCTTCCTTGCTTAGCCGAACCTCCAGCAGAGTCTCCCTCAACAATAAATAATTCTGTGCCATCTCTTTTTGGATTTTGGCAATCTGCCAATTTTCCTGGTAATCCTGTTAGTTCTAAGGCTCCTTTTCTTCTTACGCTCTCACGTGCCTTTCTTGCAACATCTCTTGCTTGGGCGGCTTGTATAATTTTAAGTAAAACTATTTTTACTACAGCAGGATTTTGATCAAACCACATAGAAAGCTTTTCATTAATAAAAGTTTCTACTGTATTTCTAACTTCCGAAGAAACTAACTTATCTTTTGTCTGTGATGAAAATTTTGGATCTGGCATTTTAATTGATAAAAGAGCTGTTAATCCTTCTTTTATATCGTCTCCAGAAATAGAAAGTTTATTTTTTTTTAAAACGTTATTATCATTCACATATTTGTTAATAACTCTAGTCAATGCACTTCTGAAACCTAATAAATGCGTACCACCATCTTTTTGATAAATATTATTTGTATATGCATACACATCCTCGGAATATGTTGAATTCCATTCTAAAGAGCACTCTATATTTATACCATTTTTGCTTCCATCTAAACTTATTGGTTTTTTAAAAAGATCATTTCCATTTTTATTTTGGAGTTTTTGTTTCTTCTGATTTAAATAATTTATAAACTCGTTTAGTCCACCATCAAATTTATAATCAAAAACTTTCTCCTTTTTTTGAGTTTTGTCTACAACAGTTAGCTTAATTCCTTTATTTAAGAAGGCCAATTCACGCATTCTCTTTTGGATAATTGAACTTGAAAACTTAATTGAAGAAAATATTTCATTAGATGGTAAGAAAGTTATTTTCGTACCTGTTGTGGAAGATTTTCCAACTTGTTTTAGAGGAGATTTAGCGTCTCCATCTTTAAATTCGACGAAATATTTTTTATTATTTCGATTAATTTCTAATTCTAGTTTTTTAGATAGTGCATTTACCACTGATACACCTACACCATGCAACCCCCCAGAAACTTTGTAAGAATCGTGATCGAATTTTCCTCCAGCATGTAGTTGGGTCATTATTACTTCTGCAGCTGATTTTTTTTCACCTTTATGCATATCTACTGGGATACCTCTTCCATCATCAGTCACAGATATTGATCCATCTTTATTAATTTCCACTTTTATATTTTTACAATAACCTGCTAGGGCTTCATCAATAGAATTGTCAACAACTTCATACACCATATGATGTAATCCAGTGCCATCATCTGTGTCGCCAATATACATCCCGGGCCTTTTTCTTACAGCTTCAAGACCTTTTAGAACTTTAATCGAGTCAGCTTCGTAATTTTGAATTTTATTCATAAAAATTTTATTTAGGAAAAATTTATTATATCATTTTTTAAGTGTTAAATAAAACTAGTCTAAACCAGATGACTAAATAAAGCACGTTATTGAACGATTATTTAATCAAAAAATATTTTTTTACATGTTTAAGCTTTCTTGCCAAATAATAGAGAAAAATAGTGCTAAATTCAAGATTCGGACTTATAAAGTAAATATTTTCTATAAGGATAATTTATTTGAAAAATTATGAGAATATTAATTACGGGTGGATGTGGTTTTATAGGTACTAACTTATCAATTTATTTAAAAAATAAAGGTTTTAAAATTTATACAGTTGATAATTTCACCCGTAAAGGATCTGGATATAATAAAAAAATTTTAGAAAAGAATAAAATTAAGAATTATTATTTAGACATAACGAATAACTCCAAATTTAAAAAGTTGCCGAAATTTGATTTAATAATAGATTGTTGCGCAGAGGCAGCTGTAGAAGTATCAAAAAATGAAATCGATAGAGTTTTTAACACAAATCTAGTTGGAACTTTTAATATTTTAAAAAAAGTTAAGAAAGATAAATCTAAAATTATATTTTTATCATCTAGCAGAGTATATTCAATTGAAGATCTAAATAAAATTATTACAAATAAAATATTAACTAAGAAGTTAGAGACTAAATTAAAAATCAATGAAAATTTTAATACTAGTAAACCGAAATCAATTTATGGTTTTACTAAGCTTGCATCTGAAATGCTTATTGAAGAATTTGGATATGCATTTAAAACAAAATACATTATTAACAGATTTGGTGCTATTTCCGGTCCATTACAATTTGGGAAACAAGATCAAGGTTTTGTAAGTTTGTGGATATGGAGGCACTTAATTCAAAAAAAATTAAATTATATTGGTTACGGGGGTAGAGGACACCAAATAAGAGATGTGTTGCATATAAAAGATTTATGCGATTTGATATATCTACAAATATTAAAGATGGATAAAATATACAACAAAACATTTAATGTTGGAGGTGGGAAAAAATCTTATGTATCTCTTAAAAACCTAACCACAATCTGTCAGAACATTACTTTAAATAAAACAGAAATTTCACCAAAAAATTATACATCAATTTATGATATCCCATACTACGTATCCGATAATGCAAAGATAAAACGTACTTATAAATGGAGTCCTAAAAATAATATATTTGATATTGTTGCAGATACCTATAAATGGCTAAAAAAAAATAGGAAAAATTTAAAAAAATATTTGTAATGTCAGTAATTCTAATAACAGGTTCAAATGGTTTGGTTGGATCAGAGTCAGTGAATTACTTTTGTGATAAAGGATTCAAAGTTATTGGAATTGATAATGATCTGAGGGGTTTTTTTTTCGGAAAAAATGCCTCTACAAAATGGTTAAAAAAAGTTTTACTTAAAAGAAATAAAAAATTTAAAAACTATAATACTGATATAAGAAATTTTCAAAATATCGAAAAGATTTTTAAAAAATATAAAAAGAATATAAAGCTTATAATTCATTGTGCCGCTCAACCATCACATGATTACGGTAAAGATCATCCAATAATAGATTTTAATGTTAATGCAACAGGAACTCTCAATTTACTTGAGCTAACAAAAAAATATTGTTTTGAAACTCCGTTTATTTTTATGTCTACTAACAAAGTGTATGGTGATAACCCAAACACACTTCCACTTAAAAAAGGTAAAACAAGATTCGAAATAAGTAATAAAAGTAAATTTTATAAGGGGATTGATGAAAAATTTCCAATTGATAACTGCACTCATAGTTTTTTTGGAGTTTCAAAAACCTATGCTGATCTTATCGTTCAAGAATACGGAAAAAATGTTGGATTAAAAACAGTTTGTTTTAGAGCAGGTTGTATAACTGGACCAAAACATAGTGGGTCTGAACTTCATGGTTTTTTATCTTACTTGGTCAAAAAATGCATTAAAGAAAAATCATATAATATTATCGGTTATGATGGGAAACAAGTAAGAGACAATATTCATAGTCATGATTTAGTAAAATGTTTTTGGGAATTTTTTAAGAAACCTAAATTTGGTGAAATTTACAATATAGGAGGTGGAAGAAAATCAAATTGCTCTGTGATTGAAGCTATAAACTTAGTGGAAAAATTATCAGGCATGAATATAAAAAAGAAATACATAAGAAAAAACAGGATTGGCGATCATATTTGGTATATAACAGACAATTCAAAATTCAAAAAAGATTATCCTAAATGGAAACAAAAATATGATACCAAAAAAATTATAGAAGAACTTATAAATTATAATTAATTATTAAATTTTTTACCTATGAAATAAATGTCAATAAAATCTTTTATTCTTGTTTTATCTCTTAATACTCTACTTAAAAGTCTTAAATTTTTTTCTGTTGGAAAAATAAAATAATCCTTTCTTAAAATTTTAGTATTTGTAAAATAAATGTTTCTTTCTGGATTTCTTTTATGAAATTCTTGAATATTATCTATTTTAAAACCCCATTGTTTAAATTTTTTTTTTATTTTTTTTAAGTTTGTTGAATTATTGTATAGAGACAACTTAGAATTAATAATAGACTCTAAAACTCCTTTTTGGACAAGATTTCTATAAAATCCCAACCCTTCAAAAACCCTTAAATCATTACCTTGGGTATCACAATGTATGAAACAAATTTTACTTATTTTTTTCTCTTTACAAAAGCTACTAAGTCTAATTGTTTTTATTTTTATCTTTTTTTTTACTTTTACCCAATCAGCAATTTTCTTAATTGAGTCATCTTTGTTACCAGTCCAATATTTATGAAGTTTTTTTCTTGGTTTGAGTAATGATGATGTGGCATCATTTTTGGTGATATAAAATATTTTTTTTTCATTTTTATTAGAAATTGCTTCTGTAAAAAAGAAAAAGTTTTTAAGATATATTTTGAATGTATTCTCAATTTTTCTTTTATTTTTTAATATTATTTTTTTTAGATATGGATTTGGTTCAAATGAGTAAACTTTTATATTCGGATTTAGCAAAGCAAATGCTAAACCATTAGATCCATCATTTGACCCTATATCAAATATTGCCATCATTATTTTTCAAATAAATCTTAAAATCGTTTTTTATGAAATAAATAAGTACGAAAATATTAACTATAATTAAATTAAATCTTAATTTATATATATCTTGCAATATCCATTTAATAGTTTTTTTAAATTGTCTAAAAGAATTTTTTATAGTTTTTAAAAGTTTTCTATTTTTTAATCCATCTCCGTACCAAACGTATCTCCAATATCTATTTGACAAACTTTTGTAATTATCATCCTGTAAATGTTTGCAGATTGCTAAGCTTGAATAATAAAGTTTAAATTTTTTTTTTTTTTAAACTTTTAGAAAATTCAATATCTTCACCGTTGGTTTTAAAATATTCACCTTCTAAATTATAAATTCTTTTTTTATCTAAATTTTTAGTATCTAACAAATTGTTACATCCAAAAATAAAATTTGGGTTACTCAAACTTTTGTCACCCCATTGTTGTCCAATTCTAATTGATCTCCATAAATTACATGGATTCTCTATATATTTTTCAAACATCCTTCCCCCAATAAAAGTTACTTCATTTTTTTGCATATCTTCGTACAAAATTTCTAGCCAATTAGGATCTAATTCAACATCAGCATCTATAGATGCTATATACCGTGAGTTCAATTTATTGATGGCAAAGTTTCTTGAAAAAGAAAGACCGTAATTTTTAGGATTATCATGTACTAGGATTTTTTCACCATATTTTTTGAGAATTTCTGGGGTTTGGTCATTTGAAAAGTCATTAACAACAAGAATGGTATTGGGTCTTAATGTTTGATAAAGTATAGAATCTAAACATTTTTCAATTGTTTTTTCTCCATTATAAACTGGAACATAAATTGAAATGTCTGTATTTATCATTATTCAATAATAAAATTAAATTTGAAAAATAATATATTAGAAAAAATTAGTTATTTCACAAAGAAAAAGTATAAATCTTTAAGGAGTTCAGTTTTTTTATCGATTTATGGAAAATTAATTGTCTCAAAAAAACCGCCAAAAACAAAATTCAGACTATTAAGAGATATAAATTCTAAAAATTTTTTAAGATATAAATACAAATTCTTTGAAATGACAGATGGTAGAATTTTTACGGATAATATAGAAAATGTAAGTATTATATCCAATAACAAATTATTAGATAAATTTTCATTTCAACAGATTAAAGGTGAATTAGTTAGTTCAAAAAAAAACCAAGTTATTTCAACCGGCACGCCCAAATTTATACTAAAAATAGATAAAAATTTAGCGGTACTAGCACAAGGTGCTAGTGGCTATAATAACTATGCACATTTCCTATTTGATATAATACCAAAAGTAAAACTATTTTCACTTGCGATTAATTTAAAGAAAATTGATTATTTTTATTTTTCAAAATTAAATAAATATCAAAAAGATATATTTAAAATAATTGGGATTAATAAAGAAAAGATAATTGACTCGAATAAATATAGACATTTACAATGTAAAAAAATATACGGTGTGACTCATCCTAACTATTTCAAAGGTACATTTTCTTATGCACATAGCTTGATGCCTACATGGATAGTTTATTATCTTAAAAAAAAATTTTTGAAATACAAAAAATCGGCTAATATAATCAAGAAAGTTTTTATTGACAGGTCTGACTCAAAATTAAGGCATTGTAAACTTATTAACAATAATGAAATTAAAAATTTCCTAAAGTCAAAAGGCTTTAAAATTATTAAGTTAAGCAATTTAAATTTTAAAAATCAAATAAGTATATTTAATAATGCAGAAATTATTGTTGGTCCTCATGGAGCAGGTTTTGCAAATTTAGTATTTTGTAAGAAAAATACTAAGATAATTGAATTAAAGCCAAAAAACCACCCGAATAAAGTTTATGAAAGAATATCTAGTATTAATAAACTTAATTATAAAATAATTAAACTTAAACATATAAAAAATAATAAAAAAGGTGACATGTTTTTAAAAAAGGAAATTTTAAACAACTATATTTAATTATGGCGGAGAGAGTGGGATTCGAACCCACGAAAGAGTTGCCCCTTAACACGCTTTCCAAGCGTGCGCCTTAAACCGCTCGGCCATCTCTCCTAAACTATTTTTTTTTGATAACAACTATCTCGTTTATATTGCCATTATAAAATTTAATGGTTTCAACATTATCTAAAAAAAAAAGTTTTTCATTTTCACTTATATATTTAGAATTGAAATTTTCTTTATTCATTATTTTTTTTAATATCGTTTTTAAATCAGGAAAATCTTGGTTTATTCTCATATCTTCTCTTTTCTCTGGAAAATCAATTTCTTCTACTATGAATAATCCACCAGAATTTAAGGTCCTGAAAAGAGTAAATAGAGATATTATTTGGTCTTTAAGCATATGACTTGCATCCTCAATAATCAAATCAAACTTAATGTTTTTATTAATTATATTTTTTTCGATTGATGATCTTGATGAGGTATCAGTGAAAAAGTTTTTGAGTCTTTTTGAGCTGTATAGATACATATCTGGATTTATATCTGCGCTGTAAATTTTTGCATTTTTAAAATAAAAGAAAAATGCAGCTGATGCATTGCCATAAAACGAACCTAGTTCAATTATACTTAATATTCTATTTTTATTATCTTTTAAGTATTTTTCATAAATTTTAGCATATCCATGTGCAATGATTTTTTTACCGTCTTGTTTTGATGGTTGTGCATACTGATTTATGAAGTTTTCACCTTTGTCAGAATTAAAAAATTCACACAAAAAATTTAAGTCTTTATTAAACAAATAAGAATTTTTTTCAGAGAAATTGTCTAAATTTTTTTTTTTCGGAAGATAGAATAAATTGACAATATACTTGATTAAAAGCGCGATAAATAAATATAATCTGAGAAAATTAGAAGCTTTTTGTATTCTATGACGATAAAAAATATTATAAAAAGTTTTAAGCTTCATGTAAATTTTAACTTTTCTTTAATTTACAAAACAAGAGAAAGCCAGGAAAAAAATTGGTTAAAAAATTATCTAAAAATGATGTTGATTTTATAAAATTAAAAGTGAAGAAAGCTAGAAATGGAGAAAGCAATATAAAAGATCTTAATTCTATAATTTGAAAACCACTTTTAAGCATAATTTTTTTTAATTTTTTTTTGTTAAATTTGTTTATATGTTCGTGTTTATAATTAATTGGAGAAATCATATTAAGAAAAAATTCTAAAAGAGGCCATAAAGAAAGGTAATTTGGTGTTGATAAATAAATCTTACCATCTTTTTTTAATACTCTCCTACATTCTCTAAGCAAATATTTGAGATCTTTGTTATCAATATGTTCAATTAGTTCAATCATTGAAATACTTTCAATGGAATTTGATTTAATTGGCAACTTGTTTTTATAAGTTAAAAATTTTATTTTTTTATTTGCGTATTTTTCTTTTGCATATTTTATTTGATTCTGAGCAACATCTATCCCAATACTTTTTTTTTTTAAGATACCTAAAAAAGTTCCTGGGCCGCAACCAATATCTAAATGTATATTTGTTTTTGTTATTTTTGATTTAATATAATTAAACTTTACATGGTGCCATGCAGATTGAACACCTTTTTTTCTCTCAAAAATTATGTCGTAATAACCGTCAACTACTGAATTATTGTAATAACTAATATTTTTCATTAAAGTATTATTTTTATTTTGTAATAATGAAATTTTCAATAGTTATTCCGGTATTTAACGAGTCTAAAAATTTACCATTTTTAATTAAACAAATCTTTAAAGTTTTAAGATCTAAAAAATTTGAGCTTATCATTGTTGATGATAATTCAACTGATGGAACAAAATATATTATGAATAAATTAAAAAAAAGAAACATGAGATATTACATTAGAAAGAAGGATAGAGATTTAACAAAGTCTTGTGTCTTTGGATTTAGAAGGTCAAAATACGACAATATACTAGTTATGGACGGTGATCTACAACACCGTCCTGTTGATATTTTAAAACTATTAAAAGTTTATGAAAAGAAAAAAGCTGATTTCGTAATTGGTACAAGAAAATTATTTGAAAGAAAAAAACATAATCTTGGTTTAATACGTTTGAGTGCATCGAGAATATTAATAATAATCGTAAATATTTTTTTAGGACGAAAAACATCTGATCCAATGAGCGGTTTTTTTGTTTTTAAAAAAAAGATTTTTACTAATAATAAAAATAGACTTTTTAATAAAGGATACAAAATTTTAATGGATTTAATTTATATTGATAATAAAAAAAGGTTAATTATTGATGTAGGGATAAACTTTGATACTAGAAAAAAAGGAATAAGTAAAATGAACTTTAAAATACTTCTTTATCTTATAAATATGATTTTTTATAAATTTTATGGGAAAATTTTTCAATAACTTTTTAAGAACAAACTTCTTTAAATTTTATCTAATTTTTATTTTCTTATTTTCAGTCTTATTTTTATCACAAAAATTTTTATACCCAACAGATTGGACAACTTCGGAATGGTTGATTAATTATCAGGGTGGTTTTGTTAGAAGAGGACTTATTGGCGAAGTCTTGATTAATATCCATAACTATTCAGAAATAACTTTACGTTATTTAGTTTTTTATTTTGAAATTTTAATTTTATTAATCTTTTTGTTTTTAATTTTTAAATTTTTTCAAAATGTCTATTTAAATCAATTTTTAATTTTTTTGTTTTTTTGCCCTATTTTTCTAATTTATCCTTTAGCTGAAAATGAGGTGTTAGTAAGGAAGGAATATTTGTTACTTTCAATTTATATATTTTATCTAATACTACTATTAAAAAATAATTACTCATTCTTTTTAATAATTTTGATTTTATTACCAATTATGAATTTAATTTGGGATGGTATGATTTTTTATATATTTTTTTTTATTTTTAGTTTCTTTTGCAAAAAGAATTTTAAAAAAAAAGAAATTATATATTTTATATTTTCATTCTTGCCTTACTTAATTAGTTTATTTTTCATTATAATTGCAAAATCAGATCCGATCGGCTTTGAAAAAATGTGTAATTCCTTAAATGAAAATTGTTTCGGAGCAATGTTTGCTTTAGATAAAACTTTAATTTGGAATATCGAGTATGTGACGTCTAGATTTAAATTAGAATATCTTTTTACACATCTTATTATTATTATTTTATGCTTTGCTCCTATAATTCTATACTCTTATTTTGATAATTTCAAAATTTATATTGGAAATTTCTCTTTAAAAAAAATTTTGCTAAAGCTTAATTTACTTTTAATATTTTCTATGCTTTTATTTATGTTAATCGGGTACGATTGGGGTAGATGGATTAATATTGGATATTCTTTTTCAATTTTAAATTTATTTTTTTTAATTAAAAACTCTAATATTGATTTTTATAATAATAAAATTTCATTGTTTTTTGATAAGTTCTCAATGAATAATAGTAAAATTTTTTACTTTTTATTTTTTTGTTATACTTTTACGTGGAATATGAAAGTAATAATGACTGATGATATAGGATCTTTTCCTTATTATAGAATAATTACAAAATCTTTGAAGATTATTAGTTCTTACCTCTAAAAGTAAGATTTTTATTTTAATTTATGTTCGTAGAAACACCAATGCCATTCCAAAGATTTAGTATATTTTTTAAACCAAAAAGACAAATATCTTTCGGCTAAATATGCATAAAGTCTTTCTTGGTCATACCCTTTGAGCTCTGAAAATCCAAATATTTTTTCACATTTAAACAGCCAGTTAAAAAGAGCCTTAAACCATTTATTTATAATTTTTTTTTTAGAAATAAACATTATATGCGGATTAAAACTAACATTTTCATTCACAAATTTTCTAAAGTGTTTTCTGTCTTTTAAGTCTAATTTATCTATAGCTTTATCTAAAACATTGAAACCATGATGCATATCAAAATGCAACTTGATTGTTTGTTTGCTATTATCAAAAAATATTGAGGGATCTTTTACCAAATTTTTCCATCCTCTTTTAATTATTTTCATTTTTTTTGGGTCATCAACTCTAATAGACTTACAAATAATACTTTCAAAGTTTTTCCATTTTGGATCTGGTTTATTTATCAAATTCTTTTTTAACTTTTTTAAATTTTTAATTTTTACTTTAGATTTTACCCAAAACCTTCTTTTTTGGCAAAAACCAATCCACGTATTTGAATTAAAT
>MDTE01066457.1_pt1 | contig 14489 bp, 20 predicted proteins | sample 811231 | NCBI WGS metagenome assembly MDTE01 (sample SAMN05326651, study PRJNA326480) | marine metagenome | isolation source: seawater | place: Indian Ocean: Red Sea | collected 2010 | reverse complement strand
GATTACGTGACTCCTGAAAAAATTTTAAAAAAATTTTTTATCCCAGTCCATAATTTTTGTGTAGCTAGATGCTTTTGCGGGGATGGCTCTGATGGGCTATCGGGAATAAAAGGCGCCGGTTTTCGTACCCTAGCCAAACGTTTTCCAGAACTTGTTGATGAAAAATTTGTGAGCGTCGAAGAGATAGTTAATCTTAGTTCCACAAGGTCAAAGGAAAGCTCAGTGAAGCTATTTCAAAGCATTGTAGAGCATGCGCACGTCGCCAAAAGAAACTGGAAGCTGATGTACTTGGATATTTCTAATCTTTCTGCCACACACATTCAAAAAATAAATGAAAGTTTTGATACTTCTAGCGAAGCTCCAAATAAAATAAAGTTTATGCGTATCTTAATTCGAGAAGGAATTCAGAATTTTGATGCTAATAAATTTTTTATGACTGCAAATTCAATTAAATAATACTTCTAAAGGGGAAGGTGGGTAAATGAGAGAAATATCACTTGATTTGAGCCAGAGCGAGATCGAAACTCCGGCTCATTTTTCACGCTATGGCAAGCACTTTCAGGAAAAGATCTTTCAAGCACTCTTGACTGATCACGGCTGGTCATCTCAAATGATCGAGGTCATGACACCAACGTTTTTTGAGCTTAGATATTTGTCTTATTTGACATCAAAGTATTTTGCTTATTTTAATAAGTACAGATCGTTTCCAACCCCCCAGCTATTGATCTCTATTGTTAGAGAAAATCTTGCTGATGACGACGATTTAATTCTAAAAGAACAAGTTGTAGAATTTTTGCATAGGCTTCGCGCTAATCCCGATATGGGAGACCAACAGTATGTAAAAGATAAATCTTTAGATTTCTGCAAGAGGCAAGCTTTTAAAGAAGCTCTTGAAAAATCTGTAGAGCTAATAGCTACTGATAAATTTGAATCTGTAGTTAGTGTTATGAAAGAAGCTGTTGCAGTCGGCATGTCTAACACTACCGGCCATGATTTTTTTGAAGATATGGAATCTAGATTCGTAAAGTCTCATCGATCTGTTTGCCCTACTGGTCTAAAAAGATTAGACTCTCAAGATATATTGAGGGGCGGATTAGGAAAAGGCGAGCTTGGCGTAGTGACAGCAAACACTGGAGTTGGTAAATCTCACTGGCTTACTTGTATGGGATCTAACGCCATGCGAAACGGAAAAAATGTAGTTCACTATACTTTTGAGCTCTCCGAAGAAGCTGTTGGTTTGAGATATGATTCTAATCTATGTAATATGCCAAGTAACGAAGTATGCGATAGAAAAGAAGAGGTCACATCTTCATATGAGAATTGCGAGCTTGGAAGATTAATAATCAAAGAATATCCCACTGGAACAGCTAGTGTTATTACTATTAGAAATCATTTAGATAAACTACTTTTGAAGAACTTTAAGCCAAGTTTAATCATTGTTGATTATGCAGATATTATGAGATCCACAATATCTTATGATTCTCTTCGGCACGAGCTTAAGCTTGTTTATGAAGAACTTAGGAATTTAGCAATGGAGCTAAATGTTCCTATTTGGACTGCAAGTCAGGCAAATAGAGATTCTGCAAACTCAGATATTGTTGGCTTAGAAAACATGTCTGAAGCTTATGGAAAAGCTATGGTAGCTGATGTGGTAATTTCTCTATCTAGAAAACCAGCTGAAAAAGCTACTGGAGCCGGCCGACTTTATATTGCAAAAAATAGAGCTGGAAGAGATGGTCTATTATTTCCAATAAACATAGATACTGCACGTTCTATGATTGATATATTAGATGAAAACCATTTAACCTTAAATGAAGCAATCTCTCAAGACGATGCCGATCTTAAGAATATACTGAAGAAAAAATGGAATGAAGTACGGAGCATTTAGTTATGATAGAGAGGGAGAGTTTCGGTTATGAAGAAGTTTTGGAGAGCACAAAAGAATATTTCAACGGGGATGATCTAGCAGCTTCTGCTGTGTCCAGCAAATATCTTCTTAAGAATTCAGATGGAGAATTCGTTGAGAGAAACCCGGATGACATGCATCGTAGACTAGCAAAAGAATTTGCTAGGATAGAGTTAAAATTTGGTGGAAAAAGAGCTCTAACAGAAGAGCAGATTTATGAGTCTTTTAAGAATTTTAGTAAGATAATTCCACAAGGCTCTCCCATGTACGGAATTGGTAATCCCTATGCTCTAGCAAGTCTTTCTAATTGTGTGGTGGTAGAATCTCCTAGTGATGATGTAAGTTCTATTATGAACAGGGGAAAAGATTTAGCAAATCTCTTCAAAAGAAGGTGCGGTGTTGGTATAGACGTTTCTACGCTTAGGCCAGATGGTGCATCAGTTTCCAATAGCGCAGGAACTACAACCGGAGCTTGGTCTTTTGCAGATTTCTATTCTTATGTTTGTCGTATGATAGGCCAAAATGGCCGTCGTGGTGCTTTGATGATTACTATGGATGTAAGACACCCTGATATAGAAAATTTTGTTACTATGAAGCACGATTTGACAAAAGTCACAGGAGCAAATGTATCAATTAAAATAAATGATGATTTTATGCTAGCTGTAGAGAGCAATGAGCCGTTTAAACTAACTTATCCGGTAGGCTCTGATAATCCAACCCATCAAAAAGAAATAAACGCTAGAGAGTTATGGGAAACTATAATTGAAAGCGCTACAACTACCGCAGAGCCTGGTTTGATGATGTGGGATAACATCCTCAAAGAGTTGCCGGCCCAGTGTTATGCTGATGAAGGTTTTGATACTATAACTACTAACCCCTGCGGTGAAATACCACTCAGCCCTTATGATTCATGTAGGCTCATAGCGATTAACTTAACTTCTTTTGTTAAGAATCCTTACACTGATGATGCTCGCTTCGATTTCAAAGATTTTGAAAAAACTGTTAAGCAAGCTATGAGATTAAGCGACGATTTAATTGAGCTAGAAACTGAAAAGCTTCAGTCGATAGTTAATAAAGTAGACACTCAAGATGAAAAAGATCTATGGTCTAAATTACTTTCTGCTTGTATTAAAGGAAGAAGAACAGGCTTGGGAACGCTTGGTTTAGCTGATGCCTTAGCTATGTTAACTCTAACTTATGCCGGCAAAGACTCTCTAGACATGACCGATAAAATTTATGAAGCTCTAAAGATTTATGCATATCAAGAAAGTGTTTCTTTAGCAAAAGAAAGAGGGGCTTTTCCTGTTTTTGACTGGGATAAAGAAAAAAATAATTCATTTATTTCCAGACTACCAGAGTCTCTAAAAAGAGAAATGTCAGAATTTGGAAGAAGAAACATAAGTTTGCTTACAAACGCCCCCACTGGAACATGCTCAATTGCAGCTCAAACATCGAGCGGAATAGAGCCAATTTTTAGACTTAGCTATACCCGCAGAAAGAAATTAAATCACAATGAGAAAGATATTACTCCTGATTTTGTAGATGACATGGGAGATAAATGGAAAGAGTTTGAAGTATATCATCACGGAATATCAAATTATTGGAGTGTTCACGGAGAAGCTTCAATAGATCATTTACCTGATTATTTCATTACTTCTGATAAGATAGACTGGAATAATAGGATACAAATTCAATCTATAATTCAAAGTCATATTGACCACTCTATTAGCTCTACTATTAATTTGCCAGCTAACACTAGCTCAGAAATAGTAGATTCTCTCTATATAAAAGCGTGGAAAAATGGTTTAAAAGGCGTTACAATTTATGTAGACGGCAGTCGAAGCGGGGTGCTGGTTAACAAAGACGAAAAATCTCCTTCTAAAATAGTTTATAGAAGCGCACCTAAGCGATCTGAAATTTTAGATTGCACTGTGCATAGAGCTACAATAAAAGGAGAAGATTGGACTATATTGGTAGGTTTAATGGACGGCCAGCCATATGAAATATTCGGCGGTCTATCAGAATATGTTGAGATTCCTAAGAAAATTGCTTATGGCAGGATTAGAAAGAGATCTCGAAAAACAATGCCTTCAAAATACGATTTGATTATAGGAAAAAATGGTGATGAAATAACCATTAAAGATATAGTTTCGGTATTTGATAACCCGAATCATACGGCTTTTACTAGAACTCTTTCTTTGGCTATGAGGCATGGTGTCCCAGTCCATTATCTTGTAGAACAACTTCAAAAAGATAAAGACGCTGATCTTTTCTCTCTATCTAGGGTTATTGCGAGATGCTTGAAGAAATATATTGCAGACGGCACTAAGCCAGGAAATGGCAATATTAACTGTAATTGTGAATCACCAGAGCAATGCAACGTAGTGTACCAAGAAGGGTGTGCTACATGTTTAACTTGTGGATATGCTAAGTGTGGCTAATACTTAGGTAGAGAGGATACCAAGGATGGCATATTCAGAAAAAGTTATAGATCATTTTGAAAATCCCAAAAATATGGGAAGTTTAGATAAAAACGACAAGCAAGTTGGAACAGGAATAGTTGGAGCACCAGCTTGCGGAGATGTGATGAAACTGCAGCTTAAGATTAATGATAATGGTATTATAGAAGAAGCTAAGTGGAAAACTTTTGGGTGTGGCTCCGCAATAGCTTCTAGCTCTTTAGTTACCACTTTAGTAAAGGGGAAAACAATAGAGGAAGCTGAAGTTATTAAAAATGTTGAAATAGCTAAAGAGCTTTCTCTTCCACCTGTAAAGATTCATTGCTCAGTTTTGGCTGAAGATGCAATTAAAGCCGCTATTAAAGATTATAGAGATAAACATGCAGAGAAGTGATATACAAAAATTTATTGATGAAGATATTAACCCTGCTTTAGAAATGCACGGCGGATATTTGTCTATAAAAGATTTTGACGAAGATCAAAACAATTTAAAAGTAGAGCTTGGCGGCGGATGCCAAGGGTGTTCTTCCGCTAGAGCTACTCTGCATTTACAGGTTGAGAGATTTCTACGAGAAGAATTTCCAGATTTAGGGGAAATCGAAGACGTAACAGACCACGCTTCAGGAACTAACCCATATCATTAAGTTAAAATATCATGACAATTACAATGACCAAATTTGCTGAAGAAAGAATCTTTGATTTGATGCAGAGAAATGACTTAGATTCTGAAAAAACATGTTTGCGTGTAGGTCTTAGGAGCGGAGGATGCTCGGGGTATTCGTATTTATTTGAGTTTACAGACGAATATGACGATATGGATAGAATTTTTGAATTTGGAAATGTAAAAATATGCGTAGATAAAAAATCTTTTTTGTTCCTGAATGGTATGGAAATAGATTATGAAGAAACACCTTTCAAATCAGGTATAAAATTAAACAACCCATCAGTTTCGAGAACTTGTGGGTGTGGAGAATCAGTTTCTTTTGGGGAGAACTAATGAAATGGACTAGTACAATATCGCCACTAATTAAAGAGGTAGAGTTAAGAAAATCACCCGTAATGATAAGGGTAAATAAATTTGATGAAAAAGCGGCAAAAGAATTTCAAGATCAAATGGCGCTAGCTCATAACACTGGACAAAAAGTAATTCCAGTAATTATTGATTCTTACGGAGGGCAGGTTTATAGCTTAATGGCTATGATCAGCGCAATCAAGCATTCAGAGTTGCCGGTAGCTACTATAGTTGAGGGAAAAGCCATGTCATGCGGCGCTGTTTTAACTACTTTCGGAGAAGATGGAATGAGATTTGCTGACCCAGATGCTACAATTATGATTCACGATGTTAGCAGCGGCGGATGGGGAAAGATAGAAGAGCTTAAAGCAGACGTAAAAGAAGCTGATAGGTTAGATGAGAAAATTTATACAATGATGGCTAGAAACTGCGGTAAAAAAGACGACTATTTTAAAAAGAAAGTATTTTCAAAAAAGCATGCTGATTGGTTTATGGACGCGACAGAAGCAAAAAAACATGGAATAGTAAACCATTTGCGAGTTCCAAAATTCAACATAGCAGTTAATGTAGATATTGATTTTGAATAATGGAAATTATTTCTACCCATGTGTGCAAGGGCCAGAATATTGGTGTACACGGAAATTTATTTGGCGGTGTTATGCTTTCTTGGTTAGACGAAGCTGCTGCAGTTTTCTGTGCTCAAGTATGCGGAACCCCGCGAATGGTCACCAAGTGTATTTCTGAAGTTATATTTAACAAACCTGTACGCCCTGGCCAAATAATAAAAATATATGGAGACGTTAAAGAAATAGGATCTTCTTCTATTACTGTATCTCTAGAGGCTAGAAGGCATAGTGTAGTAAATGGGTCTCAAAAAGTAGTGTGTAATGTAGAGATGACTTTTGTGAGGATTGACGGCGATGGCGAGCCAGTCCCTATTTTAAACGTAAAAAAACAATACAGAAAATTTAGAAAAGGAGAGGAAAAAAATGAATGAGCGATCGACAATCCCAGCGTAAAATAAAGAAGCTAGAAAATAAAATTGCGGACTTAAATGCTTTAGTAGATACTCTTCAAACCGTATTAAAAAGAGCAGAAACAGTAATAAACAATAAAGAAGATTATGATTATGTTTTTACACAATCGGCAAGGTGGTCGATGAAAGCAAAAATCACGGGTGAATAAATGGATAAAGATTTTTATAATAAATCAAGCGCAGATAGTTTGGGTTGGGATCCATCTTGGTTTGGCTGCGAAGAATTTGACTATGTTTTAGTTAAAGCAGTTCAAAAATGGCAAAAAGAAAATGGACTAAAAGCTGACGGACTTGTAGGTCCGGCTACTTATAGAAGAATTTGGACAGAGCGAGAATCTAAAATTTCAGATTGGATGGATGCTCTCCCACTAAAAAGAAATTATCGCGAAGGTGAAAAATATATTGTTCACAATAGCAAATTTATTCCTATTGAGTGGGATAAAGTAATTTTATGGGATGAGGCGAACGGATTTAAAGCGAATGAGGGTTGCTACACCAGTTACGCTGGAAAACCGGATAGAAAACCCACTATGTTCGTAAACCACTGGGATGTATGTTTAAGCGCGGAGTCTTGCGCAAAAGTATTAAATCGACGCGGAATATCAGTGCATTTCCTCATTGACAACGATGGCACCATTTTTCAAATGTTAGACACCCAACATAAAGCGTGGCATGCTGGTATACCAAATTATGAAGGCGGAAACACCAAAGGTATCGGCGTAGAGATTTCTAATGCATATTACACAAAGTACCAAGAGTGGTACGTGAAGCAAGATTACGGAGAAAGACCCATCCAAGAACATGGATATGTTCATGGCAGAACTCTTAAGCCTTTTCTTGATTTTTATCCAGTTCAGCTAGAAGCTTTAAAAGCTCTCTGGAAAGCTATTCATATTGGAGTTGGTATACCTTTGGAATACCCAAAGAATTCCAAGGGACACATAGAAACTAGTGTTCACAAAGATTGTGAAAGAGGAAAATTTAACGGATTTTGCAATCATTATAATTTCATTAAGACGAAAATTGATTGTGCTGGGTTAGATTTACCCAAGCTTTTAGAAGAAGTTAAGAGCACTCCAATGTATTGTCTAGATTAATATAATTTACCTGGGGAGAAAATGATAGATAAAGTCAACGAGATATTAACGGAAGAAGCAGCAGAGTTTGTAGATAATTTAGTTAGAGAGTTTAGAGACGAGCTAGATGATTTACTCTTTCAAAGAGTTGGAAAACAGCAATTATTTGATGAGGGTTATACTCCTGATTTTTGCCCTGATACAGAAGAAATTAGATCGGAAGACTGGAAAGTTTCTCCGGTGCCAGAAATACTTTTGGACCGAAGAGTAGAGATAACTGGCCCGCCAGAAAGAAAAATGGTTATTAATGCATTAAATTCTGGCGCAAACGTGTTTATGGCAGATTTTGAAGATTCTTTGTCTCCGACTTGGGAAAATGTAATAGACGGACAAGTCAACCTCAGGGATGCTGTTGATAAAACTATCACTTACGAACACCCAACAAAAGGAACATATAAACTAGTAGATGATCCAGCTATTTTATTTGTAAGGCCAAGAGGTTTGCATTTGAGAGAAGCTCACTATGAAGTTGATGGAGTCCCAGCCCCAGCTTCTTTGTTTGATTTTGGTCTTTTTATGTTTCACAACGCTCAAAATCTTATCTCCATTGGTGCCGGTCCTTTTTTCTATCTTCCAAAACTTCAAGACTACACAGAAGCTAGATGGTGGAATAAAGTTTTCGTTTGGGCTCAAGAAAAACTAGAAATTCCTAACGGCACAATTAAAGCTACTGTTCTTTTAGAAACTTTGCCAGCGGCATTTCAGATGAATGAGATTTTATATGAGCTTAGAGATCATTCTGCTGGTTTAAACTGCGGTCGCTGGGATTATATCTTTAGCTTTATTAAAACCTTAAGAAATCACTCTGATAAGATTCTTCCTAATAGAAATGAAGTTACTATGAAAACTCATTTTATGCAATCCTATGTAGAGCTTTTAGTATACACATGCCACCGCCGCGGCGTTCACGCCATGGGCGGCATGGCAGCTCAAATTCCAATAAGAAACGATGAAGAAGCCAACAATGCTGCTTTAGAGAAAGTTCGACAAGATAAATTAAGAGAAGTTCAACTTGGTCACGATGGAACTTGGGTTGCTCATCCCGGATTGGTAAAAATAGCTAAAAATATTTTTGACCAGCATATGCCTTCTAAAAATCAGCTATCTAAGATAACTGAGCCAAATTATTCCACTAAAGAAGATTTACTTGAAGCGCCTAAGGGTAATATAACTACAGAGGCGCTAGTAAATAATATTAGTGTAGCGGTGCAATACATGGAATCTTGGCTTAGGGGCAACGGCTGTGTTCCTCTTTATAATTTAATGGAAGATGCAGCTACAGCAGAAATATCTAGGGCTCAAGTCTGGCAGTGGTTCCACCACGGCGTAAAAATGGACAAAGAAAAGAATTTAGATCGAGGTTTATTGCAACAAGCAATTTCAGCAGCAATGCTGGGCGTAAGAGATGAAATTGGAATATTAAAGTTTAATGATGGTAAATACACGGAAGCGGCAGCACTATTTGAGCAACAAGTTACTGCCCACGATCTTCCAGAATTTTTAACGTTGCTCGCTTATGAACACATAATTTAAAGGAAATTGATGATGAGTAGATGGGAAGGAATTAAGCGTGATTACACGCCTGCTGAAGTAGAAAAGCTGAGAGGGTCAGTGAGAATTGAATATTCTCTAGCAAGGAATGGGGCAAACAGATTGTGGAAAGAGTTAAACGAGAGCGGAGATGAAAATTGGGTAGCAGCACTTGGGGCTCTGACTGGAAATCAAGCAGTACAACAAGTTAAAGCTGGGTTAAAAGCTATTTATTTGTCTGGATGGCAAGTGGCTGCTGACGCAAATCTTTCTGGACATATGTATCCTGATCAGAGTTTATATCCAGCAAATAGTGTGCCGCACGTAGTGAAGAGAATAAACCAAGCACTTCAAAGAGCAGATCAAGTAGAGAGTGTAGAGGGTAACATCTCTAGAGACTGGATGGCTCCCATTGTAGCAGATGCCGAAGCTGGTTTCGGTGGTCCTTTAAATGTATATGAATTAATGAAAGCCATGATTGAATCAGGAGCTGCTGGAGTACACTTTGAAGATCAACTTTCTTCTGAAAAGAAATGTGGTCATCTCGGTGGAAAAGTTTTAATTCCTACTAAGCAGTTTGTTAACACTCTTAAATCTGCTCGTTTGGCTGCTGATGTAATGGGAGTTCCAACTATTTTAATTGCTAGGACTGATGCAAACAGTGCCAAGCTGATGACTTCCGATATAGATCCTTATGATCATACATTTATGACTGGCGAAAGGACTTCAGAGGGCTTCTACAGAATCACTGGGGGAATAGACCAAGCCATATCTAGAGGTTTAGCTTATGCCCCATACGCTGACTTAATATGGTGTGAAACTTCTACTCCGAATATTGAAGAAGCTAGAAAGTTCGCTAACGCCATTCATGAAAAATATCCTGGAAAGCTGTTAGCATATAATTGCTCTCCATCTTTTAACTGGAGCAAGCACTTAAGCCCAGAAGAAATTGCAACCTTTCAAGCTGATTTGTCTGCTTTGGGCTACAAGTTTCAGTTTGTTACTCTTGCTGGATTTCATGCTTTGAATTACTCTATGTTTGAGCTAGCTCGACAATACAGAGATTCTGGCATGTCAGCATATGTAGATCTTCAAAATGCAGAATTTATGTCTGAGCATTTTGGATATACAGCCACTAAGCACCAAAGAGAAGTTGGAACAGGCTATTTTGACGAAGTAAAGAACGTCATTACTAGTGGAGATGCTTCTACGCTAGCGCTTACAGAATCTACAGAGTCGGAGCAGTTTTGATAATCTCTAGATCCCGCAACTTTATTTTCTTTAAACCTATAAAGGTTGCGGGGTCTAGTGTAGAAGCAGCCCTGAGTAAAACTTGCGCAGAAGAAGATATTTACACTGGTTCATCTATTAAAGAAGAAGCTAATTCCATTTTTTACGACAGCTCTCCAAAAAATAATTGGAAAGATGGCAAAATTTTAGAGGGAGAAGAAGCTATGCTTTATCTTAGAAGGCATGGTTATCAACACCTCTGGGATGAATCAAAGAATCATATTAAATTAGTAGAGCCAGTTTATACTTCTCATGAAAGCCCTTTAATGTTAACGGGTAAGGGTTTTAGTATTAAAGATTACAAAACTATATCCATAGTGAGAAACCCCTTTGATTCTTTAGTTTCTTATTTCTGGTATGCGTTTGATTTTTCCGAATCTGTTTTAGAAAGCAGATATACCAAAAAAAGAAGAGATGTAGCTTTGAGATCTTCTTTAAAGCCATTACCCACTGATTCCGTAGAAGAGCTAAAAATGAAGCTCAATACATTCTTCAATTTACCGGCTATTTTTAACAGAGAAGATCGCCCCTCTAACTCTAATCAAGATGTATTCGATTGGTTTACTGATTGGCAGAATGAGTTTTATGAGCACGATTTAGATTATGTTATAAAGTTTGAAAACCTACAAGAAGATTATGAGTTTGTCTGTAGAGAGTTAGACTTAAGATCATATAATCTTCCAAGATTCAAAGTATCTCAAAGAAAATCTAATAATAATTTTATGGAGCTTTTTTCCGAGAGGTTAAAAGACAGAACAAAAGAAAGATATTTAAACACTTTTGAAAAGTTTGGATATGATTTAGACTAAGATTATTATGTTTTGGTCATTTGAAAACATGGAGTTCTGGAGCGTTATTGTTCTTTGTTGGACAATATTGTGGAAAGGGCTCGGGCTTTGGAAATCAGCGAGTAACGAACACCAAGGCTGGTTTATACTATTTTTGCTAATTAACGTATGGGGAATTCCGGAGATAATATACTTGTGGTATTATCGACACAAATGGCCCCATGGTTTTTAGTAGATTTTTCAGTCTTTTTTTCGAAAAAAATAAAAAAAATAAAGATATCGAACTTCCATCTGAAAAAGATGTAGAGGACGTGGCTAAATATAGACTAGTGTACAATCCACAAAGAGATAAGTACGAAAAGATTCTAGTTTATAACGAAAATGATTTAGAGGACGCTAGTCATGATTGAAGAAGATGGTGAATTTATAAAGGCTTTAGGCGCCAGCATATCAAAAGCTGTTTTCTGGATATGCTTAGCAATATGTTTTTGTTTCTCAGTTTCAACTTGTTCGTTAGACCCCGAGACTATTATAAGCTGTGAGGAATCTTGTTCTTCCGCCGGCGGCAAGATGGAATCAGTAACTAATAGCAAGTGCGAGTGTGCTAGTCTTTCTTCTATAGAATCTTTGGGGCAAGAAAATATTTGGGTTCTTCCAAGAAACTAATAGAATTTTAGAATTAATTTGCATACTTAAAAAAGCCGAATGAGGTTAGTTTTGTCTGATTGTGATATTAAAGATTCTATTATTCGTCTTAGAGAGTTACGTGAAAAACTTTGCGAAGAAAAAGCCACTCCTAAAGAATGGGAAGAAGCGTTCCAAGCCAGAGATTTTGTGGTTGCGCACCTCCAAGAGCTTCATGTCATGATAGTTGATCGCAAAGTGAGAAGAACTAAGCTAGAAAAAAAATCTGCTTTTATTCTTGAGAGCTTGATTTCATCTCCTGACGAAAAAATAAAGGGAGATAAAAATGACTAAAGAAGACGGCTGGAGCGAATACTCTAGATTAGTTCTCAAAGAGCTTGAAACATTAGCTACTGCTATAACTTCTCTGAACGCTGAAATTCAAGAACTTAAGCAAGAAATTGCTAGAATGAGAGAGCGTGAAGATCGAGTCGATGAACTTCGGGCTTGGAAAGATAAAGTAGACGAAGTAGCTTCACCCTCTCAGCTGCAAGTAAAATTTAATGAAGTAGAAGAACTAAAGCAGTTTAAGACAAAAGCAATTACGATATTTGCAGTGGTTCAATTTGCAATGGGAGCCATCGTTTTTGCTATGAAGTTTATGTGATAATATGCCGAAGTTTGTGTGTTCAATCTATAACGATCGCCCAAAAGTTTGTCAAGATTATCCTTGGAATGATGGAAATGAAATTTTCCAAGATTGCATTTTTTTTGACAAAGATAGCAAAACCATAAGAAGCAAAGAAGATCAGCTTTTAGTTTCTACTGAAAAAGAAATAAGTGATTATTGTATCGAGTGCGGTAAATGCTGTCATTTCCAAGGCGTGAAATGCTCTATGCTTTTAGTTAAAAAAGACAACATTACTATAGATTTTCAGGGCGAAAAAACCCATAAAGACTTAGATTGAACATAGTTTTCCCAAGTGTTACAATATAACACATATGAAACTCAGATTACCATCTCAAACTAACTGGATACCACCAAAATCTCCATGGAATCTCGTTCAAGAGCCGTACTTTGGAGACGAATGGAAGATATTAGTTTGTTGCCTTTTATTAAATCTTACAACTCATAAACAAGTAAGAAAAATTCTTCACGAGCTTTTTAGAAAGTATCCAGGGCCGGCCACAATGGCTATAGCGAATGAAGATGATTTAAAACAGCTTCTTAAGCCTTTAGGGCTAGTAAACAAAAGAGCTAAAACTTTGATTAGATTTTCTCATGAATATCTCACTAAAGATTGGAATACAGCTAAAGATTTATACGGGTGTGGAAAGTATGCAGATGATGCTTGGCATATTTTTTGTGTCGGAGATTGGAAAAGTGTTGAACCTAACGATCATGCATTAAATTATTATCATAATTTTTTAAAAAATGAACTCTCAGATTAATTTTTTCTATACAACGTAATAGTTAGGTGTAATATAAACGCTATCATCAAAAGTTGGATAAACGGAGGAATGATGAGACTAGCAACAATACTATTAGCATGCGCATGCGCAATTACTCTAGCTGCTTGTGGGGACAAGGATGCGGAGGATACCGGAGAAGACACAGCCAGCGTTGATACCGGTACTGAGTTAGAGTAAGCTAATAAACCGCAGGGAGGCACGGGTTAATAGGTGCCTCGCATCTTATTATAAAACAGGGTCCATATTGGGCCTTGTTTTTTGTGGAGAAGAAATGAAAATATTTAGCTCTTGCTTGATTTTGAGCTTATTTTTGCTCGGCGTAGGTTGTGAAAAAGAGCCAGAGTCAGATTTAGAAATTAGCAATGAATTTCAAAATGAAGAGTATGTAGATGATATCGAAGAAATAGATCGACAATTATATTCTACTAACCATGAATTGATGTGTAACGAAGGTTTAATTTCTTCAGAAGCTGTAGATAAAATGCTTCTTTTAACTGAGCTAAATAACGACGAAGATGTTTATGGCATATATTCTAGAATTGATGAAATAGCCAATCTTTTTGAAGATTGCGGGGATCCCTGGGGAATGTTTCCCACCACGTACCGCCATATAACAAATAGAATAATTGAAGCTATTGAAGAGCAAGAAATAGAAGACCAAGATTGGGCTAAGAAGATTGTGGTAGATTTTGCTTCTAGATATATGCAAAACCTCAACGCTGCTTTATCTGGAGATGAGCCATCATATGCTTGGGGGCAATATTATTATTTAGCAGATCACCAAAAAGCTTCAAGAACTCGAGCGGTTGTAATAGCAATGGTCGCGCATTTAACTTTGGATCTTCCGTATTCATTAGTAGAAATTGAAACCACAGAAGATCACAAGGACGACTATTTTGTTCTTGGCGAACTAATGATAGAAATTACTCCTGATTTTATCGAAGATCTTCGTTATTATTACGATACAGATGCGGAAGATCTTTTAAATGGATTTTTCTTTGGAGATTGGGTGGACGGAGTGTACGGTCAAGATACGACAATTACTCTCTCATATCAAACAATTCGAACTAAATCTTGGAATAATAGATGGTACCTTGAGCAGTGGTGGGGCGGCTGGATCGCTGAGAGTGAGATTTATACTGCTTTTTGGACTATTGATGGGGTTCTAGCAACTTTAGATGCAGCTGGAACCATATAAAGGGAAACATGAAATGAATAGACTTTTAATAGCGTTT
>MDTE01080909.1_pt1 | contig 14490 bp, 16 predicted proteins | sample 811231 | NCBI WGS metagenome assembly MDTE01 (sample SAMN05326651, study PRJNA326480) | marine metagenome | isolation source: seawater | place: Indian Ocean: Red Sea | collected 2010 | reverse complement strand
TCTTGAGATATAGATTTGATCAATGCTTCTTTAAGAGCAAACTTACCAGCAAATTTTTCATAATAATTCTTAAATTTTAAACAATATTGAATTTCTTTTTCTGAGAAGATTTTTCTATAGAAACTTTCATTTTTATTAAATGGTTTATTTTTGAATTTTTCTACATTTGAAATATCTATGCCCAGACCAAAATTTTCAATCATCTCTAAGAATTATTTTTCCCACTCCACTAAGAAGAACTTGATTGTCAGTATTTCTAATATTAGTCTCAATTTTTATAATTTTAGTTGAAGCACTTTTGTCAATTACAACACTCGAAATTATAATTTCATCATTCAAAAAACAAGGATTATGAAATTCTAGAGATTGTGATAAGTATAGCGCATTTTTACCTGGCAAATACATTCCTACCATTCGTGATAAAAATGATGCAAGCAACATTCCATGAACAACTCGACCATGAAATTTTGTGGATTTCGAATATTCATCATCCATATGAAGTGGATTATAATCTCCTGAAAGTTTTGCAAAATCATTAACTAAAGATTCAGTAATTTTAACTTGAAATTCTTTTTTTTGACCAATCTCAATTTGTTCAAATGTTAATTGAGAAATATCTTCAGTCATTATGATACATTATGGTTTTTGAGATGTCTTTTGATATCTGCAATAGTTTTCACATCAGTTATTTCAGAAATTGTAAATTTTATCTTAAAATGATTCTCTAATTCATCAACTAAAACTAATCCATTAAATGAATCCCATGACTCAATAGTCTCCGGACCAGATTCATCATTGATTTGGGATTCAGGTATTCCAAATACTTTTGAAATTATGGCATATACATCACGTTCCATCATTCAAGTTCAACCTTCAAATGATTTGGTAATTTAACATCATTATTTAATTTATAGACCCAAAAAGCATCTTGTTTTTCAAAACCATACTCTGATAAGAAATTTTCTGCTGGTTTATTTTTTTCAGTTGGAATAAACTCTGCTCGAATTTCTTCAATTCCATTTTTTTTTGCATCTAAAAGTATTTGAGATAAAATAGCATTTTCAACTCCACGTCCCATTATTCTACAACTTAAGAGAAACGTATCGATCATCCAGAATTTAACACTCTTTTTAATTATGTACACACCAGTTATCCCATTGTCACCAAATTTATCCAAAACTTGAGCACAACCTATAGAATATTTTCCATCATTTGATAACTTTCTGATTTCTTCTTCTTGATATCGTCTAGTTGTTAGATTGAATTGATTAGTCTTCATTGTTAATTGGGAAATTCTAGGAATTAGATAATCATTGGATTGTTTTATCTTTACTCTAATATCTAATTCCTTCAGAAAATCATCTAAATTCGAAATAGTTTTTTCTAGAGTTCTTCTTTTCCTCTGCTGAGAATACATCTCTCCTCTTTTTCTATCTTCGTTAGTTCTATGTAAAACATTAAAATCATTTAGATCTTTTAGTAAAAGTACAAACTCTGATGGCTCATTTGGTAATTCAACAGTAAGAATATCTGGAAATTCCTGTTTGATACGTTCTTGATTTACTTTATCATCATCAAAAAAAACTATACTATCAAGACCGATGTTTATCTCGTTAGCAATCTTTTTCATATTATTTGCTTTATCGTCCCAATTAATCTGAATACTTGCAAAATTTTTCTCTCGTAATATCATATCTGGATGTTCTGAAATCACTTTCATTGCATCATCAACATTATTTTTACTATTTATTGCTAAAATTATTCCTTGATTCCATAAAGATAACAATTCTTTTTGGAATTCAACAAATGCTTTACCGTTAGGTGTATGTCCTAATTCAATTCCATCGAAACCGTCCTCTCCAACAATTCCTCCCCATAGAGTATTATCCAGATCTAAAACGATACATTTTCGATTAGTAGATGTTAGAGGTTTAACAAAACTCATTAAATCATTTGCTAATAATGGTATGAAATTAAGAGAAATCTGAATATCTCCTAGATGGAACTGCCTATAATCAAAAATATTCTCTTCACCAAATTTGGATACAAATCTACAAAAATCATAAATATAAAATGATTCATTATTTTTTGAAATATTTCTTAATGATTTGTTTATCTCTTCAATCATTTCATAAAAACCAAATTCAGATTTGTTTTCAAGAATTCCATTTGGTGAATACGATGGAATATTGAAATTTGTAATAACTAATTTTGAATCTGAATGATTATTGTAATTATTAATCAAATTCTCAATTTCAATTATTTTTTCTTTAACAATTGATCTTCTTTCATCTGCAGACATATTATGTGCTAAGTGAAAATCTTCTCCTAAAAAATTTCGTATATCAATTACTAAAAATGTGATATCTGGAGAGAACTCATATAATTTACTCTTGGAATTGATTAATTCTTGATTGTATTGACCATATCCTCCTACAAATGAATTACATTTAATTCCCAATTTAGAACATTTGACTCGAAGTGTTTCATCTAAACCATTTATTGTAAAACTTGAGAGTATTGCTACCTTAATCTTTTTATTAAAATTTAGATTATCAATAGTTTTTGATTGTAAAATATAGTCTGAAAGAGTTTTTTCCAAGTTTCTATATAAAAAATATCTAATTATTCAATAAACATTGTGATTTATTACTACTAAATTTACTAAAAATCTACCTATGGTACTTGCTTTCATTGATTTTCTATCATTTCTAATCCTAAAATCAGAAGGTTTTAACAGGATAATTCTTCTTTCTGTCATATGTTTACTAGACAAAAATTTTACCAAGTATTTCAAATTGTTCCATTTATTTTTACAAAATCAGAAATTCAGAATAAATACGGTTTAATTTTTTCAATACTGTTCAAAAATTCAGATTATAATCTTGTGATGAAAAATGGAATAAAAATTAGTATTCCCAATTCTTCATTCCTAACACTGATTGATCTATTCAATGCTTTACGTCAATCAGTATATTATAATATTGATGAAAATGGCCTTATGGAAATTTCCTTTGATTTTAAAAATAAATTCTTCTTAAATCTAAGAAAACTAGATCTTGAATCTAAGAATCTATTACATATTTTTCATGATTGTTTACGTTATGGTGGAAATGTAATAACTCCTGAAGATACAGAAACAATACAAAACGAAAAAATTTTTAGAATTTTTCAAAAAAATGATAAACAAGTTATTGAGACTCATAATGGAGTAAAATTCTATCTAAAAAATTTCGTTGGAGGAATTATTGAATCATGGGTACGAGGAATTCATATTATGAATCAAAATGAAAATTTTGAAAATAAAGTTGTAATAGATGTTGGAGCCTCCGTTGGCGATACTCCGTTATATTATGCAAGTAAAGGTGCAAAAGTCTATGCGTTTGAAATTGATGAGCACAGTTATAATCAAATGCTTGAGAATATAGAATTAAATCCACAATATGCTAATAATATCATACCTGTTCATGCGGGAATTGGCACTGATGGATTAATCACATATTTTACTGTATCACGAGATGAGGGTTCGATCGGTACATATGAAATTGATCCATCTGCAACAATTTTTTCATCACATTTTAATGATGTAATGGCAGAAAAACATACTTCCCAAGGCTATACTTTAGAATCTGCATACAAAAAATTTGACATCAATAGTGTTGATCTGTTAAAAATGGATTGTAAAGGATGTGAATTCAATATGTCTGAAAATGATTTAAAAAATGTCAAATCAATCAAAATAGAGTATAACAAATATGAGAACTCGCATAAAATTCAAGACATTTTAACATTATTGAAGAAATCTGGATTCCATTATAGATTGTTTAAGCATATACCTGATGAAATTAAATCATTTAATGATTCTGGAAATATTTATGCTCATAGAATTAGTTAATTTTGAAATTTAATATCGACAAAATATTTCTGCAAGTCTATATCCCAAATGTTCTCGTTTGAGATTATATCGAAAAATCTTTTTGAACTTTGTCCATCCCCAAAATCATAAGACGAATCTAATTTTTTACCTTGCATCTTTTCAATTTCAGTTAAAATTTCTTCCTCATTATTTCCAATATTTTTAATATCTTTATTTGTAGTTCTATTTTTCTGTCTGTTTCCTATATTTATTGTAGGTATTCCATATATCCCTGCTTCGGTAATACCTGCACTCGAATTCCCAATTATAAAATCTGAATACTTTAACAATGTTAAGAAATATTCAAATCTTAATGAAGGAAAAATCTTGAATTGATTATAATTTCCAAGTTGTTCATAAGCTTTTAAAATAATCTCTGAGCCAGGATCATTATTAGGAAAAATGACAACATAGTTTTTTTTTGATTTTTTTGTTGCATTAATTAGAGAATTAATCTGTATATCCAACTCATTTAATTCGGTTGTTACAGGATGAAAAATCATAATTGCATAACAATCAAATGAAATATCATAATAATTTTTCATTTCTTCTAACGATGGTAAATTTTTACTCATCATAATGTCGATATCGGGAGAGCCAATTGGAAAAATACATTTTTCTCTTTCTCCCATTTGAATTAATCTTTTTTTAGCATTCTCATTTGAAACAAAATGTAAATGTGAAAATTTACTTATCGCATGTCTAATAGATTCATCAATTGTTCCTGTAACCTCGCCTCCTTCTATGTGGGTTACGATAATGTTACGAAATGAACCTACTGTTGCACCTGCTAAAGCCTCAACTCTATCTCCATGAATAACTATCATGTCTGGTGATAATCTATTTACAAAATTACTTAGTCCTATTATTGTATTGGACAGGATTAGATCTTGATTAGAATTCTCTGCCTGATTTTTAAAAATAAATGTATTCTTATATCCTCGTTTTTCTATTTCTTTGTATGTTGAACCATAATTTGGTAATGTATGCATACCTGTGATAAATATATGACATTCAAATTTATCATTGTCATTTAGTATATCGATTAGTGGTCTTAGTTTTCCAAAATCTGCTCTAGTTCCAGTGATGAATACAATTTTCTTTTTAATTTTTAATCATACTCCATTTCAACTGTGTATTTTTCTTTACATCTTCTAAAATTGTCTTTTCTAGCAATTTTTCGTAATCTTTTGCTCTTATCTCTCCAGTACCTGGTCTTTTTACCCAAATATTATCTTCTGTTAACAATTGCCCTTTTTTGATATCTTTAGTAGTAACTACACTTGCATAAGCAAATCTAATTGTTGGATCTTCCTCTGGTAAAATATCCTTCTGTCCATCTAATGCCTGATGAATTGCTTTACTTCCATCAATAAGATCTCTCAATTCTTCGGGATTTATAGAGACCGCAATATCTGGTCCGTCCCAATTTTTATCTGATGTGAAATGTTTTTCTAAAATCGATGCTCCGAATGGAATTGCAGCAAAACAAGTATAGTTTCCAATTGAATGATCACTTAATCCAATTACTCCTTGAAATTTATTTTTTAATTCTAATAATGCATTTAATCTAACTTTTTCATATGGTGTAGGATAAATTGAAGTTACATGTAACAATGCATAATCAACTTCTGCTTTTTCCAAAATTGATACGCTTTCTGAAATACTAGACAAATCATTCATTCCTGTACTAAGAATTATTGGCTTTTTGAATGATGCAATGTGTTTAATTAATGGAATATTATTACATTCACCTGAACCTATTTTATACGCAACAACATTCATTCTTTCTAATCTATCTGCAGCATCTCGTGAAAAAGGTGTACTTAGGTATATCATTCCTAAACTTTCAGTAAAATTCTTTAATTCAATTTCTTGCTCTTCATCAAAAGAACAACGTTCAACTAATTTCCAAATAGGTTCATCTGTGTTTCCAGGAATAACATCATTTTTTATCATTTCATCGTCAATTATATGGCATTGAAATTTTACACATTCTGCACCACTTTGATGTGCATCAGAAATCAATTTCTTTGCTTTTTCAAATTCCCCATTATGGTTTATTCCAATTTCAGCAATAACTAATGGTTCATAATCTTCTCCAATTATTCTATTACCAATCTTTATCTCTCTATTCATTTATCTCCTTTTTTAGTCTGGAATTTATTTACTTCGAATAATGAATTCATCCTTTTCATTAAATATTAGGCTGTAACTGTTATTTTTAGATGAATTATTCTTCTACAAAAAATTATGGATTTTTATCATTATGTTATCATTATATACGAAATGATAACAACGATCCATTCCCCAGAATTCTAGGAACTAAAATATCTGAATTTGAAAAGCAGATAAAAATGTTAAAAGAAAACTTTGAAATTATCTCACTAAAAGATACATCTGAATTTTATTCAGAAAAATTTGAATTTTATAATAATCATGGAATGCTAATAACATTTGATGATGGATTGTCTGATCACTATAAAGCTGCAAAAATTTTATTCGATAATAATATAAAAAGTATATTTTTTGTTCCTACTTGTATTTTAAAAGATGAGACACCTGCAAATCCAATGATCATACACTATTCTTTAGCTATCCATGGCATTCAAAATTTTTTGGATTCACTACAAAATTCATTAAAATTTTTTGGATTATCGACAAATGAATTTAAAATAATATTTAACAAAAATAATGATAATGTTTGGAACAAAATATCTGAAATAAAATCTTTTTTCAAATACAAATTAAATTATAAAATCTCAAGACAAATTCTTTTGCACATCTATCAAACCCTCTTACTTCCAGATTTTCCTGATTTACTTACAAAAATTCATCTTCAAAAAGAACAAATTAAAGATATGATTGAAATGGGTCATACTATTGGTACTCATACCCACACTCACATCTCTGTGGGAGCAGCTAATCTTCCCAATGATGATTTCTATAATGAAATCATATATCCAAAAAATTACTTAGAAAATGAATTTAATATTCCTGTTACATCATTTAGTTATCCATTTGGACAACAAAATGATGTTCTTTCATCCAATAACCTTCTTAAAAAAACGAAAGAATTTCAACTAGCTTTTACTGTTGAAGAAATCCTCAATAATGACTCCTCATCAAATTTAGAAATTGGTAGGTATCAACCTAAAAGTACTGAGACAATTTTAAGTTTAAAGAAGACCTTATTTGACATAATTAAAAAATCTGAATTATAATGAAATTAGTTATTTTTACTAGTAATGGAATTAGACACAAATTTGTTGCAAACAAATTAGCCCAAAATGTTGATGATACTCTCGTAGTATGTGAATCTAAACCAAATGATGCCACTGAAAAAGATCAATTAACCCATATTGAAGATCATTTTAGCCTACGACATTTGACCGAAAAGAAAATGTTTACTGGAAATGATTTCTTCAATGAAAAAATTTTACCACTACTCTACAAAGAGGTTAATTCAAAATATGTTTTTGATAGAGTGAAAGAATTTAATCCTGATTTGATGATTGTATTTGGCTCCTCAATAATTAAAGAACCGTTATTATCTTTAAAACCAAATAAATTCATTAATCTTCATTTGGGATTGTCTCCATACTATCGTGGTAGTGGAACAAATTTCTGGCCTTTTGTGAATAAAGAATTAGAATATGTAGGCTCAACAATCTTACATCTGGATCCGGGAATCGATACAGGTGATATAGTTGCTCATGTCAAACCTACTTTTGAAATAGATGATGATGTCCATACTATAGGATGTAAAGTGATAGAAAAAAGTGTAGAGGCTTTAATACAAATTATAAAAATTGTTAACACAGGAAAGAATATACCAAGAACAAAACAATGGCAAGTTCAAAACTCAAAAGTTTTTAAAAATAGTGATTTCACTGAAGAAATACTTAAAAAATATAAACAAAACTTGCAAAATGGAATTGTAAAAAATTTCATGACCTCCTCAAAACCTAATCTAAAACTGGTACCGCTTAAACAATGAAAGGAATATCTGATGTATCTATTATTACAGCTAGAATGTCATCTACGCGTTTACCTGAAAAAACTATTATAAAAATAAAAGATCATCATAGTTCAATAGATATTACTATTGAACGTGTAAAAAAAATTGGAATCCCTGTAATTTTAGCAACTAGTGATCACCCCTCGGATGATATTCTGGTTGATATTTGTAAAAAACATGGAATTGAAATTTTTCGAGGTTCTTTACAAAATAAAATCAAAAGAATTTATGATTGTTTTTGTCAATATAAAATCAAAAATGCATTGCTTGTAGAAGGGGCTGATATATGCTATGATTACGATATTGCAAAAAGAGCATTATATCAATTAAAAACAACTAACTCTGATATAATTTGGTGTCCTGATGACATAATTACTGGCTTGTTCACATTATCTATGAATTTTAACGCTATCAAAAAATTATATCAACTTGTCCCATCAAACAATACTGATACTGATGTGTTTACTCATCTATTCCAAAGAATAGACTCTGAGATCTCTTATATTACTCTAAATGATAATGAAAAAAACAAAGATATTCGTCTAACAATTGATTATGAAGAAGATGTTATATTTTTTAAAAAACTATATGAGAATTTCCCAATTACTGAAAAAAGTTCTGAAATAACAGATTATATAATTAAAAATCCTGAATTATCAAAGATAAATTTCTTTAGAGAAAAAGATTGGAAAAAAAATAAAATATCTTCTATAGAGAAATCAAATTTTTAGAGATACATATGAAAAATCTTCATAATGTATAATAATATTTAAAGGCAAATATTCTTACGAATGATATGAGTAAATTAGATTTTAAAATAATTGTTGATGCATCTGTAGACACCATGATGTCATTAGCATGTGATTACGAAAATTATAAATCATATCTGCCTCAACAAGTAAAAAATATCAAAATTGTTGAAGAAAATGAAAATTCTACTATCACAGAAGAAGTCTTAGTATTTTCATCCATTCTTAAAAAAGAGCTTATTATTCAATCTCTACACAAAAAAACTTCTACAAATGAAATTTTTACAAAAATTCTTTCTGGACCTGCAAAAGATACTGAAATAAAAATACAATTTAATACTGGGAAACAAACCGAGATAAATGTTGATGTTAATCTTAAACTTAGTCTCAAAGCCAAAATTCTAGAACCTTTAATTAAAAAACAATACAAATTACTCTTGACAGGAATCTTTCTTAAAATGAACACAGGTGCATTAGAACTACAAAATGCTAACTCTTCATAGTGTGGTAAATATGAGTAATTTTTCAAATATAATTAATTGGGATGGTTTTTTTAATGAATCTCAAAATTTTAAAACTAACCAGCCATTCAAATTTGCATTTATTGAAGAATTTTTTAATAGAGATTTTTATGAAAAACTATATGAAACATATCCCTCATTAGATACCTTTACGAAAGTAAGTAGTCCTTCAAAATCACAACTAGTCTGTTACTGGGGTGACACTGAAAATTTTGAACCTGTACCTTTGGGTAAAGATCCTAAATTTAGTGATGAATGGAATATCTTTAAACAATATGCAGAATCAAATGAATTCATAGAAAATATAAGAAAATTTTCAGGAATTGATGTTAATAAACTCAAACATTTTGGATTTACATCATACAAAAAAGGTGGATTTCAACTACCTCATATTCATAATGCTGGTCCAACAACATTAATTCTAATGATATATTTTTCAAAAAATTGGGGGAAAGGCGATCCTGGTGGTACATATATGACTCCTACTGAAGACGAATCCTCGATAATCTTTGAACCATATAATCTTGATAATAGTTTAGCAATATTTCATGATGGTCCTAATTCTGGTCATGGAGTTAGATATATCAAGAAAGATGTAGAAAGGAAAGCAATTCAAATTTATTTTGAAAACTATTCTGAAGAATCAGGTTGGTCAGATATATTAAATCAAGAACGCCACAATCCAAAAAACTTATTGGAGTTGTAAAATTATTTTTCAATGAACCCAAATTTTTTCATTGTTGGCGCAGCTAAATGTGGCACAACTTCAATGTGGCAATATCTAAAACAACATCCAAAAATTTTCATGTGTAACCCAAAAGAACCTACTTATTTCTCTGAAATTATTACCGGTGCAAGACCATTTGATAAAAGAAAACCAACCTGGAAAGAATATCTAGGTCTTTTTACAAGCGATAATGATGAAATTATCTTTGGTGATGCTTCTCCTGGATACTTAGTTGATCCATCCTCAGCAGAAAAAATACATGAAAAATTTCCTAATTCAAAAATCCTAATCTTTTTACGTGATCCTGTAAAACGTGCATACTCCCATTTTATTGGAACTAGACCTGGTGATCCAAATAAACCTCCTTTCAATCAACAATTAGAGTACGAGTCTGTAAACTTAGATTATATGAAATTTACATTCAACGATATTTTAATTTGGGGGCTTTATTATGAGCAGGTAAAAAGATATCTTGACACATTTGGACCTGACAATGTAAAAGTGATGATTTATGAAGATATTTTTCCCAAAAATATTGATGATGGTATTAGGGAAATTCTTTTGTTTTTGGGATTAGATGGAAAAATACATGATTATGATCCTAAAGTATATGCAGAATATTTTGTGCCCAATGAAAAAGTATTAAAAATTATGAGGCAGTCTTTAATTAAAAATTTTAGTTCAAAGGTAATACCAAGAAATATCAAGGAATCTATTTATGTCAAATTACGTGGTCATGATGGAAAAAAACCAAAAATTCTTACTTCTGATGAAGAATTTTTAAAAAAATTCTATAAGAATGATGTTTTGAATCTTGAACGTTTATTGAAAAGGGATTTACCATGGAAAATGGATTGAATAAATCTTCACATGATCCTAAATTAATTAAAAATATGATTATAATATTCTAAGTGACAAATCAAAAATTTAAAAATTCTCTTGGTAGTATTTGTCATGTATCTAACATCATTTTCAATTTTAACCATTTTGAAAATATTATAGAGAGGTGAGGTTTATCAGAGACTGCAAAAATTTTAACATATGGACTGGAATAATCTGAAAAACATCTATGGTCTGAAAAATATATCCAAAATTGGTGCTGCACATATCACAGGTTATGCAATTTCTTCATTATTCTGGCTTTATTTAGCTGACATTTTAGGTGAAGAAAATTATGGAAAATTAGGCTTTTTCTTAGGAATCGCTGGAGTAGCATCTGCCATTTCATTGCTTGGAGGACAACATTCGATTACTGTTTATGTAGCTAAAGGATTAAAAATTCAACCCCCAATATTTGTACTTTCTTTACTAACAAGTATCACCGCAGGTGTTATTTTACTAGTAATCTTTTCCAATATTGGTCTAACATTCTATGTTGTAGGTTATGTAATTTTTAATTTAACTATGGCTGAACTATTGGGTAGAAAATTTTACAATCTATATTCGAAATATTTTCTTCTTCAAAAAATACTTCTTGTAGTTTTATCATTATCATTACTAACTCTATTTGATGACATTTTAGCAATCATACTTGGAATAGGACTTTCATTTTTACCACTCAGTTATTTAATGTACAAATCTTTAAAAAATAACAAAATTGAATTTCAAAATATAAAATCTAAGTTTGGTTTTATAATGAATAATTACATTTTAGATTTAGGTTCTGCATCTAATGCAAATATAGACAAATTACTAATCGGACCTCTTCTTGGGTTTGCAGTTTTAGGAAATTATTATTTATCATTACAATTTTTGGCAATACTGGGAATATTGCCTGGTATAATTTTTAAATACACTCTACCTGAGGATTCGAGTGGAACAGGCTCAACACATCTCATTAAGAAACTATCCATTATTCTTTCTATTGGATTGGCATTAATTGGAATGTTCGTATTTCCTTATATCATTGAACAATTTTTCCCTGAATATTCTTCTTCAAAAGACTTTATAGTGCTTATGAGTCTTGCAATAATCCCTCAAACAATACAAAACATGAGTGTATCAAGTTTACTTGGTAAGGAAAAAAGCAGATATGTTCTCACTGCAAGAGCCATTTGGTTTGTGGTTTTTGTAGGAGGAATCTTTCTTTTAGGAGAATTCTCTAATAATTTGGGTCTAGCTATCTCATTTTTGATTGCTTCTTGTATTAGTGCACTAATTACTGTAATAGTTAATTTTAAATTAAAAAATTAAAATTTTGATCTTTCTTCCCGAACTACACTCACTAACGAAAAAAGAAGAACTGCAGTTAAAATTAATACCACCCCTATTAACACGGTACCTCCTGCTATCAATGTAAGATTTGTATTTAATCTTCCTACTTCTGTATAGAATTGTATTGACAAATATGTAAAAACTGAACCTATAATTAAAAATATTATGGATGGAATACCATAAAATTTCAATGGATGTTCAATAGAAGTAAATTTTATTGTACTGATTAAAACTGATGCCCCATGACTAACTGGATTATGTGTTGATGTGTCACCCTCATAAAGAATTTTTATTGGTACTTCTGTAATCGATAATCCTAAACTACTTGCTTTAATCAAAATCTCTGTTGATATGCCCATTCCCATATCTGAGGGTCTGATCTGATCTAGTACTTGTCTATCATATGCTCTAAATCCACTTTGAGAATCTGTTATCTTTTCTTTTATGGAAGAATTTGTTACATGAGTAATAATCTTTATTCCAACTTCTCTATAACGTGGAACTTTATTTTTTTCATCCAAGAATCTTGAACCAATTACTATATGCGATTTATTTCCTAAAATTGGTTCTATTATTGTATCTATATCTTCTATTCTATGTTGCCCATCTGCATCAAAAGTTACCAAAACATCACTATGTATCTCTTGACTTTTTTTGAAAATTGAATTGACAGCTGCTCCATATCCTAAATTTTTTTCATGTCTGACCACTATGACATTAGATTTTTTTAAAATATCATATGTTGAATCAGTTGATCCATCATCACAAACTATAATTGACTCATATTTTTTATTTAATTCTTCAATAATATTCCCAATATTTTTTTCTTCATTGAATGCTGGTATGCCAATTGTTATTTTCATGTTTTATTTTTTTTAATTAGATATAAAATCTATCTGATAAATTATACTTGTCTATTCATAATTTACTCTTAATAAAATCAATAGAATCTACTGGTGAAGGATCAATTTTTTTTAAAATTGATGTATATATTGTTGAATAATCTAATGTATAAATTAAATTTGTAATTTTTGATAAAATATTTCCTTCAATAGAGTTTACCACTTTGTATTCTATACCTTTAATTTTAAAAAATTCATTTAATATCTCCCATCTTTCAATCGTTTTAAAATTATCATCCAAACCTCTTATCATAATTGGTCTTACATTCGATTTTTCTTCCCATGCTACAATTCCATTATGACACGATTCTATTACATCTTCAACCATAGCATGCATTTTTGAATTCTCTTGAAGAGAATTCTTATAACGAATTGCGGATGCACTTAATCCTGCTGGATAATAAATGCAAACAACATCTTCTATGAATTTTGCAATATCTAATGAAATATTTTCTTTCGTCAAATTTTCAGAAAAAATTTTTTGTTTTGTTTTTTCTAATGATGAAATTGCATCTAAAACATCCTTCTGACTAATAGGTAATATTGATTCTAAAATATTTAGTATTGAAAATAAAAATCTAGTAAATGATGCTCGTGGTGAATGTATCATTGAAATTTTTTGATACATTATATCATTATCTTTACATATACTCTCTAATTTTCCACCTGATGAAAAACCAACACCTGTAGCATCAGTTTTTTTTATATCTTTTAAGATTTGTAATGTTTCTGCTGAATTACCTGAAACACTAGTTGCAATAACTAAAGTTTTTGAATCAACAGTCTTTGGTAGAAGATATCCTTTCGATAGACTAACATGAATATTTTTTTTTGATAATATTGCTTGAATCGTATCTCCAATTGAACCTGAACCTCCCATTCCTGCAAAAACAATATGATCTATATCCTTTACATCAATTTTTTTGAATTTTTCTTCAAAAGATTCTCTTGCGATATTTGGCCAATTATCATAAGTTTTGAACATTTGTTTGGTATCAACTTTGAGTATGTCATTATATTCCATTACTGACAATTTGATTAATTATATTTTAAAATACTTAACTACAAATTTACCAATGTAAAAAAATAATATACGCCTATCTGCCTTATTATTATGACATTAAGAACAGTTGAATGGAAAAATAATTCCGTTATAATGATTGATCAAACCAAATTACCAAATATTCTTGAATATGTAACTTACACTGATTATAATCAAGTTGCTGATGCTATTCGTACACTGGTGGTAAGAGGTGCTCCGGCAATTGGTGTTTCTGGTGCGTTTGGTCTTGCTTTGGCTTCCTTACAAAGTACTGCTACTGAAAAAACTGATCTAATCAATTATCTTGAAAATGCTAAAAAAATATTATTTGAAACACGACCTACTGCAGTAAATCTTGCATGGGGATTGGATAAAATCATGGAAGTTGCAAACCAAGC
>MDTE01149881.1_pt1 | contig 14491 bp, 23 predicted proteins | sample 811231 | NCBI WGS metagenome assembly MDTE01 (sample SAMN05326651, study PRJNA326480) | marine metagenome | isolation source: seawater | place: Indian Ocean: Red Sea | collected 2010 | reverse complement strand
TTTTCATAATCTTTATGATGACTGAAAAAATCCCAATATTCACAACCGCATACATACATATTACCTACAACTTGTAGCAAATAGTTTGACGGTATTTTTTTGTCCTCTAAATAGCCTAAATGCGTGTAAGGTCTAGGGCTTTTTATTTCTACACCTCCCACCAGTTTGTTATTTTTGAAAACTAAACCGTCGGGGCTACAGCCAATTTTATTGAACGGTGCTATATGTGCTAGCTGTTCAAATTCTTTGGTTACAAATCCCACCTCTTTAACTACACCTTTTTTATGGTCTAAATCAGGGTGATAGATGGTAGTCATATCTAGCCCTTCTGCGTAACGTGTGCGCCCTTCTGCTTCTCGTAACTTGCCTTCCTCCATATCTTCATTGGTATAACTTTCAAAGTGTTCGTAGCGAATAAGCTCGTCAGCCAGTTTTTTAATGGTTGATTTAACCTGTGCGCTCCTTTTGCCTTGAGTCGTTAATAATGTGTTAAAAGTACCTGCACTTGGTACACCTAGTTTTATTTCAAACCATTCTTCTGTCCCTTGGACAATTTGGTCATATATCATCGCCAAAACTCCAAGGTAATTTTTTCATCTTTATTAAATGCTCGTAATTCTGTTATATATCCTTTATCGTTTGTTTCTGATTCCCATTTCCAAGATTGTGGGTATATTTTTTCTGTTGTTCTAATTATTATTTTAGGCAATCTATACAATTCCCTTCCAATGCCCCAATTGCTACAGGCTCGTTTAAATGAATCACTTGCACCACCTTTTTCAGAATGTTGTGTAGATTCTTCACCTGCATCTTCTTTCCATATCCACTCGTTACCAATTTTTATGCCTACCTTGCAAAAATTAGTACCATCAATTTTAGTGTGGCATCTTTGCCAATTTTCTGGCCCTAAAACACTGTCTAACCTAGCCATATCTATTCTTGCGTTTTTATAAGCCAATATTTGTTGTGCAAAATTACCTATTTTAGCACCTACTCTAAATTCCATTTGTTTTATGTCTAAGGGTTTGCGCAACTGAGACAGGTCTAATATTTTCCTACCAGTTAATTCACTTACTTCTTTGTCGATGTCATTCATAATTTCTCCTAAATAACTCATTGTTGTAGTTTTCATCAATTTTTTGCCAAATTTCTTCTTTGTTTATATCCCATAAAATAGGATGTACAGCAGAACATATTGCGTCAGCTTTTTTACAACCTTTGTAGGTATAGCCGTATTTAGCTATACACTTACTGTATAAAGTAGCTAATTCAGTTTGTGCAGCTACTTCTAATTTCAATTGCATGCTACGAATCGTGTCTAGTTTTTCACTTACTGTGCGCCCAATATCCTCAATATTGATGCTTTCTTTGTGTTCATTAATTTTCGTGGCTAAAGCCTCATTTTTTAATTTTAAAAATTCGTAATTAGTCATTATTTTTCTCGATAACTATTCGTAATTTTTCAAATACACGTTTTTCGTAATATTCCCAATCGTCTTCCGTATCTAGCATTTTTTGTCGTGCTTCTGAGAATTTAGTATTGTTACGTGAAAATACCTCAGTAAATTTTTTGGCTAATCTATTTATTTCCCTATTATGGTCGGCATTAACTTTTGCTTTTAGCTGTGGGTCATCATCTAATAATTTATCGGTAGCCTTTTTAACGCCTGCCATGGCTTCCGCTATACTTACTTTGTCGGCATCTTTTAGGTCCATCTCTACCTTTGGTTTATTTGGCATAATCATAATTACTTTCGGCATAATTTTTTCCTATTTTATGTGGTAAAACTGCACTTTACTTTAATATTTGGAAAAAGTAAAATTTATTTTCACTCAATAATGGAGGGAGTCATGCACTATTACAAACATAATATTAAAGATTTTAATGCTCATACGGCACATCTAACACGGTTAGAGAGGGACATATATCGCCAAATGATAGAAATGTACTATTTAACTGAGGAGCCTCTAATTGGTGATAAAGCCATTTTGTACAGAAAATTAAGTATTAGAAATGAGGAGGAAAAAGAGGCAGCAGACCAGATACTCAAAGAATTTTTTAGTCATCATCCTAAATATGATTTCGATAAAGGGAATAATACTAAAAACCTTGGTGTCTATCATCATTCAAGATGTGATGAAGAAATAACAACTTATAGAAATCGTACCACTAAAGCGAAAGAAGCAGCAAAAAAGCGTTGGGATAACAAAGGTAATGCGAACGCATTGCCAACCACTAACCATAAACCACTAACCATTAAAAAGATGGAAAAGCCAACCATTGCAGATGTTATAGGTCATATTCAAGACCTAACCACACAACCACAAGCTACTGCTCAAGAATTTATTAATCACTACAATTCTGTAGGCTGGGTAGTTGGTAGAAATAAAACACCTATGAAATGCTGGAAATCAAGCGCGACACAATGGGTTAATCGAAAAAAAGGATGGGAAGAAGATGAAAAGAATAGGCGAAATAAAACTGGACAAACTAAACAAGAAAAACGAGACGAAGCCCTCATACAACTTCAATGAGGGTGATTTTGCAAAGGGAATAAGAATTTTACAGTCGTACGGCATTATTCACTGGGAATTAATGCAAAATGACCGCAGAACAATCGAATTTCAAACGTGGTATAGCGCAATAGCCTCTAAATACACCTCTGAGGCCTTTTTTAAGGCTGTTAAAGCGATTGAAAAGCATAATGGGTATATGACACTAGGTAAATTAATTGAGTACTGTGAGGCGTCTAAACCGCTTAAATACGCAAAATTAGAGCACAACCCGAAAATAATGGAGAAAAGTAAATTAAAACAAAAATTGGCGGAATTACGAAAACAGCTAAATATGTAATAAATGTAAAAAAATACTTTACTCCAAGGTGGAGCCAGTTATTATGGCCATATCAACAATATAGGAGAAAATAAAATGATACATAAATACTGGAACATGATAGTTGGCTCAGACATTTATCCACATGAAATTGTTAATGTAATTAGCGATAAAACTTTAGAGGTTAGGCGAATGGATGCCGAGCAGCTATCGGCAGCTTACGAAGAAAATCAAAAATGGAAATGTACCAGTAACCCAGAAGCAGCAATTTTTAGAATTAGAAAAAATAAAGATGGTTACTGGAGAGATACATCAAAATGCACTTTCATAGAATCAGAAACTCCTCGCAGACATCACGATTATTCATTCTAACTCAAAATTAACGCACAAGGATGTGCATAACCAAAGGAGAATGATGATGAGTAAAGATAAAAAATACCTAGTATGGGTAGACATAAAAGCAACAGTGACGCTGGAGGTTAAAGCTGAAAGGTTGCACGAAGCAAGAACGAAGGCCGAAAAATTAGCGGAAGAGCATCTGGCTATATATTCGCTAGACGACCAATTTCCCAAAGACCTCAAAGCCCTTATTCCCCATGCTTCTTACTATGCGAGTGGAGGGGAAGAAATCGAGGCAAACTAACGAAACGATAGGAAAACGATAAGGCAAATTAATTGTAAAAATAAATTTTACTTTTATAAAAAAGCCAGAGATAATGGTTACATCATAAATTAATAGGAGAAAATTATGTTTTTAGGTAAAAATGAAGGGGAAATGCCTTGTGTAGCTAGCGAGCTAGAAAAAAAGCACGATGCAGAAACATATCTTAGCCCTGAAGAGCAAGCAAAAATCGAAGAAGAAAAAGAAAATATAAAAGTAGAATTGGCAGTAAAATATTTGAGTGGTAACGCAGGTAGAACATGGGAAGCCATAGGGCCAGATGGAGTAAATGAGAAAAGTATTTCTGCAGATGATGTAGAAAATTACATATTAGAAAAAATCAAATCGCTTCAACACATTACAGACGATATGGATAAATTATTAGTATATACGGATATTGGCAAGTTACTTGTTGAGCAAGCCATAAATTACGGTTCTGATACTCACGAAACAATCGTTTGGAAGTTACCAAAATGAGAATATTAACTTTATTGCTATTACTGGTTGGTTTCGCACTAGCCAGTAATATGGATTTAAATGACGAATTACAGGCAGAAGCAATATATATAGATAATTATTGCAATGGTTACTGGCCTGATTACAAAAATCTAAAACCAGATTGCATAGGAGAACGAAGATGACTGATGACGATGAATATAAACCAGAATATAAATTGAGTTTTAGCGCAAGAGAGATGCAAATTATTTACATTGCGCTAACTAGTGTTTTGTGGTCGGGCGACGATGTTAAAGCGGAATACTCTGTGCGACATAAACTTGAAAAAAGAGCGCAACAAGCGACAGGGGTCAGCTTGCATGATTTTTTAGAAGAGCATGGTGCAATTTCTGGTGTAGAAAAACCGCTTTCATTAAAAGAAAAAATCAAAGAACTAAATGCCAAGCACAGACAAGCAAAAGCTGCTTTGATAGAGCAATCTAAGGAGAACAATGATGGAATCTAACATTCCTTACTACGAGGAAAGAATAAAAGATATGATAGCCAAAATAATAAACAATCTAGCTTTTACAACAGGTAGACGAATATATCTCGAATGGCATAAGTCTAATGATGGCCATAATGTTTATTTTAATGGAGAGGTAGGTTCGCATAATGGTGTTTTGCCTTACCATGTACCCTCACATAAAGAGTTGTTTGTTGGTTTGCAATACTACAACAAAGCACTGGAACACGTTTATAAACTACGCACTTTGGATAACAAATTAGCTATTGGGGAAAACAATGATGAATAGTCGTGATAGGAAAATAATAGAGGATACGTTTGGAGATTCAGACAAATGGCTACCAAAATGGCATAAGTTTGATAATGAAAACCCAGAAATTTATCAGCTATTTGAAACAGTTACACATAGTTTGTTTAAAGATGGCAAAATAACAAATATACATCCTATAGTAGTTTTTTCAGTTGTTATTAACGAAGTCATATTAGGTAAAAAATCGCCAGAGGCCAGAGATAAATTTAAAAATGGCAAATATGACAAATTCTTTAGTGCAGAAAATCATGGCTACATGCCACACACACCGCTGTTAGTGTGCTTAGTGAGTAAATGGCGCAAACATAACCCGAAATACAAAAACCATATAATAATGTTGGGAGCCGAAGAATTAATTAGGACATTCGATTTAACATTAGAAGAAATACAAAAAAATAATAAAAAATTAGATGAGTTAGCAAATTTAACTATTCAATAAACTAAAATGGGGAAAAATTATGAGCTATTACAAAACAGAAGCATTTAATAAAATTTTCAGAACGACAGACCCAGAAACAAGCCGACAAGCAGCAATAATAGCACCAGTTGAAAACTTGCGTCAGAAAGTATTAACAATGATACAGGAGGCAGGTGAAGTAGGAATTACAGCGAAGGAAATGCAACGTAAATGCCCAGAATTGACAGGCGGTAGCATATCGTCTAGGCCTAAAGAATTAGAAAAAGAGGGTAAAGTATTCTACAGAGGCGATAAAAGAGATGGTGCTAGGGTGATACGCTCTAAGCATTGGAAACCGAAATTAATGTATTAACTAGACGTTGAAATATAAGTGATGGCATAATGTCCACACCTTTACGGAGGGCATTATGCTAGAACTAACTTACCGAGCTATTAATACGCTCACACCCTACAGTAATAACTCACGCACGCATACTAATAAGCAAATTAAGCAAATAGCTGATTCTATTGAAGAATTTGGATTCACGAATCCTATTCTCGTAGATGAAAACGATGGTGTAATAGCAGGTCATGGGCGCATCGAGGCGGCTAAAATGCTTAATATTGAAGAAGTGCCTACAATTACGTTAGAAAATCTAACAGACGAACAAAAAGCAGCTTATGTTATAGCGGATAACAAACTGGCTTTAAATGCAGGATGGGATGAAGATAAATTACAACTGGAGTTATTGCGATTACAAGAATTAGATTTTGATATTTCGTTAACTGGTTTCGATTTAAAAGAATTAGAAAAAATTACAGATGAAAATAAATACACCAAAAAAGTCGATATACCAGTATATGAACCTACAGACGAAAAACCAGAAATTGGTGAATTATATGATATAGCCAAATGCCAAGAATTATTGCAACAAATTAATGGTGCAGATATAAGCGCAGAGGAAAAAATATTTTTAACAGCGGCAGCTTACAGGCACGTAAGTTTTCATTTTGAAAATATTGCCAATTTTTATGCTCATAGTAATAAAAACATACAAGAACTAATGGAAAATAGTGCGTTGGTGATTATTGATTTCGATAAAGCCATTGAGCAAGGTTACGTTACATTAAGCGATAAAATTAGCGACCAATATACAAAGGATTATCCAGATGAGGGATGATTTTGCAGCTTTTATATTAACGCACGGCAGAGCTGATAATGTCATAACGTATAATACGCTTAGAAAACAAGGATATACAGGTAAAATAATTTTATTAATAGATAACGAAGATGCACAAATTGATGATTATAAGAGTAAATATGGTGACGAAGTATTTGTATTTGATAAGCAAAAAGCCATAGATATTACGGATAGTGGTGATAATTTTAAAAAACGTAATTCGGTGGTATATGCCAGAAACTATAATTTTGTTGTTGCGAAAGAATTAGGGTATAAATATTTTTTACAATTAGATGACGATTATAGTGCTTTTAGATATACCTTCGATAATTACCGTAATTACATCACGCGCAGCATATTAATTAAAAATTTGGATAACATTATTAAATATATGCTCGAATTTTATATAGATAGTGGTGCTAAAACTATAGCCATGTCGCAAGGCGGTGATTTTATAGGCGGTGAAGGGTCTAAGGTAGCAAGTTTAGAAAGAGAGGGAAAATTTAGTCGTAAGGTAATGAATAGCTTTTTTTGTAGTACCGACAGACCTTTTAAATTTGCAGGCAGAATAAACGAAGATGTAAATGCGTATACAGAGCTAGGCAACAAAGGCGATTTATTTATAACTGTACCGAGAATACGGTTAGAGCAAATACAAACCCAAGCTAATGCGGGAGGTTTAACAGACATATATTTGGATTTGGGAACATATATAAAAAGTTTCTATAGTGTTATGTATTCGCCATCCTGTGTAAAAATTAACGAAATGGGTGTATCAAATAAACGATTGCATCACATGGTTAAGTGGAAATATACCTGCCCTCAAATTATATCAGCCGATTATAGGAAGTAGGAATAATGAAAAAAGGTAAGCAAGGCGAGGGTGGCGGTAGGCCTCCTATACAATTAACTAATGACCAATTAGATACTATTGGTAAGTTAGCGCCTTACCTTACTGTAGAGCAATTAGCAGGCGTGCTTAAAATAAGCCGTAAAACATTTTTTAACCTTATGGAAAGAAATGAGGAAGTTTTTACACTCTATAAAAAAGCAAAAGGTGAAGCAATAGCAAGTGTAGCCAACAATTTAGTGTTACAAGCACAAAATGGTAATACGAGTGCAGCTATATTTTATTTAAAGACACAAGCAGGCTGGAAAGAGACAGACAGGCACGAAATAGTAGGTGATGAAGAACAACCATTCGTGTGGAAAATACAAGTTATGAATCCTGCTAAAGAAATAGAGAGTAATCAGTGAATGACTTTGTAGATGCTATAGCTAAAAAACGAGATGCAAAACATAGTGTGACAGGTAAATTTCAAAGATTTTTAGGTAAAAACACCACAGCTATAGGTATCATAGGCGAACAATATTTCGCTAAAACATTTAATATTTGTGCAGATTTATCCTTTAAAAGCAAAGGTGACGGTGGTAAAGATTTTAAAATACCTTTAGCTATAGATGGTCATATTGAAAAAATCCCTGTAGATGTAAAAACTTCGTCAAGAGGCGATACGCTATTAGTGGAGCAAGGTACTGTTAAAGCAAATACTATATACGTTTTAATACATTACGATAAAAATATTGAAGAATGTAAAATAGTAGGATGGCAGTGGGGTCTATATATTTTGCGGCAAGAGGCAAAACGGTGGCCTTTAGAAGTAATTAATCATGCTGTGGATAAAAACGACCTGCGAAACATAAATGAGTTGCTTGTGAGGCTTATTAAGTAATGCCTACAATGATGATACCGCCGAAACTATTACCAATGGTAGAAACGCCTAAAAGGTTTAAAGTGGCTATAGGCGGTAGAGGTAGTGGTAAATCTATGACCTTTGCTGATTGTTGTTTGATGGCAGCTCAGACACAAGGTATAAAAACAGCGTGTTTTAGAGAATTTCAATCCTCTATTGACGATAGCGTTTTAGCTATACTTGCAGATGAAATAGACAGATTAAATTTGCAAGGCTTTGAAATATTCAACAATCAAATACTTTATGAAGGTGAGCCAGCTTTTAAATTTCGTGGGTTAGCTCGTAATACAGATGGTGTTAAATCCATGCACGGCTTTCAGCGTTTCTGGGTGGAGGAAAGTCAAACGATAAGTTTTACAAGTTTAAAAGCATTAACGCCTACATTACGAATAGCCGACTCAGAAATATGGTTTTCAGGGAATCCACGGTCAAGTGTTGACCCTTTTAGTCAAAGATTTATAAAACCCTATGAAAAAGAATTAAGACGAAATGGTTATTATGAGGATGATTTACATTTAATTGTCTGGATTAATCACGATGATAATGAGTTATTTCCAGAGGTATTAGAGCAAGAAAGAATACATGATAAAAAAACCATGCCAACGGCATTATACAGGCATATATGGGAAGGGGAGTATTATGACGAGGTAGATGACACCATTATTCCTGTCGATTGGTTCGATAACGCAATTGATGCGCATGAAAAGCTAGGTATAAAACAAGAAGGTGCAATTATAGCCAGCCATGACCCTAGTGATGAAGGTGGAGACAGTAAAGGCTTTGCCGTAAGACATGGTAACGTCATATTAGATGTATCAGAAAAAGTAACAGGTGATGCAGCAGAAGGTATGGATTGGGCTATAGATAAAGCACTAGAGGCGAATGCGGATTATTTTGTCTGGGATGCAGATGGATTAGGGGTAAGTTTAAAACGTCAAGTTGATAATGCTTTAACCGATAAAAAAATAGAATATGTCATGTTTAAAGGCTCGGAGGGTGTAGAAGAAGCCGAAAAACCCTACACAGCTGGCGGTAAAACTAAAAACAAAACTAACAAAGAAACCTTTTTTAACAAACGAGCACAATACTGGTGGCGGTTAAGAGATAGGTTTGAAGCAACTAATCGAGCAATAAAAGGTGAATATATAGACCCTGACGAGTTAATTTCTTTATCAAGTAAAATAGAAAATATAGACCAATTACGTGCAGAAGTGTGTAGAATTCCATTAAAACGTAATAATATGGGCAAAATACAAATCATGTCTAAAATAGATATGGCAAGAAAGCCTTACGAATTACCTTCGCCAAATATGGGCGATTCTTTGATGATGGCTATGTACAGACCTAACCTTGTTAAACGTCAATCAGTAAAACTCAACTACTCAGGTTGGAGTAACGCATGAAAGAATACAAATATACTGGCATCTATTCTGACCATAAAAAAGTGTTGGATAAATTAAGTGATGCACAAGAAGCGGAAAAAGATTTACGAGAACAAGCTAGGGAAGCGCATTTATTCGTAGATAAAAGGGATGGGCAATGGGAGCCAGAAAGATTAAACGCAAATGCAAATGGTGATAAGCCTAGATATACGTTTGATATGTGTAACCCTATTGTCGACCAAGTAGTATCAGAAATAGAGCAAGCAGATTTTGATATACAGGTAAATCCAGCAGGCGGTGACGGCACTACAGCTATTGCAGCTACCTATGACGGTATCATAAGAAATATCGAGGTAATGAGTAATAGTAAGCACATTTATAGCCAATCGGCTAGAGGTATGGTTATTAGTGGTATTGACGGATGGCGTGTAGTACAAAAATACGCTAGTGATGACACATTTGACCAAGATTTAGCAATAGAAAAAATACACAACTTTGTAGACAGGGTTTGGTTTGACCCTAGTGCACAAGAGCAAGATAAATCAGATGCAAAATGCTGTTTCGTATTGCATCCAATAAGCAGAGAAGAATATAAATCACGATGGAAAGAAGGCAGTGAGGAAGGTGTTAGTGAGGGTCGTGACGGTGATGCGTATTACGATAAAGCAGAGACAATAGTTGTAGGTGAATTACTTTATGTTGAGGAACGGCCTAGGGAATTAGTTTTATTGAGTAACGGACAAGTGCATGTAGCCGAAGAATATGAGCCTTTAAAAGAAGAAATGGAGGCTATGGGTGTTACTGAGGAAAAACGCAGAACACGCCAAGAATCCTATGTATGTAGTCGTTTTTTTGATAATAAAGATTGGTTAGAAGAAAAGCGAGAAACCGTTTTTAGCAACATACCGATTGTACCAATTTACGGAAATTACAAGGTTTACGAGGACAAGCCTATCTATTGGGGTGTCGTAGAAAAGTTATTCGATACGCAACGTGTATTAAATTACAGCATTTCAAGGCAGATAGAGGAGGGTGCGCTAGCACCAAGAGCAAAATACTTTATGACTCCAACACAAGCAGCTGGTCATGAAGCGACGCTAGAAACCTTAAATACTAACAATCACCCTGTACAGTTTTATAACGCAGACCCCGAAGCACCAGTACCCACACAACAGGGTGGTGCACAAATTAATGCTGGATTAACTCAAATAAGTGAAAGTATGCGAACAATGATGAGTTATACATCTGGTTTGTTTGCGGCAAATATGGGTGATAACCCTAGAGCGCAGTCAGGCGTCGCTATAGAGACATTACAAAACAAAGGCGATAACTCTACAGTTAAATATTTTTCGGCCTTAAAATACGCCATAGCTGCTACAGGGCGCATATTGATTAAAGCTATACCAAAGATATATGACACGAGGCGCACTGTTAGAATTTTAAAAGAAGATAAAACCTATGATTATGCAGATATCAATGGCGAAATTATTATTGATGCTGAAACTAATCAGCCTATGCGGTTAAATGATTTATCAAGAGGTTCTTACGATATACAGGTTAACGCAGGTCCTAGCTTTCAAAACAGACAAGCAGAAACTCGAGAGGCTATAACAGCACTAGCGCAAATAGACCCTACAATAATTGATTTAGCTGGCGATATTCTTTTAGACAATATTGAAACGGCTGGCGCTAAACAAATATCAGACAGAAAACGTCAGCAAATGGTTAACGCTGGATTAATACCACAAAACCAGTTAACTAATGAAGAAATGACAATGATGCAACAGGCGGCAATGCAAGAACCACCACCAGACCCTGCATTATTACTGGCACAGGCGGAAATGACAAAAGCTGATGCGGAATTGATGAAAGCACAAACAGATGTAACACAAGCACAAAACGCTATGTTTAAACTGCAAATAGACGCAGAAAAAACTAATAATCAAGCACTTAAAGACCAAGCAGCAAATGCTGTAGATGTATTTAGAGCACAAACGGATAGATTTAAAGTACAAACAGACGCACAAGAAGTCGGTGCTAAACTTAACGAAAGTGCAGGAAAACAGTTAGGACAACAGCTGGATAACATTAATAAAGAATTAGATAATGAACATAAGGAAATGGAAAATTATGAAAAATTTGAGCAAATTACAAATCCTGCACCAGATGCATTAATTGCTATTACAGAAGTATCTGACAACATGGCCAATAAGCCTGCTGGTAAATCAGCATTAAATAAAATGGTAGATGTAGGACAATCAGCTATGAGGAGAATGACAGATGCGTAAGAAAAAAATCAAAAAACCTTATAAATAAAAGAATTTGTGGTATATTCCGCAATTAGGTACTAGACCGAAATCTAGGAATTACTCATAACGAGGCGCACAGATGCAAACAGATTCAGATGTCGATGAGGCTGAAATAACGCTTGAAGATAATGAGACTGAACAAAGTCAAAATATTGACGAAACTACAGAAGTAGATAGTCAAGAAAATGACGAGTCGGATTCATCACCGAATGAAGAAAAAGTAGTATTTAGCGAGGCACAGCAACGAGTCCTTGATAAACAAATTGGCAAGAAGGTTGGAAAGTTACGAGAAGTAGAGCGTGATAACCAAACTTTACGTCAAAGGCTACAGGATGTAGAGGCTCAGCTAAATAAGCCTGTTGATGTAGAAGTGCCGCCTATGCCTGATGCGTTTAGTATGACAGACGCAGATTATAAGGAAAAGGTAGCACAAAGAGACAAAGCAATAGTGGAGTCTGCGCTACAAAAAAAGGCAGCAGAAGCACAGGAAGAGGCTGCTGCGAAACAACGAGCCGACCGCATTGCAGAAGCACAGCAAGAAGCAGAAGCAAAGCGAAAAGTGTATGAAAACAGAGCTGCCGAATTAGGTGTAGCTCTACCAGAACTGCAACAGGCAGGCCAGACCCTATATAATGCAGGGCTTCATAATGAGGTCGCTGGTTATTTATTAGATGCCGATAATGGGCCTCTAATATCGCAATATTTAGGGCAAAATCCGTTAGAGCTTGATAATGTTCTACAAAAGCAAAATCAAAGTATAGCGGATGCAATTATTTATATGCACACAGAAATAAGGGCAAAATTGCAGAGCTTGGCTAAATCCAATGTTAATCAAGCACCAGACCCGATTGAGAAACCTGCTGTTAGTGGTAAGCAGAAGAAACAAGGAGGGCCACAAGGTGCTACATTTGAATAAAGGTGATTTAGCATGGCTAATAATTTATCCTCAAACGTCACTCGGAAGGTGGCTAGGGTATTTTTAGATGCGTTTGAAAGTAATCGCGTTCTAACTAAAACCGTAGACACACAACTGCTTAGTGGCAAATTCACACCCGCTAGTGGGTCTAATGTAGACTTCAAGCGACCTCACGATTACAACAGTATCCGAACCGCAGGCGGTGATATTTCGGCTTCTACGAAGTCAGACATCATTGCTGGTAAGGCCACTGGTACGGTACAGAACTATTTTACTGTAGCTACGTCATGGGGAAATGTTGAAGAAGCATTAGAACTAGACCAGTTAGAGCAGATACTTGCACCAATGGCTAGACGTATCGTCACAGACCTAGAGACTGACCTTGGCAGTTACATGATAAAAAATTGTAACTTGCATTATGGCACGCCCGGCACTGTAGTTGATGCATGGTCAGATGTTGCAGGTGCTGGTGCTTTGATGGACTCTATAGGTGTACCTACAGATGGTGACCGTTTTTATGTAATGAACCCATTTACTACCGCTGGTTTGGCTAGCGCACAAAATGGTCTAAATGCATCAGACGGTCTTGTTAGAACAGCATGGGAAAAGGCGCAAATATCTAGTAATTTTGCTGGATTGTCTGCACTGACTTCCAATGGTCTAGCAGATTATACCTCTGGTACAGCAACAGACAGGGCTGGCACATTAAGTGGTGCGCCAGATGTAACGTATGTCACAGCTAAAGATACTATGACGCAAGTATTGCCAGTAACGGCATTTACAGCGTCAGCTACAGTTAAAGCTGGTGAAATCATACAGGTTACAGGGCGTAACAGACTTAATCTGTCAAGTCGTGGAGCTATCCTAGACGGTACAGCCTCTAACATATTGTTTGCAGGTACTGTTACTGAAGACGTCACACTAGACGGCTCTGGTGCAGGTAACCTAACAATAGCAGGTGCTGGTATCAATGAAACTAATGGACAATACAACACTACTGATAGTGCTTTGCAGTCTGGTGATGTTGTAACGCTATTAGGTTCTGGTTCTACTCTTTATCAACCAAACTTGTTTTATCATAAGCAAGCCTTTGGACTTGGTACTGTCAAGCTACCTAAGCTATACAGCACTGATACGATTGCTACTACCTCTGATGGAATGTCCATACGAGTTAGTAAGTATTCTGACGGTGATGCAAATACTCAGAAGATTCGTTTTGACTTGTTGCCAGCTTACGCGACATTCAATCCGTTCTTTGCGGGTCAAGGCTTTGGTGTCTAATAGAATTGGGGGCGAAAGCCCCCATTCTTTTGTATGAATGAAATTGCATCAGGGCCAGTATCAGCAGTACCTCTAGTTTCGACTCATGTAAACAAAGAAACTAGGACAGAGGTAGTGCATGAGCCTGTTGTAAAGACAGTAGAAGAAGTGACCGTTATAGATACTTATGATTGGCGTGGTGCTAAAAGCTCGAGGGCAAGAGAGTATACGATTAATTATTTAGTATAGTTGAGAATAGACTGCTAGAGGTACTTATGAAAATATTTGTAAAGCCAGATGGTACAGAAATCGAAGTCAGTAATCAATCTATAGAGTTTGCTAAATCTTTAGGCTGGAAAGCTAAACGCAAAAAACGAAAAGAAGCAGAAAAACCACAAGAAACAGAACAAAAGGCTAGTTAAATGGCAACTGTAGCGCAAATTGGCAAAGCATCATTACAACGTATTCTAGTTCAAGCTAGTGAAGCTCCTTTACAGCCTGACGAGTATGCAGATTTTATGTTTGCA
>MDTE01119376.1_pt1 | contig 14493 bp, 12 predicted proteins | sample 811231 | NCBI WGS metagenome assembly MDTE01 (sample SAMN05326651, study PRJNA326480) | marine metagenome | isolation source: seawater | place: Indian Ocean: Red Sea | collected 2010 | reverse complement strand
TCTATCCACTATTGTAGCTGACCACTCTGCATCAGCCATTCTTTTTCCATCTACTTTTGCAGTGCCTTTGTACTTCCAAACTCTTCCGTGTGATCTAATTGCTTCAATTTCTAAATGCAATTCACAGTCAGGAATAACTGGATTTCTAAACCTTGCTTTATCCACTCCCATTAAAAATACTAATTTATTTTCATATTCTTTAGGGTCTATACCGTGAGCAGTTAAGGCAGCAGCTGCTTGTCCAAAGGCTTCCACGATTAATACACCCGGCATTACTGGTTGATTTGGAAAGTGACCTTGAACATAAAAACCGTTTTTTTTGACATGCATGATAGCTGTGGCAGATTTAAGTGGGACTATATTAATTAATTTGTCAATTAAAAGCATTGGCTCCCTATGAGGTAGTAAACTTTCAATTTTTTTTTTATCTATTTCAGTTTCATTCATCTTTATTTCTTTTTAAAAAATCTTTTAATGGTAATGCAGGATAGCCCATAACTGTTTGATTATCTTTAACGTCCTTTACTACACCGCTACCACCACCTATCTTAACATTATTTCCTATTTTCAAATGACCAGACACACCTGCTTGACCGCCAATAGAAACGTTATTACCAACATTTGTGCTGCCTGCAAAACCAACTTGCCCAGCAATCATACAGTTAGATCCAATTTGAACATTATGAGCAACATGAACTTGATTATCTAAATAGGTATTTTTGCCTATAATTGTATCATTTAAAGATCCTCGATCTATTGTACAACCTGATGCAACCTCTGCATCATCTTTTATAAGAACTTTACCTATGTGCGGAAATTTAAGATTTTTATTTTTTAAAGGTATAAAACCAAATCCTTTTTGACCAATTTTACAGTTATCTTGCAACACAACTCTATCTCCAATAATTGAGTTTTTAATAATTACGCCTGATCCTATTATACATTCTTTACCTATTTGTACATTATGTTCGATTATTGAATTAGCTCCAACAAAAGTATTTTTACCTATTTTAACATTTTTACCAATTAAAACATTGTTTCCAAATTTAACAGATTTATATTTTGTTTTACTTGGTTTTTTTAATGTCTCGTCTGGATAATCTACATCTGCTAAAGGAAACATAACTTTTAAAATTTTTGCTAATTCGAATAAAACATTTTTTACAATTACTTTTTCAACTTTTTTAGGCAAAAAATTTACTAATTTTTCTGTACTAATACATGCACCAGCTTTAGTTTTTGTTGCATCATTTTTATATTTACTTGAATCAAAAAAAGTAAGATCACTCTCCCGCGCCAAATGTAAAGGACGCACATCTTTGATAAGAAAATCTTTTTTAAAATTGGTGTTGATAAAAGCTTTACTGATTTTAATATTTTTCTTTTGAAAAAAGAAATTAGAACTCATTTAAAATTAATTAAGATTAATTGATTTTAATTGTTTATTTAATAAACTCATTATATCTTTTGTAATATTCAAATTTTCATCTGCAAGTAAAAGACTTTTTTTATCTACAATCATTTTTATATTTTTTTCTTTCATGTAATCTTTCATTATAGGGTTCAAATTTTTTAGGAGTTCATTTTTTGCCTTAGCTCTCTTATTAGCCACTGATTTTAGAATTTCGTTTCTCTCTTTTTGTAAAGCAGAAACTTTTTTTCTTAAACCTGTAACTTTTTTTTTATATTCCTCTGCTGATATTAATTTTTTTTGCTGAATAATTTTTTTTTCTTCTTCTTGAATTTTTTTTTCTTTTTCATTGATGTTTTTGAAGCCTTTTTCAAGTTTATTTTTCAGAAAAATTTGAGCTTTTTTGCCAGCATCACTCTCGTTTAAAATATATTTAAAATCAATAAAATGTGGTGTCTCTGCGCTCGAATGAACAAAACTAAATAAAAAAATAATTGATAAAAAATATATTATTTTTTTTAGTTTCATATTTTTTAAAATGTTGTTCCTAAGTTAAAGCTAAAACTCTCAGTTTTATCAGTGCTTGCTTTAGACAAATTTGAGGAAAAAATGAATGTCATTGGGCCTAAAGGCGAAAGCCAGCTTGCGGCTATTCCAGTCGAAGATCTTAATTCGTTAGATTTATCTAAACTACTATCATAATCAACTCCCCATAAGTTACCAAAATCTAAAAATAAACCGACTTCAGTTTTTGTGCTTTCAGGGAAAACATTTGGAAGATTTACCTCAAAATTTAATGCAGCTGCATAATTTCCTCCGACATGATCATCTCCATCCACTGGACCTACTTTACCTCTTTCAAATCCTCTTAATCTACGTTGACTCAAATTTTTTCGTTTACTTAACCTCACGTCATCGTCTCCTATGCCATTAATTGCCGACAAATAAAGTTTTGAAGATCCAACTATATTTTCTGAGAAAGATTTATAACCACTTGCTGATATTGTATTAGAAATAAATCTTTTGTCCGCGGCTATAGGTAATGTTTGGTTAAAACTGTAAACAGATCCAGATGTAGGCATAAATTTACGGTCTCTTTTATCATATTTGAAACCATACGATCCAGAAAGTTCGCTAAATTCTCCTGCTTGTTTCTTGAGTGATGCGGATGCCGAGTCAAAAGTTCTTAGATCATCGTAAGATGCATCAATACCTAATGATGCGAATACATCTTTGTACTGTTCAAAGCTAGTACTAATGCCGGCTGATACCGTCGTATTTTCATATCCTTGATCCGGTTTGTCATTACCAGTGCTAGCTATGTACGTATTTAAAGAATTTCCTAAAAAATCATAATTTGGATCTGTAAAATTAATTCGTCCAGACAATGACTCTTCATCAAAATCAACTGCAAAATCTAATTGTTTGCCTTCACCTAACCAATTATTTTCTCTTATATTGAATGCAAAATTTCCACCACTAGTACCAACACCAGCTCCTGCACTAATTTCACCAGTGGGTTTTTCATCTACTTTAATTTTGATACTTTTCAAATCACTTGATGATCCTATTTTAGTTTCTGCTTTTACGTCACCAAAAATGTTTCTAGCTTTCAAATTTGAAAGAGATTTATCCAGTTTTAATTTTGTAAAAGGATCACCTTCATCTAGCATTAATTCACTTCTTATAACATTTTCGTCCGTGATATTATTTCCAACTATATCAATTCTTTCTACCAATATTTTTTTTGCTTCGAATATATTAAATAAAATTTCGATTTCGCCTTTACTTTCATTTAAACTTTCTTCGACATTATGCTCTACGAATTGAAGATTATTGTTTTCAATTAGTTCATCTATGTCTTTAAGTAAATTAGTTATTGAAAACGGTGAATAATATTCTCCAATATATTTTTGATATGATTTTTCTAAACTAAAAAAGATGTTTTTATCAAATACCTGATCAATATTAGTGCTGATTTTTTTTATCACATATCTTTTTCCAGCTTCAATAGAATAAATTAAATCAACATTGCCTTCGTCATTAATAATCGCTGAATTAGAACTTATTTCAACATCATAATAACCTAAAGACTTATAGTAATTAGTAAGTAGCCTTTTATCTAAATTTATTAAATTTTCACTAAATTTAGTATTTCTAGATATGATTTTCCAGAATTTGTCTTCACCACTAGCAATCACATCTCTTAATCGCCTGTCTCTAACAATTTTATTTCCAGTAAAATTAATTGATGAAATTTTAGTGACATCTCCCCTAGAAATTTCAATTACTAAATCAATATTATTATTATCAATTTTTTTAGTTTTTATATCAATAATACTATTGTTGTATCCTGCTGATGAATAAAGACGTTTAATGTTTTCAATATCATCTGAGAGATATGATTTTATAAAAGATCTTTTTTGTTTTAGTTTTATAATTTTTTTTATTTGATCTAAATATCTTTTATTTTTTTCACCTAAAATAACTAATTGATTAATTATTGGATATTCTTTTAATTTAATAGTAAGAATACTGCCTTCTAAATTTATTTGAACATCTTCAAAAAAATTAGTTGAATATAAATTCTGTAATACAGTGTTTAAATCACTCTCTCTGTAGTTTTTTCCAATTTCTATACCTCCATAAACTTTTATTGTTTCGTCACTAACTCTCTCGTTGCCTATAATCTTCAAAGTTCTTACCATTTCTGCATTTAGCGAAAGAGTGCTTAAAATTAAAAATAAAATTGTTAAAACGATTTTGTGCATCTTTAGTTATTAATTATTTTCAAAGTATTTAATTTAGCCCAATTATTTATTGTTAGTATTTGATTAATATTTTTAGGCTTTCTTATAGCATATTTTCGATAATTTCTATCATTCAGTATAGTCATTATAGTTTTATAAATCTTTAAAAAAGGTATGTTTTTTTGAAGAAATTGATCAACTAATATTTCATTAGCTGCATTAATAATTATTGGAGTAGATGGAAACTCATTTAGTCTTTTTTTCAACTTTATAATTGGAAATATTTTTGGGTTAACTAATTGAAAAGATAAATTATCTAATTTATTTTTAATACTAGTTTTTGGTTTTTTATTGAGAAATTCTTCAATATTTATCTGTCCGTCAAATAAAGCATTTGCAATTGGGATTTTCATAGAAGTTTGATGATAAAGAAGTTTTGTCAAACCATTTTTAAATTCGACTATTGCATGCACTAAAGATTCTGGATGAATAACGATTTCTAACTTTTGTTCTGGAATATTAAAAAACTTTTGAGCTTCAATTAATTCTAATATTTTGTTCATCAGCGTAGAGGAGTCTATAGAGATTTTTTTTCCCATTTTCCATTTAGGATGTTTTAAAGCATCTTGTGGTTTAATTTTTTTAAATTTGTTTATCGCGTAATTTAAGAAAGGTCCTCCAGACGCAGTTATATAAATTCTTTTTATTTCGCTTATTTTATGATTTTCAATAAGTTTCGAAATTGAGTAATGCTCTGAGTCGATAGGTACAATCTTTGTTTTATTTTTTTTTGCAATTTTTTTTAATAAGTTCCACCCACATATAACTGATTCTTTGTTAGCAATTAGAATTTTTTTACTTAATTTAGTCATTAATAATGTTGTCTCTAAACCTTCAACTCCTGGAATAGCTGAAATTGTAACATCAATTTTATTTTTTAAAGAAAAAGAATTTATATTATTAATAATTATTATTTTTTTTTTTGAAAATTTTTTTTTTATCTTTTGAAATGTAAGAAAATCTGTGACAAGAAAATAATTTGGTTTATATTTTTTAATCTGTTTACAAATAGAAGAGTAATTTTTATTGGCTGATAATAATTTTAATTTAAAATATTTTTTTTTCTTTTCTAGAATACTTAATGCTGTTAAACCAATTGAGCCTGTAGATCCAAGTATTGTTATGTTTTTTTTCATATTAATACAAAAATAAAAAAGATATTAATCCAACTGGTACCCCAAAAAATATTCCATCTAATCTATCAATTACACCACCGTGACCAGGTAATATATTGCTATAGTCTTTTATTTTAGCTTTTCTTTTTAAGTAAGAAAAAAATAGATCTCCTAACTGACATGATAATGAAGTTAAAATACTTACAACAAAAATATCAAAATTTACGTTTTTCGTAAAAAAGAAAGTCAAACTCACAATAATAACACAACATAAAAAAAACGATCCAATCGATCCTGATAAAGTTTTATTTGGGCTAATTTTTGTTAATTTTGGACCTTTAAATAAATTTCCAAATATAAACCCTCCAATATCTGAAGCAATACAACCTAGTAAAATAATAAAAAGTACTATTTGTAAATTTCCTATAGAAAAAAAGAAAAAAAATAAACTAAAAAAAGAAATAAACAATATAAAGAAAAAATTAAAAATATAATAAGAAATATTCCTAAATATACTTTTACTTATATTTAAAAATTCAAGAATTGAAAATACACTTAATACCAAAATAGAATATATAAGAACGAAATTAGATTTTAAAATTAAAAAAACTAAAAATAATAGTAATATTGATGTTAAAGCTCTAATCTTAAAGTTTTTCGAAATCATATGGCACCAAAATTTCTTTTACTTTTTTTAAACTTGTTTAAGATATTTTTTAAATCTTTTTTGCTAAAATCTGGCCATAGTTTATTAAGAAAGTATAATTCTGAATAAGCCAGCTGCCATAACATAAAATTACTTAATCTTTTGTGACCACCTGTTCTAATTAAAATTTCTGGGTCCGGCATATTTTGAGTATATAGGTTTTTTTTTAAATTCTTTAAATTTAAATTTTTTGTTTTTTTAGCTGAATTTAAGATTTCTTGTTGAGAGCCATAATTAATTGCTAAATTTACTGTAATTTTTTTATTTTTCCTTGTTTCTTTGGTAATTTTTCTTAATATTTTTTTTAAGTCTAATGGCAATTTTTTCTCATCTCCTAAAATGTTAATTTTTATGCCTTGAGATAAAACATTGCTTATTTCTTGAGAAAAGTATTGTTTTATGAGTCTAAACAAAAAAGAAATTTCATTTTTAGGTCTTTTCCAATTTTCTGATGAAAAAACGTAAAAAGTAACTATTGGAATTTTTAACTTAATTGCACCAGTAACTATTTTTTTTACGGTTTGGACTCCTTTTGAGTGGCCATAGTTTCTTCCCCTTTTTTTTTTTTATGCCCCACCTACCATTGCCATCCATAATGAAAGCGACATGGTTGAGATTATTCATATCCGAATTATCTCTTTTTCTTTTGTAGTTAATATCTTCTCAATATTTTCTATATTTTGATCAGTTAATTTTTGTATATTTTTCTCGAATAATTTATTTTGATCTTCTGATATAATTTTTTCTTTTAATTTTTTTTTTAAATCTTCATTAGCTTCTCTTCTAATGTTCCTGATTGAAACTTTGCTTTTTTCACCCATATTTTTTAAAATCTTAATCAAATCTTTTCTTCTTTCCTCGGTAAGATCTGGTATTCTCAATCTAATTATTTGACCATCGATCTGTGGGTTAATACCTAATTCAGATTTTTGAATGGCGGACTCAATTAATGTTATATTGCCTTTATCCCAAACCTGAATTGATATAAGTCTTGCCTCAGGTACGCTAACAGTTCCGAGTTGTTCTATTGGCATTAATTGTCCGTACACGTCTACCCTTATTGTATCTAACATATTTATGTTAGCTCGACCTGTTCTTAATGTTGATATTTCCTTTTTAAAAGAGTTTATGCTCTTTTCCATTTTTAAAGAAAAACTTTTTTCATTAAATTCAGTGCTCACTGCTAAACTCCTTCACCAACTTTATATCTTACAAAATCTAAGATATTCAGTTTTTTTTCTAAAGAATTTTCTTTTAAAATATCTAATACTTTTTTTTTCGAGTCCATAATCCATATTTGATTAAGAAGAGAGTTATCATTTAAAAATTTAGATAATTTGCCATTTGATATTTTTTCAACCATTTGTGCTGGTTTTCCAGAATTTACAATTTCAGCTTTAATAATTTCTAGTTCCTTATCGACTATTTTTTTATCTATTCCATCCTTGTCAATTGCCAATGGATTTGAAGCAGCTATATGCATAGCTATTTTTGTTCCTAATTCTTCATTTTTATCTTTGATTAACCCTTCAATTTTTACAATTGAAACAATTTTTCCGATATTTTTTTCTATTGCTGAGTGAACATAAAAAAAATTTTGACCCTTGGAGTTATCAAAAAAATTAGATCTTCTAATTGTAATTTTTTCTCCGATTTTTGCTATTAAATCAACCAAATTATCTTTAACCAAAATTCCATTTTTCATTTTTGTATTTTCTAATTTATTCAAATTTCCTTGGGTTAAAAAATTTATTTCAGAAAGTTCTTTACAAAAATTTATAAAATTTTCATTTTTGGCTACAAAGTCTGTTTCGCTATTTATTTCTATTATTGATATCTTTCCTTCTTTCTCTTTTACTAATACTAATCCCTCGGATGCTGTTCTGCTCATTTTTTTTGAAGCTTTTGCAATACCCTTTTTTCTTAAAAATTCAATTGATTTTTCGATATCACCTTGATTTTCATCTAATGCAATTTTACAATCTTTAAAGCCAACTCCAGTTATTTCACGGAGTTTTTTTATATTGTTTAATAAATCTTTACTAGACATTGAAAATATTAAAAAATTATTTTGCTTTTATTACAGGATTATTTTTAACTTCTTTTTCTTTTGTATCTTTAATGAATTTTTCTGCATCTTTAATCGTGTTTTTTAAAAGGTCACAATAAAGATTTATTGATCTTCTTGCATCATCATTCCCCGGTATAGGAAATTCAATACCTGTGGGGTCTGAATTCGTATCTAGTACCGCAATAATTGGAATTCCTAATTTTTTTGCTTCTGCAACAGCTAATGACTCAATATTTGTATCAATTATGAAAATAAGATCTGGAGTTTTTTTCATCTCAGCAATTCCTCCTAATGATCTTTTTAGCTTTTCTCTTTCTTTGCCAAATTTTAATATTTCTTTTTTTGTAAAAACAGTATTTTCTTTTGAAAGTTGTTCATCTAACCTTTTTAATCTTTTTATTGAATTTTGAATGGTATTCCAATTAGTTAGCATTCCTCCAAGCCATCTATAATTTACATAATATTGTCCTGTTTCTTTCGCTAGATCGCTTATTTGTTCAGAAGCTTGCTTTTTAGTTGATACAACGAGAAGCTTTCCTCCACTTGAAATTACCTTATGAACTTGAACAAGTGCATTCTTCAAAAACTCAACTGTTTGGGTAAGATCGATTATGTGTATTGAATTTTTTTCACCAAAAATATATTTTTTCATCTTCGGATTCCATCTCAAGGTTTTATGACCAAGATGAACTCCAGCTTCTAACAATTGTTTGATATCTACTTTTGGTACGTTCATAATTTTCCGGTTAATCCACCACAGTAATTCCAATTTTATGGACCGGTAGGGCATTGCCCTTATAACTGTGTGCGAAATTAAACACTGATATATAGAAACAGTTTAAAAAATCAATAGTCTAAACTGTAATTTTTATGACGTAATTCTTTAATTTTAGAGCTTTTAAATGCTCCAAATCAAATTTTCTTGTGTTTTCAAGAGAATACGAGGCTTTTTCATTTTTATTATTAATGATCAATTTAATTGCGGTATTACCATCCCTTGATAATATTTCTTTAATTTCATTTATTTTAAAATTTTCAGCTAATTCTATTGTGACGTTCGAGTATGGCTCATTTATTAACTCATCTATACTTACTATTTTTTTTATGTTCACCCTTTTTTTTACGTTTTCATTAATTAATTTGTCTTTTTGTAAAGTTAAAACAAAAGACTCTGACTCTCTCAATTTATCTCTATTTTTTGTCAATATCTCTGAGAATAAAAATAACTCGAACTCACCTTTTTTATCACTGAATTTGATAATTGCATAAGGTGTGCCTTTAGCACTTTTTTTTTCTTGAATAGACATGATGGTTCCAGCGACTAATCCCTCGTTATTACTGTTTTCATAAAATTGATCATAAGGAATTATTTTTAATTGACTAAAAATTTCATCATATTCATTTAGTGGGTGATTTGAAATATAAAATCCTAGTGACTTAAATTCTTCTGCTAAAAGTTCTTTTTGTGTCCAAGTTTCTGATGGTAAAAATTCAAATTTATTAATTAAATTATCATCTTCAGAAAAAAGACTGGATTGGTTATTTTTTTTATCATCATTGTTAAGTTTAATCTGTGCTATTATCTTTGAAATATTCGTAAAAATTTTACATCTGTCTAAATCAAATTCGTCAAATACACCAGCCTTAGTTAATCCCTCTAACTGTAATTTATTTACATCTTTTGAGTCCACTCTATTAATAAAATCCTCTAAAGATTTAAATCTCCCCTTTTTTTCTCTTTCATTTATAATATTTGAGATAGCTTCAAAACCTACGTTTTTAATTGCTCCTAATCCATAAAAAATTTTTCCCTCAATAGCTTTAAATTCTGCAAAACATTTATTTATAGAGGGTCTGATAATATCGACTTTTAATCTTTTTAATTCTTCTACAAATTCTCTTAATTTTGAAGAGTTAGTCAATTCTGTTGACATAGTTGCAGCAATAAAATCCTCTTTGTGATAGGTTTTTAAATATGCAGTTTGGTAAGCAATTAAAGCGTAAGCTGCCGCATGACTTTTATTAAAACCATACTGTGCGAATGGTTCAATTTTTGTAAACACAAAGTTTGCTACATCTTTTGATATACCATTTTTAATGGCACCATTAATAAATCTTTCTTTCTGCTTATCCAGTTCAGCTTTCTTTTTTTTTCCCATCGCTCTCCTTAAAATATCTGCTTCTCCTGCAGTAAATCCGGCTAATGTTTGAGCAATTTGCATGACTTGTTCTTGATATATAATTATTCCGTATGTGGGCTTCAGTATTTCTTTTAAAGTCGGGTGGATATAATCTGGTTCTTTTTTTGCATTTTTACAATCGTTGTAGATTGGAATGTTGCTCATAGGCCCCGGCCGATAAAGAGCTACTAAAGCAATGATATCATCAAATTTATTTGGTTGCATTTGTTTGATAGCTTCTCTCATTCCAGCACTTTCTAATTGAAACAAACCAGTAGTTTCCCCAGTTGACAAAAGAGAGAAAACTTTCTTATCATTTTGATTGATTTTACTAATGTCTAAATTGATATTTTTAGCTTTTAATCTTTTCAATGTTTTATCAATAACAGTCAGGGTTTTGAGACCTAATAAATCAAACTTTACTAACCCTGCATTTTCTGAAGAATACATGTCATATTGTGTGGAAGGTAAAATAAGATTTGAACCATGGTCTATATACAAAGGAAATTGTTCAGCTAATTTATCTCCAGCAATTACTACTCCTGCAGCATGAGTAGCCATATTTCGGTTTAGACCCTCTAGTTTAAGAGAAAGTTCCAATAATTTTTTTACCTTTGGATTACTTTTAACCTCATCTTTAAATCTTGGTTCTCTATCAATTGACTCCTGAAGTGTTAAGGGTCTTGAAGGGTCAAAAGGTACCATTTTACAAAGTTTGTCTACATGTCCGTAAGATAAACCAAGCACTCTACCTACGTCTCTTAATGCCATTCTAGCTTTAAGTTTACCAAAGGTAATAATATGAGCTACGCCGTCTTTGTATCTTTTTTTTAAATATTCAAAAACTTGATCTCTTTTTTCTTCACAAAAATCTATATCAAAATCTGGCATAGAGATTCTATCTGGATTTAGAAATCTTTCAAAAATCAAATCATATTCTAAAGGATCAAGATCAGTTATATCTAAACAATAAGCTACAAGAGAACCAGCTCCCGAACCTCTTCCAGGGCCAACTGGAATAGAATTTTTTTTTGCCCATTTGATATAATCAGACACAATTAAAAAATAGCTGGAATAATCCATAGAATTTATAATATTAATTTCATGTGTGAGTCTATTTTTGTATTTTTTTTTGATAGTTTCATATTTTTGTTTATCATCTTTCAAAATAAAATTTTTTAATCTATATTCCAAACCATCTTCTGCTTGCCTAGATAGTTCCTCATCTGGCGAGCTGTTATACTTATTTGAAATTGAGGGTAATATTGGTTTTGATTTTCTAGGTTTAAAATTAAACCTTAAGTGAAAATTATAATTATTTTCTAGAGCTTCGGGAATATCAGAATATAATTTTGATATTTCATTTTTATCTCTTAAATAGTGCAAATGACTTAGTTTAAATCTGTTTTTGTCATCAATAAAATTTTTTTCTCCAATACATCTTAGAGCATCATGTGCTTCATACATTTCTTTATTTAGATAAAAAACTTGTTGCGTTGCTATTAATGGCACGTTTAAAGATTTAGATGCATTTAGTATAAAATTTTCAAAATTAGTTTCTTCCTCTTCGTTGTGTCTTTGAATTTCAAAATAAATTCTATCTTTAAAATTTTCTTTAAATAGTTTAATAATTTCTTGAAAATCTTTTATTTTATTTGCATAAAATAATTTTCCAAAAAAGTCTCTATAATTTCCAGTGAGCAAAATTAGATCAGTATTATTTTGTATTATATCTCCAATTGTACATGAGGGTTCTTCGGTCCCTTTACTTTTGAGGTAGCTTGATGAAGATAACTTTGTTAAGTTTTTATAACCGTTCTCTGATTTTGCATAGAGAGTAATTTTTCCAACAATATTATTTAATCTAATATTGATTTGAGTACCAATTATAGGTTGAGTTCCAACTTTAGATAATTTTTCAGCAAATTCTAAAGCTCCGCAAAGATTAAAACTATCAGCTAATCCAAGAGATTTGATTTTATTTAATTTACAATATTCAGCAAGATCATCAATTTTAATTGCTCCTTCGCAGATTGAATATTGAGTATGAATTTTAATATTGTTAAAATGTTTGTCACTTTCGAGCATTAAGTCGTTTTATATCACCATCAGAAATAAACAACTTGTAATCTGCCCTGTTAGCAAGTTCTCTATTATGAGTTGCAAAGACTATTGTTTTTTTCATTTTTTTTAATTTTAAAAAAATAGAGAATATTTCTTTAGAAGTTTGGTAATCTAAATTCCCTGTTGGTTCATCTGCTAGTATAATTTTTGTTTCAGCTATTAATGCTCTTGCTATTGCCACTCTCTGCTGCTCCCCCCCTGACAACTCATTAGGAAAATGGTTTGATCGATTTAAAATTTTAAGTTCCTTTAGAATTTTTTTCGCCTTTTGATCAATGATATCTTTTTTTTCATGATTAATTATCAAAGGCATCTTGACGTTTTCTATAGCTGTGAAGTCTGTCAGTAAGTTATTATCTTGAAAAATTATAGAGATATTTTTTCTTCTAAGTTCGTCTTTTTGTTCATTCGAAAGAATTAAAGTATCTTGTGTGTTAATTTTAATTTTTCCTTTTGATGGATCATCCAATAAAGCCAATAAATGTAACAAAGAAGATTTTCCTGATCCGGATGGACCAACTAAAGCCACAAGCTCTCCCTCTTTAATTTTAATACTAAAATTATCAAATAAAGTAAAAGAGTTATTCATATGTTCGAAGCTCTTCTTTAAATTAGATGTCTCAATTAAAATTTTACTCATATCTTAAAGCCCTAAAAGTGTTCATTTTTGATATTTTCATTGCAGGTAAATAAGAAGCAACGGCAGAGATCAATAATGATATAAAAAAAATAAGAAAAATAGAATTTATATTTATTTCACTAGGTAATTTATCCAAAAAATAAATGTCTGAAGGAAAAATTTCTAAATTAAATACAGATAATAAAATTATTCTTATTTTTTCTATATTAATAGAAAACAAAACTCCTAAAATTATTCCACTTAAAGTCGCACAAAAACCAATCGATAATCCGGTTAGAAAAAAAGTTTTTTTAATCGATTTGTTATTCAGACCCAAGGTTTTTAAGATAGCAATCTCTTTCGTTTTATTTTTTATTAAGATTGTTAAACCAGAGATGATATTAAATGCAGCTACTACTATAATTAATGAGAGTATAATAAACATTACATTCCTCTCAACTCTTAAAGCGCTAAAAAGTGACTTATTTAAATCTGCCCATGAATATATAAAATAATTTTGATTGAGATCTTGTATTTTTTTTTTATAGTAATCTGCTTTTAAAGGATCGTTTAAATAAATTTCGATATTTTTATCTTTATCTTCTTTATTAAATATTGAAAGTGCGTCCTTAATTTTTAAAAAAACAATATTTTGATCAAATTCTAAAAAACCAGTGTTGAAAATTCCAGCTACTGTGAAGTTTTCTTGTTTTGGCAAACTTCCTAAAGGAGTTGATATAAAAGCGGATGACATTATGTTTAATTTGTCCCCTACTTTTAAATTTAGATTAAATGCTAGCTCTGTTCCAATAAAAACATGATTAGAAACTAATTCGTTAAGTTTTCCGTGACTTGTATAATTTTCAAAAAACTTAATTACATTTTTTTCACTTTTATTGACTCCTTTAAGCAACACTCCTTTCACATTATTATTACTTATAATTATACCTTCACCAGAATAAGATTTACTATAGCTTATTTCCTTAAATTCTTTTTTTAAATTAGAAATAAAATTATCATCGATTTCAAAACTATTTGGCTGAATAACTATGTGAGGATTAAGGCCTAAAATTTTATTTGTTAAATCTGTCTTGAAGCCATTCATTACTGACATTACAATGATTAAAATTGCAACGCCTAGCATAATACCTAGAAAAGAAAATATAGATATAATCTTTAAGAACCCTTCTTTTTTTTTGGGTCTTAAATTCCTAAATGAAACAAGTCTTTCTACAGCAGTAAACAATTTATTATGATTTTAATTTTGTTTTTATTTTATCAAGACTTAATATTTCACTATTAGAATTTAATTCTTTAAATTCAAAATTATTTCCCTCAGATTTTGAGCCAATAATAATTTGATAAGGCACACCGATTAAGTCATGTTTTTTAAATTTATTAGACATATTTTCATCAACATCGTCTAACAATACGTCAATATTTTGTTTTTTTAGTTC
>MDTE01010461.1_pt1 | contig 14493 bp, 11 predicted proteins | sample 811231 | NCBI WGS metagenome assembly MDTE01 (sample SAMN05326651, study PRJNA326480) | marine metagenome | isolation source: seawater | place: Indian Ocean: Red Sea | collected 2010 | reverse complement strand
GGTGGACCGAGCTTGATCGACTCGCGGCCAGTGTGAACTACAAGTACGCCTTTTTGCATGCAACGCTCAGCGACCCGACTCGTAAACTCCGAGACATGCATCCCGTTGCTGGTTCCGCGAAAGAGAATTGCGGCGACCAGCCCTTTGCCAAAGCACCATTCGATGCAATCGGGGCGACGTTTCTGCAATTCGTGAAGGGCGCGGAACAGTGTTTCGCCTTTATGTAATGTGGTGCGCACTAGGTCGCGCGTTTCGATCTCATCGATCGTCGCCAGCCCGGCGACGCAAGCCAGTGGATTGGCTGAGTGGGTGCTGCTCATCGTCCCAACTTCGGGCATATCGAGGAGTGCGGCTCGCCCAATAACGCCAGCAAGGGGATAGCCCGACCCCATCCCTTTTCCACAGCAGATCAGATCGGGGTCGACGCCGTAATGTTCGAAACCGAATCGCCGACCCGTGCGGGCGAAGCCTGCCTGCATTTCATCAAACCCCAACACGATGCCGTTGTTTGTACAGAACTCGGCGGCGGCGCTGATGTAGTCAGGTGGATAAAAAACAGCTCCCCAGCCCTGGAAAGTTTCCAGCAGAAATCCAGTCAGATCACGACTGGGGTCGATTCCGTTTTGCTTGAGGTACGACACGCTTTCCGCAAAAAACTCTGCACCGGTGCTATTGTTAAGTGCCCAGGGATAGGGAAATGGGAGGTGGTATATTTCAAAGTTGTCACCGCGTACCCAAGCTGGATTAGTTCCGCCGCTCATAAGTTGAGCCGCGTAGGTCTGACCATGAAAACTGCCCTCGCTGCAAAGCACGCCAAGCCGGCGTTTGCCGAGCTGGTAGCCGGCAAGCCGCATAAGCTTGAGTGCGGTTTCAGTGGCCTCGGTTCCAGTCGAAACTAGGAACGCCTTGTCTAGTCCGCCGGGTGCAAATTCGACCAGACGCTCGATATAGCGCGCGCGCACTTCTGTCGCGTAGGCATAGCTATGAACCAATTGATCATCGAGCACATGTTTGAGCGCTTTGGCTAAACGCGGGTTGGCATGGCCAATGTTGGTGACGAAGATACCCGAGGTGAAGTCGATCCAGCAGTTGCCGGCGGAGTCGTAGACGCTAAAATTTTCCGCGCGGTCCCAGGCGAGTGGCAGCTGGCCGTGCATTGATCGCGATTCTACTACATCAAGCCGAGCAAGCAGATCCGCCGTGCCGGGTGCGGGAATCGGTGTAGTGATCTTACGGTAATCCGACGCGACAGGTTCAACGTCGTGGGGTTCGTGGGAAAAGGCGTATCCGGCCATGGCGTATGTGCTCGCACCTTCTGTGCAGCAACCTGATCAAGGGGCGTCAGGTTGTTCGAAATCCCCGAAAGTCGGTATCGAGTTCGCTATAGAGCTTGATTGCTTGTTCGACCTCGAGGTTGAGCTGCTTCAGGTGGTAATCCTCAAGCAGTGTTTTGTTCGCCCGCAGCAAGGCGTTGTGAAATTCCTGATCCGTGAGGTCTGTGAAGTTAACCGCTAGCAGGTCGGAATTGAGGTGCTTGGTTTCATAGAAGTCGCGCGTGTCCTTTAGCAGGCCCTTCTCGATTGCAGTGTAGAACAGGGGCGAACCGGGGTAGGGCGTAACCGGGCGGATGGTGCGCCGCTGTCGACCTTCGTCGTGTGTACGTAGGAATTCGACAGCCCTCTCCAATGTGTCGAGATTATCGCCGATATTGCCGAAGATCATGTTAAGCCCGGTACTAATACCAACTTCGTTAGTGATCTGGACACCCTTGATTACCATCTCGAGCTTGAGGCCCTTCTTCATGTTTTTCATCACTTCGTCATCGACGGACTCGATGCCGTAATTGATGAAAACGCACCCAGCACGCTTCATCAGCCTTATGGCTTCATGGGTAACCCAATTAAGTCGACCGTTGCAGCTCCACTTGAAATGGAGGCCGGAGTCGATGAATGCCTGGCAAAGTTCGAATACGCGGTCCGGCGACGACATTAGGAGATCGTCGACGAAATCGACATAGGTGATCCCCCAATCGTCCTGCAGGCGGCCGATCTCCTCGACCAGGCCGGCACTGGACCGTGGACGGAAACCCTTGTCGATCCGATAGCAAAAGGTGCATTTGAACGGACAGCCGCGTCCCGACATCACCGGCATACCGAAGTCAAGCTTGGTTGCCTTTTCGTGCCGGAAAAGGCGGTAATACTCTATCGGGAACAAATCCCAGGCAGGAAATTCTATCGTGTCGAGGTCTTCGATCAGCGGACGCTCGGGATTAACGAAGACGTCCTTTCCCTCACGGTAGGCGATGCCTTTTACCTCCGCTAGCGCCCGGCCTTGTGACACTGATTCGAGTAAATCGACAAAGGTCACCTCGCCCTCGCCGATTGCTGCAACATCGGCCTCCATCTTGGTTAGGAAGTAGTAGGGATCGGGTGAGGCCGCAGCTCCGCCGAGAACGTAGAGCGGACGGTTGCACGAGCCGTTGATTGCCTTCGAGATCTCGATCAGCTGAGCGAACTGCCAGTAGCCCGCCATCATGCTGACGCCGACGACATCGAACTTCTCGACATCGAGATATTTACGTAGACGGTCGTGCGGCCAATGGTGGACATCTTGGTTATAGATTTCAATCTCGTGCCCGGCCTTCCGCGCTGCGCCAGCAATATACGCGGTCCCTAAGGGAAAATTGTGGATGTGTGATCCCTCGTCGTAGATGACCAGTAAGACCCGCATTACGCCCTCTTTCTTGAAGCCCAACGCTGTTCAGCGGTGTGGGTCAACCTAAGGTATCGTGACCACCTGCAAAAGCGGCCGATGATCCCGAAACCTGAGGGTAAGTGGGGGTGCTTAAGCGATTATTAACGCTAACCCGACATTCTCACATGGGTGCAGACACCCGGTACGTGCTTGACGCCTGATACCCTGATCGGAGACAAAATCACGATGGCCAAAGCCGACGTCGTTGCACTAATTCAGGCGCGGGGCGGTTCCAAGGGCGTGCCCAAGAAGAACGTCAAACCGCTGGGCGGGCATCCGATGGTAGCTTATGCGATTGCTGCCGCTGAACTGTGCCAGGATGTCGATCGCGTTATCGTTTCGACCGATAGCGAAGAAATTGCTGTAATTGCTAAAGATTACAGCGCTGAGGTACCGTTTTTGCGGCCGGCCGAGTTCGCGAGCGATACCGCCACAGACGCCGATGTTATCCACCACGCGCTCGATTGGCTGCACGCTAACGAGGGGCTCAAGCCGTCTTTGCTAGTACAGCTTAGGCCCACCACTCCGTTTCGCGATCCGGCCTTGATCTCAGCGGCGCTTAACCGTATCCGTGATGACGCCTCAGCCACCTCGCTGCGATCGGCGCATCCGATCGCGGAACCACCCCAGAAGATGTTTGGGTTGAACGACAGTGGCTATTTCGAAGGGCTGTTTCCGCACGATACACGCCCAGAGTACTTCCATCTGCCGCGCCAGGCCTTTGCTCCTACCTTTTATCCTAACGGCTATGTTGACATTATCCGTTCGTCGATCGCGGGAAGCGCCCCGCACGCGACGATCTACGGCGATAAGATCCTCGGGTTCATGACCCCGTTTGCGCCCGAGGTGGATACGCTGGAGGATTTCGAATATCTTGAGTTTCTGATTGCACGCGAAAGCCACCCGCTCAAGACGTATCTCGACGATACCAAGGCGGATCGGGTGACCAAGCCGATTCGAGCCGGCAATCACCGCTAGAGTTCAAACTTTCCCGTAACGCTTCAGAGCCGCTTGCTGTTCATGCAGTAGCAAATTCCTCCGACATTATCGAGTTGGATGAGCGGCTTAGTTCGAACGGCTTTCGTACTTTCTCGTTTGGAAAAGTGTTGTTCTTCAGGTGGTCAACGGACAGGCAGAACGCGTCCAGCCGATCCCGCCAGTATTCAGACGTTGTCACGCGCCGATCAAGTCGGGTGACAATATCGGGATCAATTGTGCCATAGGTCTTGTGTTGCAGGTATCCAAGAAAATAGAGAGCAAATCCGTTCTCTGGAGCTATGACATCGCTCAGCGTGTGTAGATGGGCGAACTGCTGCTTGATCTTCTCCACGCGATTCTCATCGAACAGGCGATGGAAGTTGAGATGATAGTTCATATAAAACCAGATATCGGTGATCTGCTCGGGATTCGGGATGGTGTCGTGGGGTATCTGTCCAAAAGCATCACGGAAATTAGGCGCTGCGAGGCGCGCCCCGCGTTCGATCTCAGGCTGCTTGCCGTAGGCGCCACCCATAAACCGAACGTCGTCGCAGCCAACCTTCTGAATGAGCCCTTGGGCGACCATAGAGTCGTAAATCGGCGTATTGGGTAATGGGGTTAGTGGACTGATGCGATACCAGTCGAGGTCCATCTGCCGGGCGACATCAATCGAATCTTCGATCATTGCCAGGGTTTCGCCGGGAAAGCCTAACATCAAAAACACGCTGGCATGTATCTGCTCGTATTGACGGAGGACTTCGGCAGCGGCGAGGAAGGTCTCCAGAGTTCCGGGCTTTTTCACATCGCGCAGGATTTTACGGTTGCCTGACTCCATACCAATGTTGATTGCTATGCATCCGCTTTCGGCCGCGGCTGCAATCACATCGCCGGTACATGAGGAGGCGATAACACCGTTGGTTGCATCCCAGGTCAGTTTCAAGCCTCGGCGCACCTTCTCATTGAATAACTCGATCGCACGAGCGTGGTCCTTGAGCAGGTCATCGTCGAGCCACATGACATGGCCGATTCCATACTCGTTCTCCAGCAACTCAAGCTCGTCTACAACGGAGGAGACGCTGCGCTGCCGGACTCCGACGCCGTTGAAATTTCGCACGCTGCAGAAGGTGCATTGTGCACGGCAGCCGCGGTTCGACAGAACTGTCGCGAATTTCGTTCCTAGCGGCTTGAAGCAGTAGAACGCACCGACGACGCCGTGATTGGCGTATTCCGGCATCTCGGTAAGGTCGTAAGCCGGAATAACGTTAAGATCGTCGACCGTTGGTTCGCAGCTTCGATCGAACGAGTGGCGGCGGTTTCCCTCGCGGAAAATCACCTGACCCAACTCAGTGACCCGCGTGAGGTCCCGGATCGCATCGACAAAGAGGGGAAATGCGACATCGGCCTCTCGCACGAACGCGAACGAAGCGTCGGTGATGTCGTCGAGGACGCGGTTGACGTCATTGCTGACATGTACCCCGCCGATGGCTAGTGGAACACCGTTCCTCGCAGCGTGCTGGCATGTCTGCTTAAACGACGCGTGGGTCATCGTGAACATGCAGGTGATGCCGACGAGATCGGGAGAGAAATCCGCGATTGAATGGTCGAGCGCACTTTTCCAGGTCTTGTCGAAGTCGAAGTCTGCTTCAGCTTCAGCGGCGCGCGCCGATCGCAAAACTTCGTGGTTCAGGTTGCAAAGTCGAACATCGACGTTCCTGTTTCGCAGCTTCTCGGCAAGAACTGCAAGTCCGTAGGGCGGATAGTTGGTGTAGCGGCCACGCTTGGCCGTGGCGAACTGAAACATTGCGGCATCGGCATCGGGAGGATTGACCAAAAGGATGCGGTTGATTTTGCGCTCTGGGAACAGCCGGTTGAGAAAATTCTGGGCCCAGGTTACTTCACCACCGTCCATGACGTCGTTGCGAGCGTCGCCGATCATCACGAGTTGATCCTTTCTTCCGAAAACCACGAATCCAGCAATGCCACCTTCCTTTCGATGACGTTCAACGGCTCTTCAAAGTGCAAGCCAAAGCGATTGCAGAACTTCGTACCCGTTAGCGAAGAGTTTACGGGCCGTGGCTCTTTGTAGGGAATGTCAGCCATCTGCACCCGTGCGTAGGCCATCCCATCGCCGTACCGACTGTAATGGATGACCGTGTCTGCCAGCGACGACCGGGAAATCGCCGGTTGCGCAGCGACATGCCAGATTTCCTGCCCGGGCCCCTGTGCCAGGAGTAGCAGCGCCTGGCTTGTATCGCTGACGTCCGTGAGGCTGAAAATATTGTCCTCTGCCATCCGTGCTGTAGGCTCGAGGAGAGACCGATAAGTGTTGCGAACGGCACAGCGTTGGTCTTGGCGCCAGCCGACGTTCCATCCCGTTCGAACGATGCACCAGTTTCCAGGGCTGCCGCGTAGGTAGTCTTCGACCTCAACCTTCTGCCAGCCGTATAGGTTAAGTGGGTTTGGTGCGTCATCCTCTTTGTAGTTGCCGCAGTTTCCCTCAAACACCTGATCGGATGAGATGAAAACGACCCGTGCACCGGTGTCGAGTGCAGCTGAGGCACTAGCGATTATCGCTTCGACATTGAGCGCGCGAGCTACTATCGGATTCTCAGCGATCCTTTTAGGGTCGGTGTTGGCAGCCAGCAGGTAAACGCAGTCGCCAACGCCGAGGTCGGGGATCACGTCGTTAACCGTTTGGTTGTTCAGATCGCAGGACAGGAATCCAGATTTTACGTTTTGGCATACCGTACCGACGACATTCAGCCTGGCCGCAACGGCGTCGCCAAATAACTGACTACCGATGACGCCCGAGGCGCCCACGACTATCAGGCGATGAAAAGGTTCGTTGCACGACATATTGACTAATCAAGAAGTGGCGGGTGACGAAACTATAGGCGCCGGGAATTAAGGAATTCCTAACCATACAGAGAGGTTGAATGATCGGGAGAGCTCTCAATTTCTGGCAGGTATCGCGTACTCCCCCGAAAATACCCCCGACGGATATTCAAGGAGATTGGGAACGGAGTAAGCGCCGGCACTGCTCGACCCAATGGGATGCAATATCGCGTTGTTCAAGGGCACCCCAAACTCTCGAGAAACTAGGCAAACTAGGCAAACTAGGCTTAAACGTTTGTTAATCCCGCGCTCTTAGGCTGCAAACGAAGGTAAAACCTAAGGCTCTCAGTGCGGAATAATAGCAATACGCTGCTCTTGGCGATGGCTCGGGTTGGCTACGAAATGCCGGACCTGTTGCCTGCCTATCCAGGGCAGGCTCTCGACTACGTAGATCGAGTGCTACGCGACAATGCTGCTGCTTTGAGCCGACCCGTCCTACCTTATGGACTCCTTGGCATCCACCCCTATCATTCACCTACTTTCAACATCGATGAGTACGGTTTTCGCACCAATGGTCAGACCCAGCCCTGGCCGCCTAACCCCGACGCATTAACGATCTTCTGCTTTGGGGGGTCGACGATGCTTGGGGCGAATATCGAAGACTGCCAGACGATTCCCTCCCGCCTACAGGTCTATTGTGACGCGCTCGGGCTGGACTGCGCGGTCTACAATTTCGGCTATGGCAGCTACACCTCGCGCCACGAGCTCCTAAACTTCGTGCGTTTGATCGACCAGGGGATTGTTCCAGATTTAGCTATTTTCCTGGACGGCTACAACGAAGCGACTCTTGGTTTCGGTAACGATATTCTGGTCAAGGTGTTGGATGGCCTTTACCAGGCGGAAAAAAGCCGCCGCCGGATGCCTTACTGGCGGGCCGTCTTGGATAGCGCGCGATCGCTCTTCCAGGCCCGACACCGCTCGCTGCCCGGCGCGCTTACTTATAAGCCCTGGGATAACAACAGCGACGCAGCACAGTTGTTATCTGACGAAGTAATCGAATCAGCAATCACCTCAGGGGGAGAATTCCCTGATGCACTCACGCCCGAGCAACGGCGTTTCGGCGAGAGCGTTTGGCAAAACTATCTGGATTCAGCCGCAATGATCCGTGCGGTTGCCGAGCGCAGGGATGTTGCGACCTTGTTCGTTTGGCAACCGACACCGATAGCTTTTACGCCGCGTGAGCACCGTTTGCTCGAAAAGCTTTACTACGTCTACCGAGTCGGATCGTTGCCCTACCACGTGTATGCGTGGGTCGATGAGAACCGTTTTCCCGGAATGATTGGCGATCGCGCATTCCTAGATCTTTCGCAACTCGGCCGGTCTGTGGGGGGTATCCAATACATGGATCCTTGCCATTACACCGCAGATATGAGCGAAGCTATCGCTAACGAAATCGGTGCCTATCTCTGCGCAATCGATGCCCTACCCAGCGGCCATAGGGCGCTTGCGGTTAACGAATATTAGGACTTGAGCCCTGTCATGAATTCTGACCACGCAACGACCGAAGACCGGAAAGTATCGAGTGGAACGATCATCGGTCACCAGGGGGCTCGGCGAGCCTGGTGGCTGATCCCAATCGTACTTGCGATGTCGCTGCCCCTGTCGTTGGCTCGCTGGTTAGGGCACCGCCGGGTCAAGAAACGGCAGGGCAAGTCGCCGGACAACCACGATATGTATCCGATTTGGTAAAACCAGCCGGTCCGTCGAATGAACTTTGTCCCCACCAGGGAATTCCAGTCGACAAGCGAACATACTGCTTTGTTGCGGGCGTTGCCATCGCCGGAACCGACTCCAAATCGAGAAACCTATGTCGCCGAACGCGAAAAATCGTTGGCGTTCTCGAAAGTGCGGCGGGCTAATTACGAGCGATATCTCGCGTCGCAACGCGGCGAAGATGTCGACTATCTGCCCATCAAGCTCGACATTGAAAACGTCAGCCGTTGCAACTTCAAGTGCTCGATGTGCGTGGTTAGCGACTGGGAAAAGGGACGACGGTCTGGTGACTTGGCTTTCGCCGACTTCAAGCGAATCATCGACGAGCAATACGGGCTCGTTGAGATCAAGCTACAAGGTATCGGAGAGCCCCTCATGCAGGGTGACAATCTTTTCGAGATGATTCGATATGCGCGCGCTAACGCGATCTGGGTGCGAACCACGACGAACGCTTCACTGCTCCACCTTAAAGACAACTACCGCAAACTAATCGACTCCGGTGTCAACGAGGTTCAGATCTCGGTCGACGGCGCAGATAAATCGGCCTTTGAGGCGATTCGCCGCGGCTCGATATTCGAGAAGGTCTTGGCCAACTGCCGACTCATCAATGGGTATTGCGACGAGCAGGGAATCATCCGCACCAAGAGCTGGACGGTGGTGCAGCGTGAGAATGCGCACCAGCTCCCAGAACTGGTCGATCTCGCGGCAGAACTGGGCTTCAAGCACCACGTGTTCTCCCTAGAGGTCAATGGATGGGGCGACGAGGCGTGGACCAAGAGAAACATCGACGCCAGCGTTGATCGTTTGCTGGATCCGGCGGAGCTCATGACGTTGATTAAGCGCGGTGAGCGTCTCGGTATCAAGGTCCGATTCTGGAACGTCTCAGAGAAGTATGAATTCGGGTCTGCCAAGACACTTTGTCCATGGCCATTTGAACGTGCCGTGGTGAGTTCCGATCTACGCGTGGTACCGTGCTGCACCATCGGGAATCCCGATGTTTACGAAATCGATGGCATCACCGTGGAAAAGAGTTTTTCGAAAATATGGCACGGTGACGCGTTCTCAGCGTTCAGGCGTTCTCATCTCAAGGGTAAAGTGCCCGCCGCATGCCGTAATTGCTACAAAACCCAATCTAGCCTCGACTAACGTGCAAGGGACTCCTGAAATCCGGTCCGAGGGTTGAGCGTCATTCGATAAATTGAGTGTACAATAGCCTTGCCCGGCGGACGGTATGCCCTTTCAAGTTTAACACTTTTTAACCAAATATCTTCAGAGTACCGCCGGTATACAGCGGTTTACGATCGTAGCAACACCTCAGCAGGAGGGCATCCCGCCACATGTCAACGCATCGGCAGGACACCTCTACTCTCTATGCTTACTTCGACATGGAAATTGGGCCGCCGGGTTACAATTTTCTGACTTTCTTGGTGCTCGCGGACATCGAGCGCGAACGGCTAAATCTTGATGATATTCATGTGGTGATCGTCCCTGGATCGCACGAAGGATTTCGCGGTGAGGATGTTGAGTATCCGCCGCACAATAAGGAATGGCGAGTTCGGAATATCCTCCTTCCCGCATGCTCACTATTACGGACCGTGTGCCACGTTACCCGTTGCGGCACGCGCGATGAGGCGCGCGGGTTCGAGATATGCCCAAAGGGAGGGGTGTTCCCTGTTGACTACGCGGTAGATACACCCCGCGCCAACCATATCTGCTCACAGATCAACGCAGCATGCGTCGCTGGCGTTACGATTCCCCGTCTTGAGGCGACAACTCAGGCACGAATATATATCCGGGATTGGATTGCCAATCATTCCGGTGGACGAAAGTTGCTGACCGTCACGCTGCGCGAATCAAGCTATGATATCGGTCGTAATAGTGATCTTGAGAGTTGGACCAAGTTTGTCCGCAGCCTCGACACGAGCATTTATTTTCCGGTTATTCTGCGCGATACAGAAGCCCTCGCTCGCCCGCGTGCGCCTGAGTTCGAAAATCTGCAGGTGTTTCCGGAACCTTCATTAAACCTCGAACTGCGTGCGGCTTTGTACGAGCAGGCCTATCTCAATCTATCGATCAACCACGGTATCGAAGCACTCCTGCACTTCACCAAGGGTACCCGCTATTTGATCATGTTGATCCGGGACCGGATGTACGAAGGTTGGGAGGAGTTCTACACACGAGTTCAGGGTGCGCGCCCGGGGCAGGACGAGCGCTGGGCGAGTCCGTTCCAACACACGTACTGGGGTAATGATTCGCTTGATGAGATTAGGCGCGAGTTCAATGCCATGGTCGCTTGCATAGACGGCACCGACGGTGAGGATGCCACTAGTCCACACCTCAATGTGGAACCGGTGCAGAGCCGATTTGACCTAGCGATGGGCTACCTGCGAGTCGGTCAGTTGGAGCACGCCTCGGATCTGTGCCGCGTGATGATAGACGAGAATCCCTCTGACTCTCGTGCTTATCGATTGCTGGGCATTGTCTACAACGCACGGAATAAGCCGGTCGAAGCCGCACAGATAATGCTCGATGCCCTTGTCCGCTTTGGCACCGACGAGCTGTTGCTCAATCAACTCGCAGCAGCACTGCATGCGATTGGCCGTGATGATGAGGCTGTTCGCTGGTATAGCGAAGCATTGGCGATCGAACCGAACAGTGTTGACGCGCACAAGGGCCTTGCTGAGATCCACTTAAGTTTGGGCGATGCTACAGCCGCGGTTCTGCACTATCAGACGTTGATCGAGTTGAACCAGAACGACGTCTCCTCACAAATTGGCCTTGCGGATGCCTATCGGGCCATCAATTCCAATGACGATGCGATCCGGCTCTATCACAATCTTCTGATCGATGATCTTTCACAAACGCTAATTTGGGTGCGCCTCGGGGAGACGTTGTCACGCGCTGGACGCCAAGACGAGGCACTCACATGTCTTTCATTGATCGACGAGTACATGGCCGGTGATGACATCCCTCGAGAAAAAGCGATGCTTTTTTTAGATCGGCTAGATACCGCGGGTGCCATCCGCGTCGCATAGATAGGCGTTTACGCGGGGATCGACTCCGAAACGGTTCTATCCTTGCGCGGGATGGGATGATCTGACAGACCCGCGAAATTGGCTTCCGCGTAGCGCTGTATGACGTCAGTTGTCGACGCTGGAAGGTAACCGTAACGTTCCCGCAGTCTATCCGTGCTGATTTGGAATGAGGGCTGGGAGCCTTCTCTGCATTGAATCGGAGAATTGGATCGGACCGAGCGTTTAAGCAATTGGACGGCTTCAGCAACTGCCACGGGCCGGGTACTTGCAAGATTGACCACGCTGGTTCCCAGTTCGATTCCTTTTCTGACGAGGTGACCGATCAACCGGTCGATTTCATCAAGGTCGGTTACGTTGTTAAAAGATGCCATCGGATTGTAGATCTCGACAGGTTGTTCGGCTAGGAGCGACTGCAGGATTCTCCCAAGCCAGGGCTTAAAGTAATTAGGCCCAACCACGCCGGGAAGCCGGACGATGACAACCGGTAGCTCGGCGGCCTCGTTGAACAACGCTTCTGCCAGGCGTTTGGTTTGACCGTAGACATTTGGGTTCACGCAAGGCGTGTGTTCCGTGAGCTCGGTGACAGTGACGTCACCGTAGACGGTTAGGGTCGACAAATAGATTACTATCGGTGGAGTCGGACAACTTCGTGCGAATTCTACAAGCCGAGCCGTGGCCTCGACGTTCGAACGAACGTAGTCCTGGACACTGAGATCGGGATCGAGGTGCGTGTTGGCTGCCGCGTGGATGATAAGGTCCACGGGAGCGATGTCGGCAAGCCCTTCGGTGAGGTCACGTCGAACCAGGTGTGCTGCTTCCGCCATCGGACCCGTTGGCCGCTGGTGTCGATACGTCGCAATTACGTCGTTGCCGCGCGCGACTGCGCGGTCGGCAAGCCAATTGCCGATAAAGCCGCCGCCGCCGGTGATTAGGACGCGAGGCATGTTACCGGGCCGCAGGACGCGCTTCGTTTGCTGCAATCGTCTGAAGGAGCTGTCTGAGGTAGGTTTCTGCTTCTGGGGTTTCCGATTGGGGTGCCCAGTCGGCAAATATAGAGTCTCCTGGGCCCAGGTAAGGTCCCGGCTTGGATTCATGATACACGGCCCGTGAACTGAGCGGAACTACCGCGTGCCACTGCGCGATTCCGCAGCGGGCGATCAGCGCGTCCTCGGGGTCGAGGATTGTTGAGCGCAGCACGCTGCCATCGTTATTGAAGGTGACGAAAGCCACGCGCCCTTCGATGACATGCAGTGCCTCGCCCTTCTCAAGGTGCCTGTGGGGCGGATAGTAGTTACCGTAGTGCTGCACAATGATCATCTGATGGAAGTCATCGCTAGGATCTTGGTGCATGCAGATTCGCGCCATTCTTTGGCCGATACGCTCGGATTCGCCGATTAGCCAGGAGATGACTTCGCGTGTAATTTCTACTGGTTCACTGGCCGCGAAGTAGGTTAGAGAGCGGGCATTCGGTTCGCACCGAAGCGGAAACGGTGGGCTAGTCGATACTTGAACGGCGGCGGGGTTCATTGGGGTTGCTCACCCGGAAATCAAGCGGCCGGGCGAACGCGACCTGCCTCGAGTTCAGCCCGCATGTCCATCGACTGCTGGATGATCGGAGCGACGTCGAGGTATCGATAGCTCGCCGCCCGGCCAATGGAAAACACATTCTCGGGCAAAGCGTCGTGATACAGCTTCGCCTTGGCGTAGTCTTTCTTGGTGGTGAAGGGATAGAGCTTGTTCCTGTTTGACGGAATCTCAAGACCGATCAGCGTCATTGGCGATTCGTAGCGGTAAAATTTCTTGTACTCGACGATGCGAGTGAACGGCTCCTGGTTGGCGTAGTAGAGAAAGTAGACGTTCTCCGGGAAAACCTCTGGTACGGGCAGCACGATTTTGAAGAAATCACGCCCCATCCAGCGCAGAGGACCGAAGGCTCCATTGAGAATAAATTCAGGCGACACTGTGTTGATAAGGATGTCGTAGTCGTGCCATTCGCCATCAATCAGAGCACGCGATTTATCGACATCGACTTTCTCGATGCGCGTCGATAGGTGTACCGTCGTCTCCGCGGTGGAGACGTCGAAGTAGTCGTCGTAGCCATTTTGTGCGACGGGGAATGCGGAGATCGCTTCATTCCAGCACGCTTTGTTAGGGCCGCTCTTGAGTGCGACACCCTTGGCGGTGTATCCGAATTCCGTGAGTTCGGTATTTGACTCGATTTGCCACATCTTTTTCGAATAACTGTTAACGAACTTATCGTAGAGGGTCGGTCCCACGGATTGGACCCAGAACTCTTCCAGATTCTCTGGGCTGACTTCGTCGGGACACGCTTCAAGTTCGGCTTCAATGTGCTCGGCGTCGGGCATTTCCGACACTTCGTCACGATGGATTGGGAAGTGGTAGAAGCGCTCATCGCGCTCGACGTAGGTTAGGAATTCGTGCTCGGGAATCTGGCGCATTGGGATGTATTGGTTGAGGAACCCAAATAGCTTCTCGTCCTTTGTCAAGAAGTGTCGGGGTCCGAAGGTATAGGGATGGCCGCCATGCGTGAATGTCTTGCAGCCACCACCTAAGAAGGGTGCGGTCTCGACGAGCTCGACCCGCCAGCCACCTATCATCGATAGTTGATGCGCTGCGGCGCATCCGGCAAAGCCCCCACCAATAATCAATGCTTTTTTCACGGCAAAATCCTGTTGTCGAAATCCCTAGTTTGCGCTTCTAGGTTGCCTGCTTATGGTTAATAAATCGTTGAGTGGCGGGGCCGCGTACGGCGATTAAGCCCAGGGATTTCAGGAGATAATTGCGCCATTTTGGATGGTGAACAGACTAGCCGGGATCATGTGTAGCGTCGGCGCGCTAGGCAATCGCGTCGACGTAGAGGGTCACCTTGTTGAGGGAGTTATCGTCAAACAAGGTTAAATCGCGCATGACAGGGCAGCGGCTTTGTCCCATTCCCGAGCGCTCAACAACGCTGAACCCAGCCTCCAGGAGAAAGCGCTCAATCTTATCGAAATTCCACCACGTGATGTTGGCACACGGCATCCTGTCGAGATAGGCGACATCTATTTCACTACAGATCGTGTCCAGGAACTCCACGAACGGGAGGGTTCCCGCGAGC
>MDTE01054142.1_pt1 | contig 14494 bp, 9 predicted proteins | sample 811231 | NCBI WGS metagenome assembly MDTE01 (sample SAMN05326651, study PRJNA326480) | marine metagenome | isolation source: seawater | place: Indian Ocean: Red Sea | collected 2010 | reverse complement strand
TTGACTTGGTGGACGATACCACGGGATGGAGGGACGGCTTGGAAGTTCGCCAAGGATTGTTGACCCCACTTGAGGAAGGTGTAGCGTTCCATGTTTCGGTGGTATTCAATGTCGAGGTTGAGGTCAAGGGCATCGCTGTGTGCGCCGGAAACATCGACTTGAACAGAGTGGTCGATGACCAAATCCACCGGGACTTGTGGGTTGACTTTCTCAGGGTCGCCGCCCATTTCCACCATGGCGTCCCGAAGCGCAGCCAAATCCACCACCGCTGGAACACCGGTGAAATCTTGGAGGATCACGCGGGAAGGGCGGAAAGGGATCTCCCCACGCTCACCGTTGGGCGTCCACGCAGCAATTTTGCGAATGTCGTCCTCAGTGATGAGGAAACCGTCGTGGCCTCGCAACGCGCCCTCTAGGAGAATGCGAACGGAGTACGGAAGGTGAGCGGTGGGAACACCGTTGGCATCAAGAGCATCCAAAGCAAAATAATCGCCGCCGACTGCAAGAGTTTGCCGTGCGTTAAAGGGGTCCAAGGTCGCCATGATTCTTGCCAAAAGCCACCCGTCTATGAAGAAAACCCTCGCTATTTCTGCACGAGCCCCTGCGCTAAAGCGCATCGTTCACCTTCACCAGAACTGGTACCAAGGCGTGGTTTCCGAGCCGACAAAGGACGCCGAAACCAAGGTCACGGCTTGCGTGGGCTTGTCCTGCTCTCCCGTTTCGACATGGGAAATGGCATCAACATGTTCACATCCACTCGTGATTTTTCCAAACACCGTGTGCACACCATCGAGCCAATCCGGTCCTTTGCCGTTGTTGCTGTCGCTGGGGATGAGGAAGAATTGGCTACCTCCAGTATGGGGGGCGCTGGTCTTGGCCATCGAAATGGTGCACACCTCGTGCACCAAGCCGTTGTCGGCCTCGTCTGGAACGGTGTAGGCCGTTTCACTTGCACAATCGGTTGCTTGTTCTTGGCCGTTGCAGTAGCCAAAGAACTTGGCAGCGTGACCACCCGTTCCGTCGCTGTTGGTGAAATCGCCGCCTTGAATCATGAAATCATCGATGATTCGATGGAAGATGGTCCCGTCGTAATCGCCGTTTTCCACAAGGAGTTTGAAATTCTCAACGTGCATAGGGGCATCGGCTGGATAAAGTTCGATGGTCACCGTGCCGCTGTTGGCACCACCGTTCCACGTCAAGTCCAACTCCACAACATCGGTGGTGGTGCCTGCACGGTTGGCAACGTTGATCATCGCCAAAACGAGTACGCCAGCAAGGAAAATCGCTACGATACCAGCAGGCGTTGGTGTGCCGTCGTTGAGCAAGCGTGGGAAGGACGTTTCACTGATGCCCTTGTCTTGCAGTTCGTTGAGCAGGTCGTTGTAGAGACGGTCGGCTTTCTTGTCACGGGGGTTCTTTTTGGTGGATTCGCGCAACAGCGAGGCAGCACGGCGGTATGTCGCCCGATTGTTTCCGACTTTTGCTTCAAGCCATGTCGCTTGACCGGCCAAACGAAGCGTTGTAGGCTCCTTTCCATCGGCATCTGCTTCGCGCAAAATCTTGAGCGCAGCCTCGCCCTTTCCCTTGGTGATGGCTTTCTCAGCCTTGTCCCAAGCCGTGTTCATTGAATCGTCCGCCATGGGACGAGCGAAACCCTGTTTGGTTTTGAGTCTCACCCATGATGATGTTCTTCTTCGTTCGTGGGTTCTGTTTTGGGGAATGGGACGGCAACATGTTGAAAGAGTGCATGGGGGACCCAGCGCCAAGGACGAGGGATGCACCACATGGACCGAATCATCAACGACTTCACCATCAACATCGCAACAGCCAACGGAACGGGTTCTCAGTCGGCCAACCTGATCCTGCTTCAGTCGCTCTTTGACATGGGTGTTCCTGTGAGCGGAAAGAACCTCTTTCCCTCCAACATTTCGGGCCTGCCAACATGGTACATCGTGCGCCTGTCCGATGAAGGATACCAAGCACCCGGTGACCGAACCCACATCCAAGTGCTCGTCAACCCCGCAACCTGGGAAGAAGACCTCGCTGCGTTGGAACCCGGCTCCGTGGTGATTTGGAACAGCGACACCAAGAAGAAGACGGTGGAACGCGAAGACATCATTTCCTACCCTGTGCCAATGAGTTCATTGGCTCGAAAGATCAACCCAAAAATCGCCAAATTGGTGACGAACATCATCTACGTCGGCGTGCTTGCAGAACTTCTGGGCATCGACCAGGCCTGCCTTGAATCCGCTGTAGCGAAGCAGTTCAAGGGTAAAGCCACCGCAGTTGAACTCAACATCACTGCGCTTGGACTCGGCCGAGACTACTGCAAGGAACACCTCACCAAGGAAGACGTCTATGCGGTTGAAGCCCGCAAGGTCGACAAACCGCAGTTCTTCATCGAAGGCAACGAAGCCGCTGCACTCGGCGCACACTACGGTGGCGTCCAATTGCTGGCTTGGTACCCCATCACCCCTTCGTCATCAATGGCTGAAGGCATCATCAGTTACATTCCACGGCTGCGCACCGATGCAGAAGGCAAGGCGACCATGGCCGTGATTCAGGCTGAAGATGAACTCGCCGCCGCAGGGATGGTCTTGGGCGCTGGATGGGCTGGTGGTCGCGGCATGACCGCCACCTCTGGGCCCGGCATTTCGCTGATGCAGGAGTTCATTGGACTGGCCTATTTCGCTGAAATCCCTTCGGTGTTCTGGGATGTTACCCGCGTTGGACCATCGACAGGTCTTCCCACACGAACCCAACAATCCGATATCGCCATGCTCTACGAGGGCAGCCACGGTGACACCCAGCACATCGTGCTCATCCCCGGCACGGTGGAAGAGTGCTTCGAATACGGATGGCGTGCATTCGACTACTCCGAGCGTTTCCAAACGCCGGTCTTCGGCATGAGCGACCTCGATTTGGGCATGAATCGATGGGCCTGCGAAGGCTTCACGTACCCCGACCAGCCCATGGACCGAGGCAAGGTCGTGCGTGAACAAGACGTCTTCGAAGCCTTCGAAACATTTGGCCGATACCTCGATGTCGACGGCGATGGCATCCCGTACCGAACCCTTCCCGGCTCGGGCATGGCGCCCATTTTGTACCGTGGTACGGGCCACAACCCTATGGGCGTTTACTCAGAAAAGCCCGAAGACTACTACAACCTCATGCAGCGCTTGCGAATGAAGATCGACAACGCCCGAGACGAACTCCCAGCACCCATCTTGCGAGAAGAGGAAGAGTGCGAAGTCGGCATCGTTTTCCTCGGCAGCATGGAGAACTCCATTCAGGAAATCGACGATATCCTCGAGCAAACCGGCATGAAGGTTAGCCAATGCCGTGTTCGCGCCTTACCGTTCCACTCGGAAGTGGAAGCCTTCGTGCGTCGCCATGAAATCGTCATCGTCTTGGAGATCAACCGAGACGGCCAACTCTACGGCATCCTGCGCCGAGAACTCCCGAACGACTTGGTCACCAAGGTGCACTCGGTTGCTTACAGCGACGGCATGCCACCGCGTGCTCGCATCTACGCCGAGCGTATTTTGCAAACCCTTGAGGAGGTGAAGCAATGAGCGACAAACCCGCACGAGCCATCAAACTCAACGTACTCAACGAGCCCAAAGACAGCTACACCGGTGGCCCTTCATCGCTGTGTCCAGGGTGCGGCCACGACCAAATCTCCAACGTCATCGTCACGGCTGCATGGGAAAACGGCATCGAACCCCACCGCATTGCCAAGATGTCGGGTATTGGCTGTTCTTCCAAAACCCCCGCATACTACCTCGGCCAGTCCCACGGCTTCAACACCGTCCACGGCCGCATGCCATCGGTGACCACGGGCGCCTACGCCATCAACAAAGACCTGCTCTACCTCGGCGTTTCGGGTGACGGTGACTCCGCTTCTATCGGTATCGGCCAACTCATCCACGCCATTCGCCGCAACATGGACATGGTCTACATCGTCGAAAACAACGGTGTGTACGGCTTGACGAAGGGACAGTACTCCGCCACCGCTGACGTTGGTTCCAAGAAGAAGAAAGGCCCTGCAAACGAGACGCAACCCATCGACTTGTGCGCTTTGGCCATCAACCTCGGCTGCACCTTCGTGGCTCGATCGTTCTCGGGCTCCAAGAAACAATTGACCTCGCTGCTCAAGGCTGCCATGTCGCACAAAGGCTTCGCCCTCATCGACGTGATCTCACCGTGTGTGACCTTCAACAACAACGACGAATCCATGCGCTCTTACGGGTACGTCAAGGAGAACGAAGTCACGCTGCACATGGCTGACTACATCCCCCACTTCAACCCGGTTGAGGAAATTGAGGTGCCCGAAGGTCACTACCGAGACATCACCCTCCATGACGGCTCAACCATCCGATTGGAGACTATCTCTGCTGAGCACGACCCCGGCGACGCCATGGCGGCGTTGACGGCGCTTCACGAGGCAGAAACCGACAAAAAGCACGTCACTGGACTGCTGTACTTCGATGCCAGCAAGCCATCGCTGGCGGAGGACCTCGGACTGGTTGATGAACCGCTTCTCGAAATCTCGGATGATGCGCTGCGACCTGACAAAGCATCGCTGGATGCCCTGAATGCCGAGTTTTTGGCGTGATGGGGCATTCAACAAACCTCTCATAAAGGAGGATGCGCAATTTTACCTCATGGTTGAACCCCTGAGCATGGCGGCAAGCGTCGTTCTCGGAGGGGCAGGGATGTACCTGTTTGCGAGGTATCTGCAGCAGCGCAATGCTCGATTACGCGCCTTGGCATTGGCTGCGAAATACAGCACCGTCACTCGAATCGCCGAACATCAAGGACGTATGCGTTTGTTGGTCAACCTGCCACAAGTCGGCGAAGTGCCCACGGGTGAACAAGCGGCATGGCAAGACAGGGAAGAGCGAAGAAATCGAAACTTCATGACACTCAACCTCCTTCAAGATGTAACCGAGGAACATGACGAGGAACCTTCCGAAGACCTGGCAGATGAAGAACGCCTCATGGAATTGGAAGCCCGCTCGCAATGGATCGAAACCAACGAACCTCCGATGAACCGTCACGCAGCATTGGTCGCCGAAGAGCAACTTGGCAGCGGCGTCGTCATCGCTGACCCCGAAGAGGAAGCACAAGAGGTCGATATCGACGAGCGACTTGAACGAGAAGGTGGTGCATCCGGTGAGGTACAAGTTTCCTTGGCGTGGGACGACTACAACGACCTCGACCTTCATGTCTTCTGCCCGTCTGGGGAACGCATTTACTTCAACAACAAAGGAAGCGATTGCGGCGGCATCCTCGATGTGGACATGAACGTTCGACCCGTTTCCAACACGCCGGTTGAAAACGTCGTATGGAAGGATAACGCCCCGTTGGGAGCGTACAAAATCGGCGTTCATTTCTACAAACACCATCGAAAGCGTCGCACCAAGCGTACATGCCAATACCGTCTGCGCGTCGTTACGCACGGTCAATCAAAGGAATACCTTGGGAAAATCAAGTACGGGCAAGCCATGCAAATGGTGACCTCGTTCTCGCTGGCCGAGGCCGTTGAGGCTTAATCACGATGGGTTGCGTACCACGCTGCGCCAAGTGGCCCTGCTGTTCTGTTGAGGCGGGCAGGCAACAGCATCGCTCGGGTTGAAAGCAGGGGCTTGATGGTGCTCCAGTGCTCCATGATGCCGCCGTAGAGGACGATCAATCCCGGTTCGACAAGACGCTCCAATGCATCCAAGCCCTCCTGAAAACGGCCAGCCCACTGCTCGAGCGACAGGTTGGCCTCCCTTCGAGCCCTCCCCGAAAGATGTTCTTCGAGCAATCCCCCTCGCGTGGGATGAGGCAGACGGCCGTACTCCAAGTTTGGAACCAATGTGCCGTTTTCGTGCACGGTGGTGCCAAGCCCTGTGCCGATCGTCAACGTCAGCACCTTGTCATGCCCCTGATGGCCGACGCCAAAATACAACTCACCAAGCGCTACTGCATCGGCATCGTTCAAGATGGATACTTGACCTTCATGAAACGGGCGAAGCGAGGAGAAATCGGTACCGACCCAAGCATCACCGAGGTTGGGTGCGGTCTCCACAACATCGTTGACCACGACGCCAGGAAAACCGATGCCGATGGGGCCTCTCCATTCGAGGGCCTGAAGGGCCTTGGCCATGGAGGCCTGCACCATCGCTGGATCGCTCACATCCTCATGCTCCTGTTCGATAAAATCTCCAACGAGGGAGCCTGTTACGGTATCAAACACGCCCAGACGAAAACCGCTACCACCCAGATCGATACCCAAGGCACGCATATTCATTCGCCCCCATGAAGCCGCTGAAGAATCGCGTCGACAAGGGGAGGAAATGTGTCGCCATGAGCGAACGGTGAACGCACATCTGCAGCCTCTACAACCGACGGAAACGCGCCACCCACAGCCACCGACCATCGCATCACCTCAAACATTGACAAATCGTTTGGGGCATCGCCGACGCACAAGGCGTTCTCCATGGACCAACCCATCTTTTCAAACAACACCGTCAACCCCTCGCCTTTGCTGAGATGAGGTTCCATCAGATGGATGGCGAAGCCTGTACGAATCACACTGAGATGCGACCATTCACTGGAGGCAATGCTTTCCTGAACAGCCTCCAAATCCTCGTAGGGAAACAAGCACCATTCACTCTCACGCCAACGATTGGTTGCGATGCCGTTTGGATCCAATCCATCGATGCGCTGTGCCAGCCAACGGGCTGCTGCATGGGCTTCATCACCCGATGCACGAACGATGGCGTTCTCCCAAGAAGGATGCCAAACAACACCTCCGTTTTCGCAGCACATGGGAGCCGATAACCCGAGGAAGCGCCACAAACCGTAGGTCACAGGACGTACATTTCCTGTGGCCAAAACGACGGGGATACCGTGCTCTTCCAGACGTCGGAGCGCTTCAACGGCGGGTGATGAGAGTCGTTTTTTGTCGTCGGTGATGGTGCCGTCGATGTCGATCACCACGACCTCTGGTGTCCAGCCATCGGGTAGCCAGCCCATGCCTCGCCCAAAGAGAAAGCCAGCATGAACATTCGCCTGTGGGATGCAGCCGCTTGCATGGGAAGGGGAGGGTTCATCAACGCGAGTTGTTTGGTGAAATCCATGACGGAGGAGGGTGAAGAAATCTTCCTCTCTCTTGAGGACGACGGACCCGAACCCGAACCCGCCAAGCCAGTCGTGCAAGAACCGGAAGTGGTTGAAGAAGCGCCGGTGTTGGTGGGAGAAGTGGTCGATACCACGGTGATTGAGGACGCCGGTGGCACCTACACCGTGGGTTGGCCGCTCTTGGGGATGGATTGCCCTGACTGTGCGTCCAAGGCCATGGGGGCATTGGGCCACATGAAACAAGTCACCCAGTCCAATGTTTCTGCAACCTCAGGCGAAGTCAAATTGAGCATTGACCTTGAATTGGGCCCACTTTCTGAAGTCTCCGCCGTTTTACGTTCTTTGGGTCATGCTCCCGATATTGAGCACAATGAATTGGTCGGTGTCCGGGCCAAAGCCGTCGCCCAACGCAACAACGTCCCGGTTGAACAATTGGAACGCGTGGTGCGCCGCCAGCCCGGGATCCTCGATGTGGAAATTTCTGATGAGGACCGCATTTTGGTGCAACTCGTCGCAAGTGGAAACCAAGAACTGGCGCAAGCAAGAAATCGAGCACTTGAACACATTCTGGGCACTGAACCAAAGTTTGCCGTAGCCAAATCGAACCGGCTTCGCCCCGACCAATGGCGACTCATCGGTGGCGGAATTGCCCTCCCGATTTTGGCCATCGTAATGTTGGCGGAATTGGCGGGCTACCACGGTGTTCTCATCCCCATTCTTGCCATCCCTGGCGTGGCCATTGGCGGTGTTCAAATGTTCAAAGAAGCGCTTGCCTCTCTCAAAAATCTCCAAATGGGCTTTCAGGTGTTGACCAGCCTTGCCGTCATCGGTGCATGTATCCTCACCATGTGGGAGGAAGCGCTCATCGTGACCATTTTGGTCGCCTTCACGGCTCATCTCGAAGGGGATGCGTTGACCAAAGCAAGGGAGGCCATGCAGGGCGGGCTTGACCGCCTGCCCCGAACTGCTCGAAAAGTCAACGGCAACATCGCCAGCCAGATGCGTATGTCCACGCCCATTTCAATGGCATCAAGCAGCATTGTTTTGCCCATGGCGACAGGGCCTGCACTGCAAGCTTCTCACAACGAACGGCCTGAAACAGAGATGGTCCCCATCGATCTGATTCAACCCGGAGACCGCATCGAAATACGAAGCGGAGAACTCATTCCTGCAGACGGCCGTATCGTCGAGGGGACCGGTTCGCTCAACAAAGCACCGCTCACCGGCGAATCGGTGCCTGTCGATGTGGGTGTTGGCGACCTCATCGAAGCAGGTTTGGTGCTTGCACGAGGTCCTGTGGTCTGTGAGGTCGAAGCCGTCGGGGCTGAAACTCGACTCTCGGGACTGATCGATGCCGTTCACGCCTTCCGTGAAATGCCTCCTCGTCTGCACAGCAGCATCGAAAAGTTCACCGCAATTTGGGTACCGTTCGTTCTTTTCGGAGCCTTCGCAGTCTGGTACTTCATCTTCCCTGGAGACTGGAAAATCATCCTCCTCTTGTGGGTCGTTTCGTGCCCATGTGCGCTGCTGCTCGCCACGCCCGTGCCTCACGCTGCTGCGCTTTCGAACGCTGCTCATCGTGGCGTGATTGTTCGAGGAGGGGATGCGCTCGAGCGTATGGCAAAGGTCAACCATGTGCTGCTCGATAAAACCGGCACGTTGACTTCAGGTCGCCCCACCGTGGGAGCATTCGTGCTCGGAAAGAAACGCCGCAAAGACGCCGCCCTCAAAGTCATGATGGGGTTGGAATCTCGCTCCTCTCACCCCTATGCACAAGCGGTGCTGGAATACGGCGAAACGCAGGGCCTTGATGCCACGTCCATCAAAGGGTTGAGCGACATCGATGGGGGCGTATGCGGGACGCACGGAAGCAGCACGGTCGCCTTCGTACGACCGGACAAAGCCACGGCGATGGGGGCGGACATCGAAGGCGTCCTGATGGACGCGATCGATGTGGCGAAATCCAACGGTCACGGAGGGAGTCTTCTGCTGAAAGACAACGTTGCCATCGCCCTGATGACGTTCATCCACGATGACACCCGTGACGGTTCAGACGCCCTTATCTCGTCGCTCGACCAACGCAGCGTGAACGTTGAAATTCTGTCAGGTGACACCCAAGAAGCCGTTTCACAATTCGCTCGTTCCGTGGGATTGCCTGAGAGTGCTGCTCACGGTGGATTGAGTCCTGAAGAGAAAGTTCGTTGGGTCAAAGCCCGTTCAAGTTCTCACGTCACGATGATGGTCGGTGACGGGTTTAACGACGCTGCAGCCTTGGCCGTTGCTGATGTTGGCGTGGCCATCGGAACCGGTGAATCCGTGAACCTTGAGGCGGCTGATATCATGATCCCCGGCGACGACCCGAAGATGCTGACGGAGATGATCGACCTGGCGCGTCAAGCACAACGAACCTTGATGCAAAACTTGTTTTTCTCTGTGGCTATCACCATCACCCTCGTCTTTGCAGTGATTCAACAATGGTATGACCAACTCTGGGTGGGCGTACTGATTCACGAAGTATCGGTCATCTTGGTGATCCTCAACGGTGCCCGGCTGGCGCAGAACGGTCAATCACTACCTCTGTTGAAAGAAACCATGCGTGCCATGATCGAAGATACAAAGGTGGCGTTCTCATCCTTCAGAGCAAGATATTTTCCGGCCAAGCCGTGAACAAACTCCGCCAAATCCAAGGGACATCTTCAAACCCTAAGGGTCCTTCTTCCCGACAGGTGGGAGAATGGCACGCGTACGAGGAGACCCCATCACGACCGCACTCGCCCACCCAACACGGCGAGCGGCGTATGTCGCCCTCGCAAGCACCGCCGAAATGAGCACGGTTCAACTGCAGAATGCACTCGAAGTTGACCGCTACAACCTCTATCACCATTTGAAGAAGCTCGCTTCACTGGAACTCATCGAAAACCATCGTGACGAAGGACGGGCTCGTTGGTGGCGTGTTCGCCAACATGTTGAGCTGCCAGAGTTGCTGAACGCCTCTGCGATTGCACCGACTGAGCCTGCTCCCGTCCAAACGCAAGCAGCACCCGTTTCAACCCAGCCGACCATCACGTTGGCTTCACTCGCAGTTGACGAAGAAGGCAGAGAAGTCATCGTCTTGAACCTCGAAGGGTCAAGAGACCAGGTCAGCGCGAAACAACTCATCGTCCGTCTGTCCGAGGAATTCGGCCTTTCACTTGATGTCCCATGGAACTTCATTCCTGAACAATTGGTCCTCTATTCAAAGAAAAAGTGATGGCCATGTCCGAAGAATTGGTTGTGGAATCCAATGTGGCTGCCCCACCGCTCTCCTGTCCAAAATGCAAGGGTTTGTTGCCCACAGGCCTTGGAGAGGTCACCTGCCAATTGTGCGACGCACGTGTCAAGGTTGAACACCCACTCACGCGGCGAAAGTGGAAGGAAGAGAAGCTCTCCTGTCCATCGTGTTCCAAGGTCTTGGTGGCCGGCGTTGACACTCGTCCTGCCCAACTCAAATGCGGTAACTGCGATTGTTTCTTCACGTTGGCTCCACAGACTCCACGCGTCGAAATCGCTTGCCCGGGATGCCATCGCAACCTGCGAATGAAGCGACGACCTGGAGAACGAGCCATCGAGTGCCCGGCATGCGACACGGAATTTGTTGTTCGATTCTGAACGGGGTTCGGCGTCGTTGTCGTGGGTGGAAAAAGCGACCTCTGAAGGCAGGTACTCGTCGCGCTCCTTATCTATGAAGAGAAGACCATGAAGAAGTGGATGGGATTCCAATGAGTATGAGCGAAAGCCATGACGGTGAGGCACAGGATGCAGCACACGCCGGCAAGGAAAGTTCTGAGCGCATCACGCTCGCTTCCCTTCGGTCACAGTTTACATCGGCCGGTTCGACGACGTTGGACCAAGCGGTCAACACACAAGCACGCTTCCGCCAGGAAGAACGCCTCCGTGCCGATCTCCGCAGAGAACGCCGACTCCGCCAGCAAGCCATCGCCGAGCGCGTCAATGCGATGAAGGAGAACATCGCTCGTGATTTGGCGACCCAGCACGAATTGACCCTTGATGCCCTCGAAAACGAGTTGAGAAGCTCGATGGAAGCGGAACTGGAGACGATGGAGCGGGACGCGCTTGCCCACGAAGAAGCGCGCATTCGCCACGAACTCGACCTCCGTCTTGAGCGGAAAGTTTCTGCTCTGCACGAACAACACGGTGTTGAACAGCAAAGGCGACTTGAAGAGCGAAAAGAGGCCATCAAGGCAACCATTGAGACGGAACTCCACCAAGAGTATGAACGCCGCCTTGACATTCAAAAAGAACGCCTCCGCCTTGATTACAATCAAGAGTTGCAAGAACGCTTGCGAGCCATTGAAGCCAACCTCGAAGAGGAAATGGAACGACGTTTCATTGAGATGGAAGAACACGAAATTTCCAGACTCGAAGAAGGGCATGATGCGCTCCTCTCCGAGCGAGAAGAGCAACTTCGCAGGGGCATTCGTACCCGACTTGAGCAACAACTGCGGCAGCGACTCAAGCAACGCGAAGCCCGACTGAAGGTGGAATTTGAGCGCCGAAGTCTTCGCCTTGAGGAAGACATCGCTCAACAACTGCAGGAAGACATTGAACACCAATTGCGACGTGAAACCGACGACCTTGAAGAGCGCATGCGGGAGGATGTGGAACTGGCGATTGCCAAGCGGAGGGATGAACTGCGCCTGCAGATCGAGCAGCAACTCAACGAACAGCAATCAAGCAAACTCGCAGAACGAAAGGCTCGCTTGAAGGCAAAGTACGACCTCACCTTTAGCAAGGCCATCGACGACATCTCTCGCAGTTTGCAAACGGAAATTGAAGCCGAACTCGAGCATCGTATGGACCACGAGTTCAACGCCTACCGTCACGCCCGTGAAGCCGAGATTCAGAATCGCCTGTCTCGGTATCGATACGAACGAGAAGCGGAACTCAGGGAACAACTCGAGGCTCAATACGATGCCAACAAGCAGGATTGGAGCGAACGCTTGGACCTCGAATACCAATCCCGTGAAGCAGCAGCCCGTAAGGCCATCATGTCGGAAGTTGATGCACAACTTCGTAATGAACGACTCACCCATGAAACGGACCTTGACCTCCTCAAAGAAGAGACGACCTTGGAGTTGGAAGTCGAGATGGAGGAGCGCCTGCGGGAGTTCAAATCTCGAAAGGAAGAGGAAGTCGCAACGCAATTGGAGCGGCAGCTCGACAAGCGCGAGGAGATCATGCGCAACAAAGCGCTCATCGATGTTCGCAAGCGTGAGGCTCAAATCAGGGCAGAGATCGAAGCCCAACTCGGCCTCAAACGTGCCGAAATCCGTGACCGACTCAAGGGCCTTGCAGAGAAGATGGATTCATTCAAGGAAATGGCTGAGGAGAAAATGCGCGACGCCGTCTCGCAGCAAATCCAAGGCGAAATTGAGGCTGATGAAGCCGAACTTCGTTCTCGTGAACAAGAGTTCAGTTCTCTCCAAACCACCGACACTCGGGCGGAAAAGCGCCAGAAATGGATGCAATCCATCTCGGGTCAAGCGCCCGCTGCGTTCGGTGCAGGTGCAATGGACCCCAGTGCACTGGGTGCACGTCCAGACGGTTTGGGAGCCTCAGCGGGTCGCCCACTCCGCGGCCTGATGGGGCAGCAAGCGCAGGAGGAGCCCCGCCTTGGGCTCGGAAACATGCGAGCACCGATGACCAGTGCCAAACCGTTGGCTGGACGAGCTCCACCCCAACGAACGGTACGCCAGCCGCTTGCCCAACCCCAAGTCCAACCTGAAATGCCCAAACCCGTTCGCAATGTTCGCCAACCGATTGCAAAGCCCGAATTTGTGCCTCAAGAAGAGAGCGCCATGGAAGAGGTCACCGAAGAGGTTGCCGAGATGGTCGAAGAGCAGCAGCCATCCACGTCCATGGAGCGGCCAGCAACATTGCTCAAGCCCATTCGTGGTGTCCTTCGACCGCTCGAGGAGGAAGAGGAGGTTCGAACCGCATCCCTCACGCCGGTTGGTCACATGCTCATGCCCGAAAAGAAGCGCGGGCCTCCTCCCTCATCGTCGATTGGAAAGGGCGCTGGTGCAACACTGCGTCCTGTCAAGGCCACCTTGACGCCGGTTTCGAAAACGCCCGTGAAGCAGATGGAACCAGAGGAAGAGGAAGAAGAACCCTGAGGCTTGGTTTCGCTCACAGCCATACGCGTGGTTCATATCTAACGAGGGCATCGGTCCAAGCATGAACCGTGTCGTCACGTTGTTCGTTGCTTTCTTCCTCTGCTTTCAAGCCTCGGTCGTAGGCCTTGCCTCCGCCGATCTCTCTTCACTTACCGACGCTGGACAAACCGATGAATTGGACAGACCGCTCGTGCTCTGGCAAGCGCTCAACGACGGCCGCATCTTGACCGTTGATACAGAGGGGAACGTGAGCGTCAATGCCTTCTCCAACGGTATCCTCTCAACGCAATGGACGGTCTTCTTGGATGTTGATGTCAACCATGCGCGTCTTGATGCAGCCCAGGAACTCGTTTCCATTGCACACCAAAACGGTGCCTACGTGGTCCAAATGAGCACCCAGACGGTCTATCGAAACATCACGACACCCGACCCTGTGAACGACGCGGTACTCGATGGCGACGGTAACCTTTGGTTGGTGTACTATGCGGGGAAGCGAAGAGCGGACGAATACGACAACAACGGACTTACAGGAATCAGCACCACCGACATCTCATCGGGTATTTCTGCTTTTGAGATCCTCAACGATGGCCGTATCGCCATCGCTTCCTACGACAAGAAAATTTATGTTCACTCGTCCGAGGGGGTATTGACCAACACACTCAACGAGCCCACAGGCATCGTCTTTCGCCTCAACGCCATTGACAACACCACCCTGTTGGCCGGTACGAACGGTGGAGAAGTCTACCGCTACGACACCGATACATGGAACGTGGACAGTCGCTCATTGGGACACACAAAACAGGTCACTTACCTTTCCAGTACGCCCTCCATGTATGTTATTGGTGCCAAGCAAGGGAAAATCAATTTCCTTGACAGCACAAATTTCACCCTTCTCGAATCGTTCACCTCCTCGGGAGATATCATCGGTATCGAACCTGAATTCACCGGACAGTTCTTTTCCGTCGGTGTAACACCAAGCGACACCAAAATCCGTTACTTTGACCTGGACACCGACCAGGACGGCGTGAACGACCTCAACGACGCCTTCCCCAACGATGCAACACAGACCACGGACGCTGACGGTGACGGGTATGGAGACAACGAGGCAGGCGTCAACCCCGATGCGTTCCCAAGCGACGAAACGCAATGGGCAGACAGCGATGGAGACGGTCGAGGGGACAATC